>Ga0138258_1015258_pt1 | contig 12236 bp, 17 predicted proteins | sample RNAICE20151110_FD_105263 | JGI IMG/M metagenome (GOLD analysis project Ga0138258, IMG submission 105263) | Metatranscriptomics of polar marine prokaryotic and eukaryotic communities from Arthur Harbor ice station, Antarctica -... | ecosystem: Environmental > Aquatic > Marine > Unclassified...
CGAAGACATTATTTTAAACTAAGTGGTAGACACGTGAACATGAAAAACGCGGTTTAAAACTAATTAATAAACACAAATACACAATATAATTTTAAATTAATTAGTAAACCACAAAAACATACAAAACGCGGTTTTGAATTAATTGGTACACACCTAAAACTATTGAGGAGTTTGTTGTTTGCTCTCTATAAGGTGGCTTTTAAAAAGGTTCTAATGGACTTAAAGAATCAAAGTCAATAGGGGAAAGCCCAAAAACTAAAATATGAAAAAAAAGGTTATTCCCTTCTTACTGATTTGAAGAGTTAATAAGATTATCTCTTTATTACTGTTTTATTTACCAAAATCTTCCACTTTCCTTACTATAAGAGCTTGGTACCTGTTATACTAAATGATACTTACTAAAAAGTTACCATGGAGGCTTTATCTTTTATGCTTATCCGAAGTATAAACTGATAAGTAGAAATGGTAAGTACAAACATACTATACTTATCTGTAATTTAATATACTTATACAACATACTATATACCATTATGGTGTACTACAAGGGCTATCATTGAAAAATATTTTATTAGTGTTAAATATATTACTCGTTTCATTTTTTTAGTAACTTGAGGAATCGAACCTCAGTCTTTTTATTGAACTCAACCAGGTTACTTAAGCTTGTACTATAATAGAAATCAAGTCCTCTTATATTTGTACATACCTAAAACTATTGTTTTTATTTGCTCTCTATAAGATAGCTTTTGAGAAGGTTCTAATGGCCTTAAAGAACCAAAGTCAGTAGGGAAAAGCCCAAAAACTAAAAGCTGAAAACAATCCTATTTAAAATCTACTTCGTAGTAGTCGAAAAATAACGAAGAAAACAGAAATAACGTAAAAACGTTATTTTAAACCGATAAATAGACTCATAAAGGTGAAAACGTTATTTTGAACTAAGTGCTCTAAACACGTTAACATGAAAAACATGGTTTAAAATTAACCAATAAACACAAACACACAATATAATTTTAAATAAAGTAGTGAACCACCAGAACACATACAAAACACGGTTTTAAACTAATTAGTAGACAGACGGTCAACACGCTATTTTGAATAACAAAGGAAAATCTAAATAAATACGTCAAATAGTAAATTTATCCGGTCTGTTTTAAGAAGCTTTTTTTAAAACTAATTTGTTTTTGGAACGACTTGTCTTTCCTCTATTGACCACTTTTCCCCAAGGCGTAACTGCGGCTCGTCTTTTAGATTTTTTCCCTTCTCCTCCCCCATGTGGATGGTCATGTGGGTTTTTAGCAACGCCTCTAACTGTGGGTCGAATCCCTAACCACCTGGATTTTCCTGCTTTTTGTTTATTTACCAAGAAAAACAGTTCGTTTGAAACTACTCCTATGGTGGCTAAACAATTTTCAGACAAAAGTCTCTGTTCTCCTGAGCTTGTCCGAATTCGAGCTTCCTTAGACATTTTTTTTAACAGCACCGAAAAAGTACCCGCAGCTCGACTTAGTTGAGCTTTTTGATTCATTTTTGCAGAAACATTGTGGATATATGTCCCAACAGGAACTTTTGAAATAGGAAGACTGTGACCTAATTTAGGTTCTGCATCTTTACCCGCCTTTATAATATTTCCTATTTTTAAATTTTTTTGTGCAATAATATAAAAGTATTTTTTGGAAAAAATATTGTAAATTACAGCAATGTTGCAATTACGATTTGGATCATACTCAATACTACAAACAATTCCTACAGAGCTTTCTTTTCTAAAAAAGTTTATTTTTCTATATTTTCTTTTATGGCCGCCTCCTTTATGCGCAGAAGTTATTTGTCCTACATTATTTCTACCAAAAGATTTTCGAAATCCTTTGGTTTTTAACAAAGAAGTTGTTGTTTTTAAATTTTGCGGTGATAATTTTAGTTGATTTAAACTGCTAACTGACATTTTTTATTATAATAAAACCATGAACGAAAAAAAAACTCAAGTAACTATTTTTTTTTTATGTTTGCCAGTAATTTTGTTGAAAAAACAAGGTATAGCTTTAAAAATGAGATAAATTTTTGAAACGTTAACATGTAATTCGTCGTTGAAAGGTTTTTAAGTTGCGATATGCTGTAAATGCTATTATTCAAACGTATGGCCATAATATCTTGTTGTTGGTTATATATTTTTTGTAAAGAAAAGTTTTTTTGCGTGCTTATTAAAAACATAGGCCCAATAAATAAATTTATTAAGTTTTTAAAAATAGATATTTTTGTTTGGATTTTTGCTAATGAGTTTTTTAGTTTGTAGTATCTGAGACCGTTTTTTTTACAGTTTTGATCAACAATTACTTGATTTGCAAAATTATTTGAAGTAATATGAAACAAGAAAAAAAATCTTGTTTTATTAAATAAATAATTAGTTTTGTTTTTTTTATATCGAATTAGTTTAAGGTTCATAATTACTGTTAAATGAAAAGTTAGGTTTAGTAGGACTCGAACCTACGTCAAAACCGTTATGAGCGGTATGTTCTACCTCTGAACTATAAACCTATTTTGTTGGTTTCAGTATTTCAGGAAAAAAGGGATTTGAACCCATGACCTTTGGTTTTGGAAACCACTATTCTACCAACTGAACTATTTTCCTTTTTTAAATTTAATTAGGTAACCAATTAAAACTGATTAAAATACTAACAGTAAAAACTAAATAACTTAGAGAGAAGGGTAAAAAAACTTTCCATCCAATAAACATTAACTGATCGTATCTATAACGAGGTAACCCTGCTCTTGTAAGTACGAAAAAAATTACACCCAAAACTATTTTTATAGAAAACCAAAAACTCCCCGGAAATATTGAAAATGGGAATATATTTAAAAATGGTAACCACCCGCCAAGGAACAAAATTGCGGCGAAAACACTCATTAACAGCATGTTTGCGTACTCACCTAAGAAAAATAAAGCGAAAGTCATCGCAGAATACTCAACATTGTACCCAGAAACAAGCTCTGCTTCAGCCTCAGGTAAGTCAAACGGATGCCGATTTGTTTCTGCTAACATTGAAACTAAAAACATGAAGAATAGTGGGAATAAGGGAATTGCGAAAAATACGTATTGCTGCGCTAGTACTATAGTGCTTAAATTGAAAGATCCGCACAAATACAAACATTTACAATAATGAATCCAATAGATACTTCATACGAAATCATTTGAGCTGCAGATCTCAATGCTCCTAAAAAAGGGTATTTCGAATTACTAGACCAACCAGCCATAACAATACCATAAACACTTAACGAAGAAACAGCAAATAAATATAAAACACCAATATTTAAATCAATTAAAACGATTTGGTAAGAAAAAGGAATAACAGACCAACCAATTAAACTCAAAATGAAAGTCATAATAGGGGCTCCTAAGAAAAGAAAAATACTTGAATTACTAGGTAAAATTGTTTCTTTTACAAATAATTTTAGCCCGTCAGCTAATGGCTGCAATAAACCCAAAAAAACTATTACATTAGGTCCTTTTCTTCGTTGTATACTACCCATTATTTTTCTTTCTGCGATAGTAAAATATGCTACAGATAACAATAATGGTATTATAATTATTAATATTTTAAGTAAAATTGAAATTAATAATACAAACATTTTTTAAAAGGAAAAATCGAAAATAATGGAAAGGCTAAAACTGGACTCGAACCTGTATTTATAGATTTGCAATCTACTACATTAACCAAATTATGTTATATAGCCTGACTTTAAAAATTAAGGATAAAGCGGGATTCGAACCCACGGTATTTTGAAAAATACAATAGTTTTCAAAACTATCGCTTTAAACCACTCAGCCACTTATCCGTCTTTTAAGCAAAAGAAGGGATTTGAACCCTCAGCAATAATCTTGGCAAGATTATACTCTACCAATTGAGTTACTTTTGCGATTTTTGAACTGAAATTTTAAATTTTTTAGTAAAAAACGAAGTTCTTTATAATTTTTTGCGTTTGTTACAATATTCACCGTTAAATCGGATAAGTTTTTGAAAAACGAATATTGAAATTTTAGCTCCGGGAAAGTAAAAAAATTTTGTAATTTGAAAGTTAATGTTTTTATTTTTGAAGGTGTTTTTTGATGCTTTTTTTTTATTAAAAGCTTAGATTTGGAAAAAACGTCACTCCAAAGTCTGAAAATAAAGAATTTCATTGAGTTTTTTCGTAATGTTATCTGACATTTAACAGGGCGACCTTTTTTTGTTTTAATAACTATTTTTCGAAACCTTTCTTGTGCAATTGTAGACTTTTGTAATGTTATTAGCTCTAAAGCAATTAAACTATTTAATACTGTAATAAAGTCAAATTTTTTAAAGGTGAAAGTTAAATAAATTTTTTGAATTTTAGGGATATTAAGAGTATTCTGGTAAATAAATTTATTTAAAAAGTCAACTTTGACAATGTTATCATAATAAGAAGTAATAAAAGCCATCTTTTTAAAAAAAGCCTGTAGATATATTGACAAATTTCATAAACTTGCCTTTGCGTATTTCTTTTGAAACAGGGCCCAATATTCGAGTTGCTACAGGTTTTCCTTGTTTATTTATCAAACATATTACATTGTTTTTATGAAAAAAAACTGACCCGTCTTTCTTTTGCTTTTTTTTTTTTGCGTGAACAATAAGCGCTTTGTAGACCTCGCCTTTTTTAACTTTAGATGACACTTTAGATTTATTTCTTAAATTTATTACTGAAACGACAATAATATCGCCTAACCTAGCAGTTGTCCGTTTAAAACCACCGAGTACTTTAATGCATTTAACAAGTTTAGCTCCTGAGTTGTCTAATGTTTTTAGTTTTGTTTGTTGTTGAATCATTAACTGGTAAAACTTTTATTTTCATAAAAATATTTCAATATGTTTCAATGAAGGTTTAACTTTTAATTTGTTGTATTTTATCAATGGAAATAGTATGTTTTAATTTGAAATAAACAGTTAGAATCGATAATCCTATTGCTGATTCTGTAGCAGCAATAGTTAAAATGAAAAGCACAAATATTTGCCCTAGAATATCATCTAAATACACTGAAAATACCATAAAATTTAAATTTACAGCAAGTAACATGACTTCAATTGACATTATAGTAATTAAAATATTTTTTCTATTTACAACTAAACCTAACACACCAATTAGAAATAACCCAAAATTTATAATTATAAGATAATTTATGTTTATTATTGTCATTTTTATTCTTGTTAAAAGTAATTGCACTATTTAAGTCTGTATACTCTTTAAAACCATCTGTAATGCGTGTACTTTTTTAAAACAAATGCTTGTTCATATGTGGATAATTTCTTAATATTGTAATTTTTATTTTCATTCCTACTAATAGCAAAAATTTCTTTAATAATTTTATTATTCAATGAAAAAACATTATGTTGTCTTAATTGTTCTAAAAATATTTTAATTCCTAAGGTCATTCTGTTTTTAGTTTTTAGTACGAAAGGAAACATCGTAATACTCTTTTGACTACGTTTGATTCGTTTAATACCTAAAATAGGTGATATTTTTATAAAACACCTAATAATTAAAACGCGATGGTTTTTGTAAAAAGTTTTTTTGAAGTTTTTTTACGCTGGAAAAGATTATTTGCTCAGATTGTTCTTTTTTCCCATTACGAAATAACTTATTTATGAAAAATTTAATAAAGCAATAATTAACATTAGTTTTCATAAAATAATTGGTTTCTTAGAACCATATTTTGAACGAGAAGTTTTTCTATTTGCTAAGCCTTGAAGATCTAGTTTGCCTCGAATAATGTGGTATTTGATTCCTGGTAAATCTTTGACACGACCTCCTCTAATTAATATAGTGGAATATTCTTGCAAATTATGACCTTCTCCTGGTATATAAGCGGAAACCCGCTTTTCATTTGTTAAACGTATTCTAGCGAGTTTTCGTAGTGCTGAGTTTGGTTTTTTTGGCGTCATTAAAAATATTTTAATACAAACCCCTTTTTTTTGAGGGCAGTTTTGTAACGCTGGTGTTTTGTTTCGATTTTTTTTTTTTAACCTAGGTTTTTTACATAATTGATTGATAGTTGGCATTTATAAAAAAGAAACTGTACGAAAAGGATTTTTGCAATACCAAAAAAGGGACTTGAACCCTTACTCTTTAAAAAAGAACTAGAACCTAAACCTAGCATGTCTTCCAATTCCATCATTTTGGCTGTTTTTTATTACTTATTACCGGACTTGAACCAGTACTCCAATATGGAATCAAATTTTAAGTCTGACGTGTCTACCAATTTCACCAAATAAGCTAAAATAAAAATTTATTTTTCAAAAATAAAGCCTTAATTGTTTAATATTTACAAAAATTACAAGTTGAATTTAAATCTAGCCAGAATAAAAACTGCGCTGAAGAATTTACCGTCGTTAAATCTTTTACGCAAATAGCCTGGAGCGTACGATAATTAATTTGCATGTTTTTTGGTGGCAACGGCCAATAACCTGTATATGCTACAGATTTTTGGATAGATTTATTTATAAAAGCACGTCTGCTTGAAACAATTTCTATCAGATCTCCTTTTTTTAACTGAAATTTTTTGTTGGTAACAAACCGCCCATTTACAATAACCTGCTTGTGCTTAATAAATAATCTAACATTTCTAATACTCGGCATCAAAAAAGATCTTTGTATTATAACATCTAAACGACCTTCAAGTTGTTGTAATAACAAAATTTGAGGCGGCTTATTTCCTTTTGATTTTTTTGAGTTTGAATTAGCCGAGATTATAATTTTTTTAAAAGATTTTTTTAATAAACCACCGTAAAATAAACTAATCTTTTTTTTTAAATATAAATTATATCGAAATTTTTGTTTGAAAAAACTACTATAAACCGGCAATAAAAGTTTAGTTTGATCGTATAATTTGTTTAGAGGTCTTTTATTAGAATTACGTTTTGCTAACTGAATAAACTTTTGCCATTTTTTTTTTCGGAATGTATACAGTTTTTGTCGGTTCTGTACGTTTTGTTTTAAAAGTAAAAAATTCTTGTATAATGGTTTGTATCTATTATTTGTCATAAAAAGCTTTTTTTTATATAGTTTTTGTTAAATTTAGAAGGATTATTTGAAACTTTTCGTTTAGACTTTTTCTTTAGAATGCTATAAAGTAACAAATTCCAAATAGTTTTATTGTAACGTATTAAAAAAGAATTGTCTTTTTTTGTTGCTTTTGTCGTATTTATTTTCTCAGGGTTTTCGAAAAAAAACGTCGGTTTTGGTATTTGTTCGATTTTTTTTTTCTGTGTTGCTTTATTATTTAAGACTAAAAAAAGATTGGGATTTATTTTGCGCTCTGTGTTAGTTTTACTTTGCTTTAAAATAAAATTGTGTTGCGTGTTGTATAAAAGTTTTTTTAACATCGACTTTTTAACCGGCGGGAATCCTAAAAAGACTATCTTATAATTATGAATATGATAACTATAAATGAGTTTTAATAGTTTTTTAAGATACAATAATTGAAAAGAAACGCCAGCTGAATAAGGATTCTTGCGAAGGGCTTTTTGAGAGTTTAGTAAACTAAAACATAAAAACTTATAATCTTTATAAATAATTTTATTTAATTTCATTTTTTATAATTTTTTACCTTCTTTTAATGTTACAGTTTCTTTTTCGTATAAAACTCCTTTACCTTTGTAAGGCTCCGGCTTTTTAAATAAACGTATTAGTGATATAATTTTTAAAACATCCGTATACACTTTTCCTAAAACGAAAATTCTTGTGTTCGATTTAAAATCCACTACACGAGTGTTTTCTAAAAGTAATAGATAAATGTCATGACTAAAACCCAATTTGAAATGCAATATCTTTTTATTAAAATAGTTTAACAAAAAAACTTTAAACCCAACGCCCACTAGTTTTAGTTTTTTGCAAAGTAAAATAGATACTTCGAAAACAGTACGCTTAAGCAGAGAATGAAAAGATCCTTGCATTTGTTTTAAGTTTTTCATCCTATTTTTAGAAGTTTTTTTGAAAATCCCACTAGTCGTTTTGATAACACTTAATTTGTGTAATAAATTAACTTTAGTTTGTAATAAAAAGACTTGTGATCTTAATTGTCCTTGTAAAATTAAACATTGCTTTTGTTCAGAATAAAAAATAGAAACCTGCTTCGGTATTTTTATTTTATAAGTTTTAAGATAACTTTTCATATTGTGATTTTATTTTAAAATTAAAAAGGGTTCGCCTCCTATGTTTAACTTTTTACACTCGTCAAGCATTAAAAGACCTTTATTGGTAGAAACTATTAACACTCCTCCTTGTGGTTTTATTTTCCATAGCTGGTTAATAGAAAAATATTTGCGGGACCCTGGTCTAGTTATGCACTTTAACACTTTTATTACGGGTTTTTTATTTTTATAATTTAAAAATATTTTTAAGTTGTTCTTGTTATTATTTGAAATTTTATAGCCTAAAATAAAACCTTCATCCCATAAAATATTTAGAAAAGGAATACAGAATTTTTTAGAAGGATACTCTATGAAAGATCTTTTTACTTTTTGGCCATTGATAATACAAGCAAACATGTTCCATAAATAAAATTTCATTGATAAGTTTGTTTAGAGACAGGTTTGAACTGCCGTCACAAGGATTTTCAGTCCTTTGCTCTACCAACTGAGCTATCCAAACAATTTTATATTATTTTATAAATAACGTCTCACCAAAAGCGTCAAGAAGTTGCAAGTATTTTTGGACTGAAACTATATTAGTACTTCCCCGTTTTGCTTGTCTTAATGAAATGTTATTCAAATTTAATAAAAACTCCACTCTCTTTTTAAATTTATTACTATTTAACGAAAGAGATATTTTTATATTAAGGCCTGAAAAACTCTTCAGTTGCAAAGTTTTTAAAAAAACTAATAAAACAGAAGTATTAATGAAATAAATCTCAAAACACTTACGATGAATTGATCTGTGATAGTGCTCTTGAGCTTTTTTATTCACGTGAGGCGACTTTAAAATACTGAAACGATTTTTTTTTATATTACTTTGGTTTTCAACCAAAAACATTTTTTTTTTAGAGGAAGTTCTTTGATAAAATTTTATGATGAAACTATTAAAATCTATTAATGTTTGTTTGTTCGTTGAATAAACTGTTATATTAGCAAGCATTTTTAAAAAAGGTAATTTAGATGAATAAGTTAATGTAAGTTGATACTATCATTTAAGTAAATACAAGTTAATATAGTAAAGACATATGCCTGAATAACAGCCACACCTAACTCTAAGCCCATAAGTAACACTAATACTAGTAAAGGAAAAACATGTACAACTGCTAGTAAATCTTCTAATAAAACCATACTCCAAGCAAAACCCACAATTACTTTTAATAAAGTGTGACCGGCCATTAAATTAGCAAATAACCGTACTCCTAAACTGATCGGTTTAAAAATATAAGAAACGAACTCAATAGGAACTAATAATAAAGCTAAACCAAAAGATGTGTTTGCAGGAATAAATAATGTTAATAGTCTAAAACCGTATCTTTGTATACAAATAATGTTAACTCCTACAAAGACAGCAAAGGAAAGAGTAAATGTAACAATTAAATGGCTTGTTACAGTAAAACTATAAGGAATTAAGCCTATTAAATTACTGAAAAGGATAAAAGAAAATAAAACTGAAATAAACGGGAAATACTTTTCACCTTCCGAGTTTATATTGTCAAATAATAACTGTGAAACTGTATCAAATAATGCTTCTATTAGGTACTGCCAAGCGGTTGGTACTAAGAAAAAGCAAATATGTTTAGTATCTGCACTTCGTGAAGAAATACAAAAAACCATAAAAATATAAACAAATAATACTAATAAATTGATTAAAAGTAAATTTGTTAGAGAAAAATCGAAACAAAACAGTTTGATAGAAAATAGTGAAATTATTTGAAATTGTTCTAAAGGAGTCGCTAGCACGAAAAAAAAATGTTGAAGTTTTTGTGATGGTAAAATTCTTGTGTAAAACCTTGCTACTTATCTAAGTTTTTATTGCTCATTAAAAGTGTTTCTAGGAATCCTGTAAGAGGTATTAATACGAGGAAAAATAAAAAATAATATACTGTAGCAATCTGCCCTGTAATAACGTAAGCATCTTTTACAGGTTTTTGGCCAATCCATCCTAGAATCAAGAAGTCCGCAACAAGTAACCAATAGAAAATTTTGAAAATCGGTCGGAAAGTCGTACTTCTAATTTCAGATGTATTTGTAAAAGGTATCAATAATAAAATAAGTAAAGCGCCGACCATAGCAGTAACGCCACCAAGTTTATCTGGGATAGATCGCAAAATTGCATAAAACGGTAAAAAATACCACTCAGGTACAATATGAGCCGGTGTTACCATTGGATCTGCAGGTATATAATTATCAGGGTGTCCTAAAGAATTGGGGAAATAAAACACAAGACAACAAAAAAAACCTAATAAACAAAAAAAAGCGTATGCGTCTTTTACAGCAAAATATGGGTAAAATGATATTTTATCGGTTGTGCTCTCAATTCCCAAAGGATTGTTTGATCCATCTTTATGTAACAATGCTAAATGTAATACGGAAAGCCCAGCTATTATGAATGGTAAAAAAAAGTGTAAACTGAAAAATCTATTTAAAGTAGCGTTGTTTACAGTAAAACCACCCCACAACCAATCTACGATGGCACCACCAACTAAAGGAACAGCTGTTACTAAACTTGTAATAACTGTTGCACCCCAAAAACTCATTTGACCCCATGGAAGTACGTACCCCATGAAAGCAGTACCCATCATTAGTAGAAAAATAATAACACCAGAACACCATAATAATTGTCTTGGGTACATATACGATCCATAATATAAGCCACGGAAAATGTGACAATAAACTACAATGAAAAACATAGAAGCACCATTTGCGTGTATATAACGAATGAGCCAACCATTGTTGACATCTCGCATAATATGCTCTACACTACTAAAAGCTAAATCAATATGAGGAGTGTAATGCATTGCTAAAAAAATTCCTGATAATATTTGAATAACCAAACAAATACCAGCAGATGATCCGAAACTCCAAGCGTATGTTAAGTTTATAGGTGTCGGGTAATGAATTACATGTGTGTCAACAAAAGATAATAAGTAATTTCGATTCCATCTTATTGTTTTGTTTACAAAAAAAGCTGTAAAAACTGAAAAACTGAAATTATTTGGAATCTCTTTATTTGAAAAAGATTCGAAAGTATTTTTTAATTTATAATTATAAAGATAATTCACTATTTAATTTGGGATTCAACCTAAAAACTAAAATAAAACGTTTAATTGTGTCAAGGTATACTTTGTATATACTTGTTCACACAGAAAAATATGAATACATTTTATAGGACTTGAACCTATAACCACCAACTTAGAAGGCTGATGCTCTATCCAATTGAGCTAAAAATGCTTTTAAATTCGCAAAAATTAACCTAATTCTAATTTTGTCATAACATAGTGATGAAATTGCATTGTTTGTAGTGAAACAACAACAATCGGCATAAAACCATGATTTACTCCACAAATTTCGCTACACTGACCGAAAAAAACACCAACACGTTTTATAAATAAATTTAATTGGTTTAAACGTCCTGGGCATGCGTCTACTTTTAAACCAAACGACGGAACGGTCCAACTATGTAGTACATCTGCAGCACTAACTAATAGTCTTATATGAGTATTAGTTGGTAAAATTACACGCTTGTTAGTTTCTAACAATCGAAAATAACCTTGTTTAGTTTTTGGCAAACCATCTAAAACCATCATGTAACAGACGTATTTTAAACTTTGACCATCACTTTGGCAAGAATTAAAATCTGAAATCTCATAACTCCAAAACCACTGGTGTCCTAAAATTTTCAATGTAAGCTCAGGTTCAGAAATTTCATCCATTGCGTATAACAACGTGAAAGAAGGAGTAGATATTATTAGTAAAATAAGCGCTGGAATGGTTGTCCAAATAACTTCTAATTCATTTGAATGTACAAATTTTGCAGCTATTTTGTTATTGTACTCTGTATAATAATATAATGTATAAAAGACTAACCAAGCAACAAAGATAACGATAACACATAGTAAAAAAAATAAATGACTATTGAAAATTAAAATACCTTCCATTGAAATACTTGCAGGGTCAGATAAATATGTCTGCCATAATCCAGGACTATCGCACTGAAAAGAAAAAATTGTTGTAAATATTTTCACTTAATTACACAAAAAA
>Ga0138258_1275714_pt1 | contig 12229 bp, 21 predicted proteins | sample RNAICE20151110_FD_105263 | JGI IMG/M metagenome (GOLD analysis project Ga0138258, IMG submission 105263) | Metatranscriptomics of polar marine prokaryotic and eukaryotic communities from Arthur Harbor ice station, Antarctica -... | ecosystem: Environmental > Aquatic > Marine > Unclassified...
TCTAATTTGATAGTGCTTTTTGTAACACACAATAAACAACGATTTAACCCGTCAGAAAATGGTATAAAAAGCTAGAAAGGAGATGGCGAAAGCCAAAGCCGACAAACACGGCCAAAAAGTCGATATGACTAAACTTATCAAGAAAAAACCGACAGGGGGTAAAACCAAGCGGGAGGGGAAGCAATACCAATTCTAGGGCTTCTATGAGCGACTGAAGCACTTGGACGTCAAGCAATCACACTCGATGGAGGCATTCATGCAATACGACACACTTATTGATCCAACTGAGATGGAGGATCAGCTGCAGTCAAACTTCATGATGTTCCTGAAGACTGAGAAGATGAACAACAGGACGCTGGACTTCAAGAGGGTCTTCGTAGACTTGGAGCCACTGGCGTACAGTCATGCCCTCGTCGTACTCAACAAGAGGCAGCTGGTCACGAAGCTACTCAAGCATTTGAAGCCACTTCCTCTATTATCTTCAGGCGGTAACAAGCCCGGAGTGGCACTTGCTTAAGGAGATTCTAGGTAAATCTCACACAACGTCATCAAGGGTAAGGTTCTGGACCTCATAGTTGCACTGGTTAAGGACTTGCGTCAAGACATTTATCAGGAATTCGTAGAGCTCATCATGCCAGCAGCCATTGCAGCCGTCGACGTTCAGGACGTGGCCTTGCTGGACAGCGTTTTCACGTTGTTCTCGTTTTCGTTCAAATTCCTGCTCAAACCGATCAGAGACGACATCGACAACTTCTTTGAAGTATTCTAGGAGCTGGTTATTCATAAGAACCGCCATCTCAGGCATTTTGCCGCCTAGAGCTTCAGCTACATCGTAAGAAAGATCGAGATGGACAGTAAGCTGGTGGAAATGATCCTCAAGCCACTGTATTCCGAGTAAGCAGGTCCCAATAATAAACAAGACAAGAAATAAATGGAATACATAATCAACTGTCAACAAGGTGTCAGCGATGTCCTCTTTGAGGTCTTGTATGGTACTGCCCAAGATTTGCATTCAAAATCTGGCGAGTTGCTGGCTTAGCTCTTCCAGAGGCAACCTCTTGATGATCCTTTTGTCCGTACCGTCCGCTTCTTGTTGATTAAGCTATTCAATGCCATCGACACGAGCAAGCAGCATCCTCTCTTTGCAGCAGTACATCGACACCTGCTGAACAACGGTGCTGAGCTCTCCGAGAAACCACTGAGCTTGGCCCTCAGCATCATCCAAGATAGTGTGAAATTCAAATACGGAAGCAGGTTGAGCCACCTTTCAACCATCCAGGTCTTGGAGAGCCTAAACCACATAATGAAAAAACAAAATCACCTTGCCCTGAATGGTTTCAGCTCAGAGACAAGGGAGCAGCTAGCCCTGACTCTGGGACAAGTTTACTACTTCAAGCATGCCGCGGTATTATAGATTTTTGCCTCGTCTTCGATTGACTTGGCTACAAGCAAAACCATATTCACACATCATGTTTACTAAATTTGCTCAGACCATATCGACTCATACTTCAATATCCTGGCATAAGGATCCAACTAAATCAACGTCAACAAAATGGCAGGAGATAGATAAATCAAGGCTGCACCTGCTGGGCTCGGAGACCAAATGGACTACGAGACTCTCCTGGGTCTTAAAGTTGGGCACAAGACTATCGTGTTCACGCAGGACTCTCACATTCTTAAACTAAAACAGCTGCTGCCTTCCCTTCATAAGTTCATTTCTAAGAACATATCTTCCTTCGATCTCCAAACTCGGGCAGTCCAGATGGTAAGCCTGTTCAATCAGCTGGCATCTATGTACGTTGGCCACCGCCATTCAACTCCTGAAGCCACTCTGGTCTTCCCCATGAGCCCAGCTGCAGAAAAAGTCCTCACAGCACTTCTCGATGCCTCCTCTGGCTCGAGCCCTGCCGACGAAGAACATCAACTAGTCGTTTACAACATCGTAAAGTATGCCAATATCTGTCAATATCAACAAGGCGCTCAACCTCTGCTCTCCTCTGCGATTTCGGCACTTCGACCACCAGCTTTCGTCAAGCTTACTCTTGACTTCAGCCAGAGAATCCAAGGGAATTTTGTACTTCGCAATTACGGCTTACCAGCGCAGGCCTTGGAGGAGGAAATCCTTGAAGTCATGGATTTCGAGAATCAAGGCTTTAAAGAGGATATTGGATATCATACAGGGCTATAGCTAGATGTTACAATTGATAGGGTGATCGAGAATCCTTCAAATATTCATCTGCTGCGGAGGTTTGCACAGAAGACTGCTGGCAGCAGCTTCAGCTTCGGAGAGCATGGCAGTCTGGTGCAGGCACTTCGAACAAACCTGATGAAGAATTCGACACAGTTGAGGCAGCAGACGCTCGTGATATTGAAGCGCTTCGAGACTCTCAAGTATGTCGACGTGGCTGACCGGGAGGTGAGTGAACACTTCAAGGGCCAGCTCTGCGAGTGTATCCAGCTCATGGAGGACTTTGAAAAGACGGAGGTTGGGTTCAGATTCGAGAAAAATAAGATCATGCAGCTTCAAAGGCTAGAGGTCATGTTCAATAGCGGTGCCGTGCCTGCTGAGTATCTTGAGATCTCCTATGATTTCTTGATTGGCTGCCTTTGGATCAAGTTTGCTCCCATCTTTGCCGGCGTTCACAGCGCTGTTGGCGCAATTGTGAGGAACACCACAGGTGAGTTTCGCCAGAAACTGGTAGAGAAGCACACGAAGCTCGTGCGGACCTTATCCCTGCTTTCCTAGCTCGAGGGCCATGATAATGAGAGCTTGCTTGTTCTGGTCAACCAGAATCTCAACAAGGCACCTTCATAAGCCACCTCTATTGCGGTTGATATGTATAGAAGCGATTGCACCATTGGCGGAGAATTCTTGGAAATCAAGGATATGCTCTATCAAGTGCTTCAATGCTTCTCTGGAGTTCTCGGTCCCTGCATCCTGCAACAAAAGAGCCTGAGGGAGCCCTTCTTCGACGTCTTCTACGAATTCTTGAACAAGGAATACTTGATGCTCCTCCAAAAGAGCGAGGGCGTGGCGGCGCAAGTCGAAACTGACCAAGACCGACCCAGTTACCTTTTGGATAGAATGACCTATGCGAACATGCTCGACAGCGAAGGCAACAGAGGGCACCGAAGAGCAGCCAGAGTCAAGATGTCAAACTTCCTGGATGTATTAAAGAGGGCAGACAGCCTAGGTAGTACTCCTAAGATTGCAGATTTCCAAAATTTGTTGCTGAACTTACTCAATACCAACGATACGAAGCAGCAAAAGTGTGCTTTAGAGTGCCTGGTCAAGTCTGGCTACCGAAGAGGCCTCATGGCTAAATACAAGAAGCTGCTCGAAGGATTCTCCGACGATGAGAAGTTCAAAGATATGATCCCAATTTTGATTCATGGGTCGCAAAGTAGGTCGGGTGACGCAGACGTCCCAGACGAATATCAAAAGGACTCTGAAGATAAAGTAGTCCAAAAGTCAAAGAGGAAGGAAACCAAATCGGTCATCCCTAAGCTGGAGGAAGAAGATCGTGAAGCCATGCTGCCCGTGATCATCAAATTGCTCCAATCGAAATTGCTTTAGAAGAAGGGCGCCATCAACAAGAAGAATCTGTACACACGCCGCAACATCGTCTATGAATTTTTCGCAAGCCTCAGTCCAAGCACCGAATTCCCTCTTTTCTTCAACGAGCTGCTCGAACCTATCAATTTGAGCGTGCACTCGCATGACGTGGAAGAGATCCAAAATAGGCTAAGCTGCGTGAGCTTCAACAGCTATCTGACGTTCATCAACTCCATGGAGGTGGTCTTCAAATAGGTTGGCACTCTCCTCATGGCTAACTTGCCCACGCTGGCCAAAATAGTCGTCGAAGGAGTGATAAAATTGACCAAGATGTTCACCAAGCAGTTCAGGGATGCCCAGGCAGGTGAAGCTGACGGAGGCCAACAAGAATCAGAATCAGAAGACGACGAGGCAGGCGATGGCGATGAAAAGGTTCACAGAAATGCAGCCAAGCAAGCCAAGACCTGTCTGAGAAAGAGTCTGGGTCTCGTTAAGGATATCTATAAGAAATTCAGTCAGCACACAGATTTCATCCAGGAATTCTCAAACACTGTTTATCAAGAGGTGGTAGGCGACCAGCTTGGAGCCCTGAAGCTCAACTATGTAAGCGCCAAGTCATAACTGCTCGAGGTACTCTGCCTCAGCTGGCCAGAGCACCTGAACACTCTCAGCAACTTCGAGAGATACCCTGGAGTGGTCCCAGCCATTATGGATATGCTGCCACACAAGGCAATCGACCCTGATGTTGTGGGCCTTCACATGAGCCTTCTCAAGAAGTTGATTCTGGGCACCTTGGATTTCGATGATAAAGAGTAGAAGAGTCAGTCGGTGAGATAAAAGCGCCGGATGCTGGTAGAACCTCTGGAAGAAGGCGATGGAGGCCAGTCCAGTGACTCGGATTAAGATCGAGCAATGGAAGACCAGCAGGCTGTGGCTGAAGGCAGGAAATAGAGAAGAGAGACCTCGACAAGGATTCTTCGCGACAACGTCGAAGCAATCTCGAGGAATATTCATTCATTCTGGAGAAATCATGCAAACGATATCAGGCGCGTTTTGGCTTCAAGGGGCAATTAGAGGCAAGGTAAAGCCCGGTCAGCACCAGGCGCAAAGCGCGATGCTTCTACCAAAAACGCCCTCGGTAAATAGGCGAGGGAGTCTGCAAAGAAGTTCCATACTGCGAAAGACCTCCTCTTCATCCTTAGTGAGATGTCAGCGTACCTGCACCAAGATAGCGAAGTGAACCACGACTTCCTCGAGATGATCGTCGATGTGCTCAGCATCCGGAATCTTCATCGAATAAACAGCAGTAACGCGGAGCTGCTGACTTTTGGTGCCCAATCCATCACGAATCTCATTCCCAAGATCAAGCAAGGACAGTTGCAGAGCGGCCTTGTCGACAAGATTATGCGGCTATTCCTTGTGATCAATACTGTCAAGGTCAGAAGCCAGCTCAGTGCTGGACTTTTGACTGCTCTAGGTAGCAAAAGAGAATAAATTAAGAGCTCCTCAGGGATGGTTTCTGTAGAGGCTTTGACTCTAATTCGAGATCTGAACAAAATGAAAAGAGGCATTGCTGATATGGAGATCGACTGTGACAGTTCAATCCAAGCTATTCAGGGCTTCCTTCAAGGAGATCGATAGAGCAGCATGACCGCTCTTGAGGTCCGCGCTGTCACCTGCAGTGTCGCCTATCTTTGCAAGCACGAAGAATATTCAATGAGAGAGTACGCTGAGCACGCCCTCAATCACATCTTTGGCTGCCTGCGGGCACAGAAGGAGGATCCTGCTAATGATATTGATACGGATGCACAGAGCCTAGCTAAACTTCTTGAGCGTCAATTCGTTGAAGTATATTTGGTGACAGTGAGAGACGAGATGGTTCTGAAAACAGTATTAAGATGCTTGAGATCACTCATCGTGTTCGTGAAGGAGCAGAATTTGGAGACCAAGTATCAACTTGACGCTCTTGCCCCTCTCTGCAACCCGAAGGACGAGAACGAAGACTTCTTTGAGTGCTTCTTGGCAATTAAGCTCAAACAGAGGCAAAGATGTTTGAAGAAGCTGTGTTAAAGAATTGAATAAGGAGACTTTGCACAATCTTTGAAAACTCTCGAGCATGTGATTATGCCAATGGTCGACTATCTGGTTTTTGGAGGTGCAACTCACAACGAACACCAAAGGAACACCATAAGCTATGATAAAGACTAAAAGCTAAACACACTGGAGGAAGGATTGAATATCTATACAGCATATGCTTCGCAACTTCGATGGACTGGTTACTACAAGCTGCTCAAGAAGCTCTTGGTCAAGTTGCAAAGAGCCAACACTCGCGTTAGTGCAGTGGCTTCGCATGGATAGCCAGAACTGGCAAAGGAGAATATCATCACCAAAGCCATTTGTAAGATCCTCGCAGGGTTCCACTTCACAGAGGTGCGAGATGCCATTGAGGTGTTAGATGAAAAGAGCCATGAAGAGCAAAAAGCAGATGCGCATGCGCCTCTCTCACTCTGGAGTACCGACTTTGCTGACCTGCTCCAAAAACAGATCTCGATGTAGGATGATAATGTTATAGACGAAGATCTACAAGCTGACGAGGAAGAGCCCGAGCAAGGCGACGAAGAAGATCAAGATAAAGACGGCGAAGAAGAAGATGACCAACATGACGAATTAGCTCAAGAAGAAGATCAGGACCAGGACCAAGAAATGCAAGATGAAGGTGCGGAGGTCCTGACTCAGGTGCAAGTGCTCGATATCTAATCGAAATTGCTCAACAAAGTACTGCCAATTCTGGAGAGGCATCTTACTGAAGCCGGTGACAAGCACTCCGTCAGAGGATTCGTGGTCGTTTGCTTGGCCAAAACAATCAGGAAGCTCCCATTACCAAAATTCAATGCCCGACTCCAGAAGCTGGTGAATTTGATTGTCGTCCAGGGCCTACGAAGCAGAGATCTATCACATAGAGAGAAGGCGCGAAAAGCCCTGGTGAAGTTGGTGGATGAAATCTCTCCTCGGTTCCTATCAATCATTTTTGAGGAGATGAAGAGCCAGTTGACTAGGGGATTCCAACAGCATGTGTATTTGTTTACCGTTCATGCTTTGCTCTAGGGTCTGGCAGAGAATAAGGCACTCACGTCCAGTTGTATCACCAGCAGAATGATCAATTTGAACACAGACATCTTGCTGAGTGAACTGTTCGGTGAGCTCAATGCGGAGAAGGACAACACACAGAACAATGACTTGAAGCTCATCAAGGAGTCCAAGAATAGAAAAGCTATTCCCATATTCGAGATTTTTGCAGAGTATACCGACTTCAAGTCATCTTTCATGAATTTGCTGGCGCCAATCATAAACGTTCTAGATTAAAGTCCATCATACAGTAAGATATAACAGTGCGAGGACTTGCTCAGCCGAGTGAGCTCAGCCCTGATGAAGAATCAAACTGTCGGTGGCCCAACGCTCCTCCTGTTCCTTTATTCAATCATTGAGAGAGGTGTGAAAATGGCAACGAAAGTGAAGATCAACGATGATAAAGAGGCAAGAGACTACGGTGCCACCGTGTCTCCTGCCATCCATAAGAAGACGAGAGAAGAATACAAAGAAATCAATTTGAAAATCGAGATGTATTGGACAAAGGGCAACCAGACCATAGATAACAAGAAGACGCAAGAAATCAGTGGGCGTGTTCTCGCATCCTTTGGGCTGCAGTGCTTCAAGAAGGCTTTGAAGAATAAGGACATCATAGTAAATGAGGATGCCGGCCTTCTGCAGGAGAGAGAATAGAAGCTCAAGGAGATGAGGTAAAGGCTTGATCCTTTTGTCCCACTGATTCTGAGCTCCTTCAAGACATATCATAACCCAATCGTGGTGAGCGCCTTGCATATTATGACGCAGATCGTGGGCTTGGGCTTGCCAAGCTTCAAGGAGTTGCTCAAGAAGTTCTTGAATCGAATTTTCAAGCTCTTTGAGCAGACCCAATAATCCGATTCTGATTTCATTAACTCGTTGTTCAAATGTACTTCAGAGTTAATCAGGACATATGCCATCTACCAAGACCTGTCCGAGATCCAGATCAAGACTCTGGTCCAGATAATTCGAGCACATATTCCAAAATTCACCGTGCAGAGCAACGCACTCTAATGCCTGCGCTCAGTCATCCATCGTCGATTCATGTGTGCTGATCTGTATGACCTCATTGAGCAAGTCCAAGAGATGATGGTCTTCAATACTTCTTCTTCAATCAGGGGTGTATGTGCTTCCATCTTCATCCAATTCTTGTTGGACTATCCTCTCGAGAATGACCGAATAGAATCGCACTTGAATTTCATCCTAAAGAATTTAGCGTGCAAGAAACTCGAAGGAAGGCTCCAGCTCCTGGATATCTTGAAGACGCTCATCGAGCGATTCCCAAAGGACGTTGTCGACCTGTACTGCGAGCTCTTGTTCTTCACCTTACTGCTGAGAGCTGTGAATGACGAGCAAACCGAAGCCAGAGTTAAGGTATAGTCGGTGATGAGGGCCCTTGTTTTCAGCGATAAGGTAAGCCAGTCCAAGGTGAAGACTCTGCTGAACACGATCCTGCAAATGGGATCAGCAGACGAGAATAAACGCGAGCTCTTGCAGCTTGCCAAGCTCAATGCGCTCCAATTGCTTGCAGAGAGTGGTACAAATAAGTCTGCCAAGCTCAAGACGCCAGAGATATAGCAAATATTGAATTCAGCATGTCAGGACGTCATCAATGGCGAAGCTGAGAGCCTCCAAAGGAGAGTTAGTCAGGTATCGAAGACTTTCAAAAAAGATGATGAAGACCACGAAGATGAACCTGATGCATCGATGAAGAATTTCCTGCAAGCAATTCAGCTGCTGGATGATGAAGGAGATGACCATGGTCCCACACAAGAGGACCTTGAAGCTGCTGATGACAATCCAGACAACAATAGCAGCAACAAATAATGGACCCTACTCTATCATGCCTTCTCATGCGTGGAAAAGCTCATAGAGAATCAGGACAAGAAGGCGACTATTGCAATGTGCACCAACCTCGGCCTACCCAAGCAACTCCTACTCTTCGCGCAGTACCACCAGAGCTACTGGATCAGACTCGTCTGCCAGAGGCTACTGGGTCACATCTTCTCATAACAACGTGAGTCAAATGGAGATCTAATCATGATGCTCGGCCTTGACGTGCCTGAGCAGCTCGTGAACTTCACATACGACTTCATCAACTGTCTCAATAAGCCTATCTATTAAGAAGATATGAAGAATCAAATTATCAAAAATCTCATCTTTCTGGTGCAGACCCTGATTTCCAAGCAACAATAAGAAGAATAAGAAGAAGGCATGCCAACGGAGATCACCAAGTTGTACAGAAAGATCTCGTACATCGGAAGGAAGGCCATGCTCGACATTAAGACTTCCAAGGACTGTCTAGAGACAATACTGCAGTTCTTCAACGCCAGCTTCTCGCTCAAAGTTGGCGAAAGCGGTACTGACTTCATGAAGTTGGTCTGTGGTCCAGTCCTGGAATTGGTTTACAGAACCTACACCGACGAGCAATATGCTAAGGGAAGCACCATTAAAGACGTATCCCTAGAGATCGTGGAGTTACTACAGCGCGACCTGGACAAGCCATTCTTCATCTATACATATAACAAGGTGAAAGCTTCGATCTTGCAGAAACGACTGGACCGTAAAGTAAAACAAAAACAGCTGGTCGCCACCGAAGAAGGTCTCGCCATGCGACAAAACAAAAGGGTGAGGAAATAGAACAGAAAGAAGGAGAAAAAGCAACAAAAAATGTTCCTTGATAAACTGAAACATTGAGTTTGAGAGTTTATAATAATAATAAAATAATAATTGCATTAGTGGGTGAACAATAAGCGCTTTTGTTATCAAAGGTGTCTTAATTAATTAAAAAATTCCATAAAAGTATTTTCAATGTTTTCATTTTTTCTTACCCAAGTGCTTCTTCTTTTTGAAGATTTTGGGCTGTGTTGTTGGCTTCTGGGGTGACTTGGAATTTGGGTTTTTACCTGGGGACTTGCCTCCTTTGTTGGGCTTGGAATTGCTGAATTTATTATCATGTTTAGTAACTCCTTGCTCTTTTTTGTCTGCACCTTTTTGCTCTCTCTTGTTCTATCTTTTGTTTTAACTATATGATGCCCTCTCTGTATTCTTATTCTTGTGCTGACCTAGCTAACCCTCGAATTTCTCTTTGATGGTCTTGAGATCTCCTTTGGATTCCTTGGCAATATCATCCCTTTTTCCTTTTCCAATGAACCACTCCTTCTTTGGTCGGCTCTCGATTTCATTTTTGTACTTGATTAGGTTCTCGCTTCTTTACAGCTCTTTCATAGCCTCCACCATTTCTCGTTCTTGTTCTAGCTCACACTATATCTCTGCCACAACTTTGCCAAGTTTATCCTACATGGTTGTGAAGATGGGCTCTACAAATTTGTTTTGAATGGTGAAAGTATTCAGGGTCTGGTTGAGCTTGCGGCTTAGTTTCTTCAAATCCTTTCGCTCCTCTTCGTTGCAAAGTGTGATGGCTATCCCATGTTGCCCTGCTCTTGCGGTCCTACCAATCCTATGTAGATACCTTTTGGGCTCAGAGGGGAAGCTGAAGTTGATGACGGCTTTAACGTTCGAGATATCCAGGCCTCGAGCAACGAGATCTGTACCGATCAGGTAATCCACATCTCCACACTGGAATGCTTCGACCGACTTCAATCTGTCCTCCTGGCTCAGGTTGCCGTGGACCTCTGCTGCACTGAATCCATACATCGTCATGAGCGCCATGAGTCTGGTAGCCTGGACCTTCTCGTTGACGAAAATGATGACCCGACTCTTGAAGCTACGCTTCAGCAGCGCAATGAGCGTGGCCTCACGCTTGATGAGATACTCGTCAAGTGGAGCATCACTTACGACGAAGTCCTTGTCGTTGAGTCCTTAATGCTTTAATTTTCTAATGTGCGGTGTATGTACTGGTTTTTTGCCCTTCGTGGCTGGCTTCTCTTCTGCTGGCTTCTTTTTAGACATTTTAGCATCCTGTTCATTCTCTTCTGCAGCATCGGATAATTCATCATCATCCTCTTCTTCTTCGCTGCTTGAGACATATTCTCTTGCTTCATCACCATACTCCGCCTCCGAATCAAAGTCAGGGTCATCTGGATCCAGTTTGCGTCTCTTTTTAATTTAGTTGGCGGGTTTCTTTGCTCTCTTGACTATTGCAAATCGACGTTGATCTTTCCTAGGAGCCTTGAGGCCTTCAAATTGCAGCCGAACCAGATATTGTGTAAGCTTTATATTGGAGAGGTCGGCTTTTCTCTATTGCTTCTCCACCGAGAACGCCATGGGCTCCTTCAAGGCAAGCCGAGCAAGTTCTTTCAAGTCTTGATTGAGTGTGGCGGAAACCATGAGCGTCTGCCTCTTTGGGTGCCTGCACTGTTTGACTATAGTCATCAGCTCGTCCTTGAAGCCCATCTCCAGGAGCCTATCTGCTTCATCAAGAACTAGCATTTCAACATCTTCAAGAGTAAATCCTTTCGTGTTGTGGATATGGTCAATGAGCCGCCCAGTCGTACACACTATGACGTCAGGACTTTCGTGTATGATCTATCTCTTCTAATCTTTCAGGCTTGAGCCAACAAATACCACAAAGGAGTTGAATGATGGTGGCATGTACTTTGCCAAACTCTCAAGCATCGAGTGGCTTTGCGCCGCAAGCTCTCGAGTTGGCTGGAGTATAAGGTACCGCAGCTTTCCCATTTCTGTGTGCTAGGTCTGCCTCAGCTTCAAGTATTTTTACAACATAGGAAGCAGGTAGGCAGCTGTCTTACCACTTCCAGTGACAGCATGTGCCAGTATATCATGTCCTTCGAGAACAGCTGGGAGCATCTTTCTCTAGATCACTGTTGGATGATCATAGTCGAGCTCTGAGCACGCTTTGACTAGAGGCTTGGAAAGCATCAGCTCATGGAATTGTACCAAATCATCCTTATCGTAGTGCAATTGAGTGATCGTTTCTTTTGCAGTTTTCAATTCCGGCTTAGTATTTTCTCCTGCTTCTTTGGAGTCGCCAGGTTTGCTTAACTCCTCCAATTGCTGTAGGTCTTCGTGAATGTCGACCTCTAGCAAACGGAGGTGCTTCTTAACTCTATCCTCCATCGTAAAGGCTTTCTCGAGTGCTTTCTGTGCATCACCAGGACCAGGACCATATTCTCCATTTTCTTACTCTTACCCTGCAGGCCGTGAAGCCGCGGAAGCGACAACGAGCTACCCTTTGAAGTTCCACCTCGTTCCCTTTCCGCCGTCGGCTCTTCGAAGAAATGCCTACCCATCAGAGTCATCGCCACTTGATTCAAGGAAAAGCGCGTTAGATGGATCCCCTTCTTCCTTTGCAGCCATCATCAAATCCCCATCAGTATCAGCCTCTGCTGGTCTAACCTGCTTCGCTGGAGCCTTATTATCAACCTTAATCTTATCTTTCTTCGTCTTTTTCGTCTCACTTTGAGCTTTAGGAGTAGTTGTAGTAGTTTGAACATTTTCGATTTGTTCATTCTATTCTTCATCTGAAGACTCAATTGTCATCACCAGAGAAGAATAGAATGAACAAATCGAAAATGTTCAAACTACTACAACTACTCCTAAAGCTCAAAGTGAGACGAAAAAGACGAA
>Ga0138258_1542001_pt1 | contig 12189 bp, 15 predicted proteins | sample RNAICE20151110_FD_105263 | JGI IMG/M metagenome (GOLD analysis project Ga0138258, IMG submission 105263) | Metatranscriptomics of polar marine prokaryotic and eukaryotic communities from Arthur Harbor ice station, Antarctica -... | ecosystem: Environmental > Aquatic > Marine > Unclassified...
AGGTGCATACCGACCTCCAAGTACATTCGAGAGGTCACGTTGAGCCTGAAATTGTACGTCTGGAGCACCGAAGAGGACTGCAGGACGGATGGCGAGACCTTGATGAGAGGATAGTTGTAGTACAGCTGGTGACTGTCTGCCTGCTTCTGCTGACGCAAAGCGAGAGGGAAGCTTGAGCCTGCATCACATTTGCCGATAGCGTTCTCCCACGTCTTGTTGTACAGCGCGTGAGCGTCAGGATCGGCTACCATGACGGTGAGCTAAGTTCTTGGAGGCACAAGCTCGGCGGTCTTCCTTGCGTGTGCTGTCGCATGCCCCAGCTGGATGCTGTAGGAGCCAGGTGCCAGCGTCCGAAGCATGGCAGTACTTCCTGAAGAGATCACCTGAGCATGCTCACTGCTCGTGTCACTAAGTGTGAGCTGGAGTCCAGCGTGCTCTACGTATAGTCTGACAACGGTTCCAGCCTTCCACACTGTGAAGGCGATACGGTTCTGGCTCTCTCGTTCATCTAGCTGAACTGGCCCTGAGAATAGCAGATAGCCACCATTGACTCCTGCTGCTGCACTTGCTGCTTGCTCTCCGCCCATGAACTTATAGGTTCCCAGGTTGAGAGGTAGCTTGTTTGCAGCACGAGGCCTCTCTTGCTCCTCTGCCTGTGATTGATAGAGGTTCTGACCTGCTGGACCTCCCTAGTCTATATTGAGTGTACTTGAAGCTGCCTTCCACGTCCTCACGGTAGCGGTTACTGGGGCGCCACAGCCACTCTCCTTGAATCTCTGCCTCAACTTGAGCTCGTATGCTCCTCCTGGGATATCTGTGAACAAGTAAGCCACCGCATGCTTCTTTGAGAAGTCTACACTACTTGGCATGACAGCACGACGCTGGTCTACGTCATCTGCAGCGTCTGAGCTCCCTTTTGGTTGACTTGATGCCGCCTAAGCCCTTGCTGACTCACTGCGACCGTCCTCAGAGTTAGCTCTGCTCTATAGAAAGCGTCAGAGTAGTCCAGGATCACCTCAAGGTCCACATGATCGCCTCCGTGAGGGACATTGATGGTCAGTGCCTTTTTGTCTGTCTTCTTGGACAGCTGGACGGTCGTGGTCTGTGCTTCACCGTCTGGGGTTGCCACAAGTGCGCCAGTGTCGCCCTGGATGCGAGCAGATGTACATAGTTTGCTCGAATCCCACGTCCTCAAGGCCATCACGAAGTGTGCGCAGCTGCCTGGGCCTGTCGTCTCAAGGATTCCAGCTTGCTCTGAGAACTCAAGCACAATTGTGTAGGCTGTGCCGACCTAGAGCTTGGCAATTAAAAGTTGTGCCTTGCCAGCCTCAACTGGGCGTGACTGCACAACCACTCGCTTTGCTTGTTGCTCATACACAGCGATTTTGCTATTAGATTTGGCAACGAGGACTCGAAGTGCATCTTGGCCCTTTCGAGGTGTAAAGCTGATCTCATGCGAGTGATATGACTGAGTTCCGATGAAGAAGGCCTCGCTGAGGTCCACTGCTCCCATTGTGCTGTAAGCATCAAGGATGGTGGGAAGAGGAAGTACTCCTTGAGGCATCCGAGCTCCTCAGCAGTCACAACAAGTGGCACTGCAGCAGAAGACTCCTTGACGTGCTCTACGCCATGTCCTGCTCCTTCTGCGTGGTCGTCGAGGAGCTCCACTGGGACGCTGGCAGAAAGCGCTGAGCTTTCGCCATGTCCTGCCAGTCTCAATAATCGCACGCTCATCTTGAGAGCCAAATCAAAGGAGGAGATGGCTTGGCCTGCTCCAGGGTCCATATTAGTGATGCACTCATGAGTATAGAGGACCAACACGTATGGTCCAGGTACCAAACGTCCGATAATCAACTTACCTGAGCTATCTCGTCGCTCATCCTCCATGATTGTGCCTGTTTCTTTGTTGGTGATTGCCAAGTTTACCCCAGAAAGCAAGAAGTCGCTCTGTACTTCCACCACCAGCCCTGCTTCGTCGTCTTCTGCTATCTCGAAGGCCTCTCGCATGACCTCATGGTACAGCTCGCTCTAGTCAATATAGGGTGGCAGACCTGGCTCTACATGCCGCCAACCCACAGCTGCTGGCTTGAAGAGTGGAAGTGGCCCACTGGCTGAGTGAAGGAGAAGCTGCTGCAAGTCAAGCTTGCTCTTGGCACCTGGTGCTTATGATTCTTTGATCATCGATGCCTTACTCTTGGCATGAGCAAGCGTCATCATTGCCATTTCCAGCTGCACCGTTTGACAAGGAAGCTGAAGAAGAGCAGCGTCTGAGACGAATGCTAGTTTTATGTGATAGGTACCAGCACTCAGCTGGGCGAAGATAGTGCTATGATAGTCCTCCCGCTTGGCTCTGATGAAGGTCTTGTGCGAGTAGGGTCCTTATTCTTAGTTTAGAACGAGCTCAAACTCTAGGTGGCGATGGATTGGCGCAACCACTCTCACAACTGTGGGTTCTTGGAGAGTGAAGGAGACCTTGTGTGCCTAGTTGTGCCACAAATGATCTACTCGGTAGCTCTCTCGGTAGTGGAAGTCCTTTTGCGTGCCATCGAGGCCACGCAGATATCTAGGGCTGTCAAGGGTTGAAGGAAGCTCCTCAGCTCTGCATCTAAGCTCCTTGGAGAGCTTCTCTGCCTCCGCTGTGGCCGCATCTCTAACACTGACGAGGAACTCGTAGTTGGCGCACCAATTGGATTCTGCTTCTCGGCTGCTAGGTGTCGTCTAGAAGACCCACACTCGGAAGTAGGTCTGGGCTCCCATCTCCACGACCCGCTGCATCTCATTCAGAGACTTTTCACCACCAACCAAGCAGACACCAGCACAGGTTGGCCCGAGGCCTCCTTGAACTGCTTAAGCGCGTCCATCTGTCTCGTGTGGACGAGCAGGCGAGCCAGCTCCAGCTCGAGCACCAGCACTGCTGGCTGAGCTCAGGCGTGGAGAGTGGGCGTCTCTGGAAATAGCATCGAAAGCTACGTCAGACTCGAGCACTTCTACGAGAATGTCAAGAGTGTTGCTCTCAATGAACTTCTACTGAAGACTGACCGTGACTATGCTATCTGTATCTCCTTGTTATGCTCTTGCACCTCCAGGAAGATAAAAGTCCTGATATGCGAAGAAAGTACTGGTGGGATCGGTGACTGAGTGCTCGGAACCAGAGGTTCCCTTTCCTCTGCCAACCTCTACTGCGGCCTCGGCCAGCACGGATGCCTGACTCTGGTCTGCGAGGACCTTGATTTCAGAGGAGGCCTCGAGGCCAGGATTATGCTTGCATACGCTTGGAGATGATCTGAACTCCGCCTCAAGGAAGAGCGCCAGGCAGCCATCTGCAGCCTTGTGGCCTTCACCATCATCATCTGTGAAGTTGAGAGCTCTGAAGAAGATGTACAGTGGCCTCGAAAGGTGGTCCTGTGTCGCCTCAAATGTCAATGCTGCATACTCAAGCTTGGCCGTTCGGCCTCCTGGGAGAGTCAAATGGCGGTTCACTGCCGACGCGATGAACTTTTGAGCCTCAGGGTCATAGACACCCAGCTCAAGGTCGAATGCTGCCTCAGCTTCACCAGCCAGTAGCTCTTCAGCTTCTGGTTGCTGAACAAGCACCTTCAGGACACCAGTTGAATGGGGTATGAACTTGATGATGTTGTCCTGCTTGTGATTCGTCACATAGAGGTCCGCAAAGTGGAACTCACCGCTTGAGAACTCCTTTGAAAACTCAACTCGATCTAGATCGTCTGGGAAATCCACCCAGCCACACTCCTCGTTGAAGACTGTTGGCTCCAAGGCACCGTTGGGGAAGTACTGAGCAGCTGAGGTTGAGTAGCCGTGCTCATTATATCGACGCCGTGCCAAGAAAGCATGGGCAGCCTGATCATTATATATTGCAGAGCTCAAAGCTGGTCCACAATCTGGGTAAGCCACCGAGGCATCGGTACAGTAGTCACAATATGCACCTCCATAACCAGCGTCGCAAGCGCACTCGACATCTGCCGCTGAGCTGACTCTCGTAGACTTTGGTCGCCCGTGTGAGTTACATGCTGCGGTGCTCAGGTGATCCTCGTCCACCACGCACCTCGTGTGCCCTTCACCGTGACTGACTCCTGTTCCTGATGGTTGCTCTTTCACCGCTCTGAAGCCAGCCTCGCAGCTCTTGCAGTCTGCACCGGTGTATGGCGCGGCGCAGAGACATCGGCCATCGTGACCGACCTTTGGCATCGCCAACGGATTGCAGCGAGCCAATGCGTCATGATCGTGCTCCTGACTGCTCTCGAAGCAGTAGCTTGTCTCTTCAGCCAAAGGCAAGATACGCTCTGCGCCTTTCGTGTCCTTAGTCGAGCACGAAAGCTTATAGCACCTGTTTGTCTTGGAGATGGTGGCCTTTGCGAAGTCGAAGCTGAGCCTGAGAGTCTACTAGGCCTTTTGGAAGGACTTGGGACGAATCATATCTTTGGGGTCACCGTTATTGACGAGAGAGCATACACGCAGCCGGTCTGCAGAGCTGTTCACCAAGTCGTCGAGCACAACATCCTTATCAAAATCGACTTCGATCACTCTCGCAGAGGTCTCCTCGAGCTATGGCAGCGTGAGAGGGCGTACTGAGAGGACCTCGTACATTCCGTCATCTGCTGCGGCTTTGTGCGTCCTCGCCACATACTCCAGCACCAGGTCGAAGCCGAGGCAAGTCTACCATTTCTTGGTTGGCAGGAACAGCGATCTTCTCATGGCAATTTCGAGGCGATACTGACCTGCGGCAAGCGCTGGAACCTCGATGAAGCTGGTGGTATCATGGACTTGTGACAGTACCTGAGAGTGACCGTCTCCATCAGCCTCGAGGGATGAGAGCCTCTCGAGCTGGACCACGTCGCCTGTCGACTCGTCCACGAGGGCCATCGAGAGAGCTACCGAGCTCAAAGGATAGGTCGCCACGATGCTCAAGGCGTTGCCGCTGGAGCCGACATGGATGCGGTATCGAAGCGTCGCAAAAGCTGTACTCTCCTTCCCGTCGTGGTTATACAGCGAGGTATCGTCGCTTCTGAGGACCACGTGCTCGTTGACGAATCTGCTGGAGCTTCCGAACTCCCAACTTGAGGGCCTAGCTTAAGCTGCCTTGGCAAGCTCCGTGTCACTGCATCGGATGGCTGCTCTGGCTGTCATTAGCGGCTCCAGAATGACGTGGATGTCGATCCAAGGACAAGAATTCTCGTGAGTTCCAGCCGATGTTCCGCTTCCACCTACATATTTGTATTCAAGTTGCAGCGTAAACGGTGCCTCTGTTGGCTTCTTGTGTTTGGGTGCGTGCAAAACCGTAACCTCACTCGTTGCTGTGAGGAAGCCATCTGCATCAGCTCCTTCGACACCAACCGACGTGAGCTACTCCTCAGACTGGGGATCAAGGAGCCTGTATCTCGCCAGAGCTCCAGCGCGACCTGTATCGAGGAGTAGACGGAAGACAGAGCCAGCAGGCACCAAGAAGTGGTGTGTGCTTCCCTTTCTAGGAGCCTTACCATCCACGAGGCTGTATCGCCTGGCCCAGTCGAGGACGCCGTCTGCGCCTTGTAATGCTGGTCCTTGATTGGCAGCCGCACCCTTGCCCGCGCCACTTGAGCCCTTCCAGAGAGTCAGTGGCATTCGATGCTCGAGATCCTTGCAGCTGACATCAGGCTCATCCAAGATCCAGGCGCGCTGGTGGCAATCTGGGTACTCGAACAGAGGGTCTTTGCATTTTGCACACTGCTCAAGACCATCATTCATGAAGCCTGACTCACATGTACATTTGGCTGCTTCACCGACTTGCTCACATGTGCCATGACCATGGCAGTCCTCGGCACCGCCGAGGTCGCTGCATTTGCTTGCTGGGAGGCATCGTCCTGTTCCAGGATCCTTGGCATGACCTGCTGCGCATTGACTGCAGTCAGCGCCAACATGTGGCCATCGGCACTCACAGATGCCTGTTCCTTCAGCACAGTGGGCCGTTCCTGCCCAATTGCAGTGACAGCTCGCAGGAGTGGCACAGATCACAAGGTCTGAGGCGAGCAGCTCTTCGTCGAAGTCAACGCCGCCGCCTCCACCTGGGCCTGAAAGTGCAAGCCGATGGCACCAGCCTCTCTTGAGGCTGCCAGCTGGGAACTGGAGGAGAATAGAGCTTGGGTCAGCAGCAGAGAGCTTTTTCACAGCTGGTCGCACCGTGTCAGGAGTGTCTTTGGGAGCACTGCCATCCACGGTCTTCTCTGGGACTAGACTAGCGAACTCGCTACCCTTCAGGAGCTGGAAAGCCGCTTTCATGGAACGATCGAATTCCAGCGTAGCATAGAGTCGGGCAGCAGGGTCAAAATGGCCATCGTCCACCTCTTCACCTTCCCAGCGGACCCGAACTAATCGGCTTGGTCCTACAATTGCAGAGCCGTCTTCATTTTCTCCACCTCTGAGCTCGGCTCTCACCGAGAGTTGGAAGTTGTGGCAGAGTTCTGCTCCAGCAGCCACATGGCCTCCCTTCTTGAGAGTTTCAAGAAGCTTCAGCGAAGAAGGAGGAAGCCTGAGCCTCAGGACAGCACCAGCAAGGACGACGTCGTCAGCGAGGTCACCTTCACGGTCTAGGAGCTTAAGTCTCTGGATAAACCGGCCTCCATGGGCAGCAGAGCCGACGGGTTTGGATCGACCAAGAGGTTTCAGGAGTTTGGCTGAATCCTCATAGAGGAGAGTGAAGGTGAGTTGACCTGTAAGAACATCAGAACGAGTTTCCATATCCACATAATAGTCTGCATTTGGATCTGCTCCTGGCCACTTGAGAGCGATATCGTACTCGAGGCCACCTTCAGCGTCTACTTCGGAGGATGCGAGGAAATCACTTGAGAAGGCATAGTCTCCGGCAGCCTTGAACTCATCGACTGTTTTAGCCACGTCAGGAGGAGGCAGGACCGACAGGCTTGCTGGTGGTAGTGGCTTGGAACCACACTCAAGATACTCTTTGACAACTTCCACCACCGGCTTTACTATGATCCGGAGGTCAAAAGTTGGGCATGCGTCGTCCTGGTCGAGGCTGTCATATTCCAGTTTGAGCCTATAAGCTTTCTTCTGTGGTTTGAGTGTATGAAGAAGGGTTGCGGTCACCCTGGTGCCAGTGCTCCATGCCAGTGCATCATGTCCAGCAACCTGGGTCTTGCTGTTCTCGTAGAGGTAGGCCTTGACCTGGTTCTTTGGGCTACTCGAATGAATCGCCACTCTTACAAGGCTCTCCTGGTCGATCACCAGATCCAAGACATCATTTGGCTTCTCCTGCACCAAGAGGGTGAAAGATCTATCAAAACCGGTCTCTGAGCGTGGCAGAGCAGCCGGAAGATCGTCGTGTGGGCAGTTCGCAAGCAAGCTTGGGTCGCCCAATTCGTCGAGGAGGCGCCCATCGCGGTCGTGCTGCTTCACGAGCTTCTCAAGGCCACCACCTGCCAGGAGTGCCATGAGACTGGTGGCGCCGTCAAGAGTTCGTGAGTCATGTCGCAAACTGGAGGCTACGAGGTATGTGTAGCTGACTCCGAGGCAGTCATCCTGGAGGAGCTTACCATGCGCTCCTTTGCCGTCTTGACTGCCAAGGCCGCCAGTCTGGAACATGGCCTTGGTGCTGCTCAATGTTTGGATGCCAACGGCATAGGTTCCTGATTCAACGACTGCCAAGACTTGAGTGAGCCCAGCTTATGGGCTCCTCCATAATGCAGCCTGAGAGAAGCGTGCTCGTTCTGAGTCGTACTTGGAGAGGCTCAATCCAACCACTCCGACAATCCGTGGATCATACTGGATCTAAAAGAAGAATACAAATGGGCCCTCACCAGAACCTGCGAGATCAATATAGGCAACGTCAGTGGTGCCTTCTGTCACAGGATAGGATAGAGTACCAGCCTTTACCTCATCGAAGGTAAGATGTTCTGGCATGTACTGACTGTCAGCACAGCCCTCATCTTCTCTAAATGCTGCCACTGCTTTGCTGTGTGGCGTTACAGTGAGCCCCATCGCGTATGCCTCACACCTTGGCATGAGTCGAGAACCTGCACCAGCAGCCTCACTGCCCTAGAGCTTGATCATGTAGGCTCCTGCATCGAGATATTCCCTTATCTGGATCACTTTGCGGTGCTCGAAGCCCCCACCTTGGCGAAGGAAGGTCTCGTCATCGTGATTGAGGTCTTCTGTGGTCACCTTAGTGCTGTAGGTTCCTTTATTTCGCACGAGGGCAGCTTTGGCCTCAAGGCCTTCTGGTAGCTCGAGGTAGAAGGTCACTACGGACGGAGCAGCGAGCTCGAACTTTACAGCTGTGCCCTCGAGCAGCTCAGCGAGTCTGTACTTTGCTGCAGCCTGGAGAGTGTGACCAGAGAGTGGATGAAGGAAGCCAGGACCGTTGAAATTGTCTGGTAAGGCTGGGAGGCTGCAGAGCTCGACCTCCTCGACTACGACATCGAAGTCTCCAGAGCCACCGATGTCTGATTGCTCCAGGAGGACATCGAGGCCAAAGCGGATGACTTCGCTGCTAGCTGCCAGGGCAGCCCCATCTTGATCAGGATGAACAACGAGACGATATTTACCCTTGGTGAGTGTGACTGGACCGAGAGCGTTGGCGTATTTTCCAAGAGTTGATCTGGCAACCTGCCGAGTCCCATCTCCTCCGTCAGCATCAGCTGAGTACACACTGACGAAGAGGTCCTCTCGACCTGAGAATTCCATGACCTAGACGTAGAGCTGGGCACTCTCCTCTGAGACGGTGAATGGGAGGCTTGGCATGAAGGAATCGTCGGTACCGGCTCCAGTGCGGAACACAGCCTGGTACACCTTCTGACTCTTAGGGACGAAGGGCTGCAGAGCTGCCACCTTGAAGGCTTGCATGACGGCGTTTGATCCCTAGATAAAGGCGCTTTCCTTCAGACCTGGGACTTTTGGTTTCACTCTCATTACCTCATCAAAGCTCTTTGGGAGTATTTGAGCATCGTTGCCGGTCTTTGAGCCTTCATAGCGCTCCGTGACGACCAATTTGAGCGTTGCTCGGGCAGTCATGGCTGCGTCTCTGTTCAAGAGTCTCATCCTGTACCTGGTGTTCTGGTGAAGATCAGTGGAGAGCAGTGCCTCATAGGTCACTCCATCCTCCCAATCGTCTTGATATCGAGAACTACGTGCTCGCTTCTCTTGAGGTTGAACCTTGGAAGCAGGGTCTGCATCTCCCTTTGCTTCTTCACCTGCTGCTTTTGGGAGCTCAGTCAAACTGATGTCGAGCTGTTCTCCTTCTCCGTCCATTTCAATTGCTTGGACATCAACCGTAGGGCCTCGACCGTCGTCTTTTTGTGAGCCAGATAACACGAGCTCAAGGTCAAGCCAGTCTCTTGGCTCGAGGAGGACCTCAGGCACCAGATAGACCAATTGTCCAAAACCTGTGCCAGTAGGACCGAGAAGACCGAAGTAGTTCAGAGAAGGTGGTCTCAATACGCGACTTGGAAGAGTCTGTGCTGAGACAGCATAGAGCTGGAACTCGTAGTACTTGGGCAGCAAAGCTTAAGTGTCTTGGGCGGCTCCTGGCAATTTGGCCACTATCTTGAAAGTGTAATCTCCTGGCTCTGCCTCAACAAAGACCCTCTTGGCTCCCTTGTACATAGTGATATCTGAATTTGGACGCCCTGAGTAGAGATGGGCTCGGACTTCACTTGCTTCTCTTGATTCTATCAAGAGCTCAATGTCGTAGAATTGAGGGTCAAAGTAGACCTCGAGCAGCATTTGCCGCTCAGTTCCTTTGGGAATGGCAAAGTCTCTTTGAACAAGCACTGTACTTTGAACTTGGGTTCCACCTAGACCACTCTTTGCCTGTAGACGAAGATATCAGCTGGTTCAGCCAGAAGATATCCAGCACCTGCAATAGTGGCAGCTCGTGAGAGAGTGTCGAAGATGCCGGAGAGCTAAGCATCACTTGCTCGTGCTCGCTGGGCCAACCAGTCAGCTGGCTTATCCTTTTGCTCCTTGAGCACCCGATTGGCTTCTTCCAGTTTCATCATAGAAATCTTCATGCGTGCATGAGGGCAATCGTAGAAGCTTGAGAGTTGAATGATTGAGCTTGAATAGTCAAGGGCGATGTAGTAGGCGGTGCCTCTCTTCAAGGTTGCAAAAAGTACATTCGTGTTGCCAGTTCTAGTGCCGGATATCGAGCAGGCGCTCTTTGTGCACAACTGCATTCCCATGTTGACTCCATATGCTTCCTTTACCGACATCTTCAACACCATATCAGTCTCTGGCGTGAGATATACCTTCTGAGTCTTATTTGTGTAACTGAGGATAACGTCATCCTCAAACGTGAACCGTTGCCCAGCCTTTCTCTCAATGAATCTGCTTTGAATGAATTGCTCAGCCAGGTATAGCTTGTTGCCGCACATTACTCGCTCCTCATTCTGGACGACAGGTGTGGCCTAGAGCTCAAAGGTGAAAGGTACTGTATCCAAACCGGCGTCTCCAGTGAGCCACTTGCGAACGCTATTCTCCTACTGATCAAGGATGATGAGTTTGTAGTCTCCATGTGTCAATATGACATCGAGACCGACTTCGTTTTTAGCAACCTGCTCTGACTCGACACAGGAATGGTCCAGCAGGCAAGCCAAAGGATCGTGAACGAAATCATGCTGCTCAGCAGCAGCATCCTGTCTCTAAAGTACGGCTTTAAGTTATGCTGAGGTCGCGAAGTCAAATCCAAGAGTCAGGTCGAAGAGGTAGGTGACGGCTTCGTGTTCTGCTCCTGTTATTGTGAATGTCTTCTCATAGATCACGTTCAGCTCTTGAGGAGCTTCTCCTGCCAATGAGTACGAGAACGCTGCTCTTGGGCAGTAAAGGCCACTCTCACCATGAGTGAGGTCGTTACCAGTGTTTCCAAGAGTTGCAAAGCTGCATCGCTCAGACAAGCTGGTAAGCTCGTGTTCCTCGAGGCCATATGTTGGACTAGTAGCGCTTTTCGCTGAGGCTTTAGAATCACGATATAACTTTGCTCTGTGCACCAAGAGGTCCTTGGCCGCGATGACAAGCTCTTGGACCACGAAAGGTTTGGTGCAGCTGGAGGCTCCCATATGACCAGCCGATATTTGCTGTAACTTGTCATCAAAGCTTCTAAGACCCACCTGCTTCTAGAAAAATTCGTACTTGATAAGATAGGAATGAGAACTAGAAATCGTAATCGAGTCAAGATGCACATGACGCTCGTCGTGATCTTCAGTTGAACCATCCACGACAACCTGTCCGTTTTGTTCATCTGTAATACTGACGCGCATGCCCTGTTGCGTCTCATCCATATCTGCCGATCGTAGGGAGGCACGCAACCTAAGAACGAGATCATTGGTTCCAGCTCCCGCAGAAGTCGGAATGTGATTAGGTCTAGGGTCAAATCGGGTCTTAACCATGTTTGTATCACCATCCTCTGGGGTTGGCATCTAATACGTGAAGAATTTTGTGAATGTATGTATGTCCAAAAGTTTTTATGTTTCTCCAGAGTCTCTAGCATTGGTCAAAACCAACTCTCTCGGTGGGAGCGAAACATCGTCACAATGCATACTAGAGCTCTAAGCTTGAACCACATCCACAATTCAACTAATTATAAGTAATGCTCCTAGAGCTGCCGCGAAACTTCGGCTTATTTGACATTTTCTATTTCGTCCGTAACGGGAACTTTTTCCTATTACCACGTTGGAATCTTGTGTTTTCATGGGGATCACCAACAACACTTTCCTTTAATAATATTTTAAATTGATTAATAAATTACGGATTAAGATATTTTAACCCACAAAGACTTTTTACCAATATTACCAACAGGAATCTCCAACCAAGATTTTTCAAATATAAACAAAAACAAAGAACTCAAATTAAAAAAAACGAGGTCGATATTTAACAATTTTGTGTTCCAGGCAAATTTTTGAAGTTTTTGTCAATGAAATGTTTTGATGCGATAGAGCCGGTTTAAAAAACAAAATAATTGAGGAGAAAAAAAGTCAGAAAAACATACGCGTCAGAAAAAATGATGATTTCACCTTGACCAATAACTTTTTCATGATGAAGGATTTCAAAGCAAATTTATCTTTGTTGCAAAAAGTTATGATTTGTGAACAAATTTGTAACATAAACGATTTGTTGTCAAACAGTTACAACGACTTTAATCACACGTGGAAAAATAAACATGTTCGTTAAAAATATTCCTATAGG
>Ga0138258_1400958_pt1 | contig 12181 bp, 15 predicted proteins | sample RNAICE20151110_FD_105263 | JGI IMG/M metagenome (GOLD analysis project Ga0138258, IMG submission 105263) | Metatranscriptomics of polar marine prokaryotic and eukaryotic communities from Arthur Harbor ice station, Antarctica -... | ecosystem: Environmental > Aquatic > Marine > Unclassified...
GAATTATTAAAAGATGATTTAATGTTTATATAATATAAATCAATGTTTATATACTAGGCATAAATGATATCAGAATGGTAGTTGGATGCAAATATTCTTCAGGACGGGGACCTTGACTCCCTGTTGATCCATGTTGGCTTGGGCTGCTGCAGCGGCGTCGGCCTCACCTCGGGCATCGCCTGGAGGTGTGAGGTTTCTCAGCTGCCCAGTGTTGCCCTGGAATTGGTTGAACATGGTGTTGCGAGCACCAGGTGTGACAACGGCCTGCTTCTGGCCAGCTGGCGCTGCTGCACACTTCTTGATATACTCCTATTCGAGAAGCCAAAACTGGTGCTTGAGGAGCTCAAGGTTGTTCCATGTCATGCCTGTCTCCCTTCCTGAGCTACTCTGGTTCAGCAGTCCCTGGCTGTTCAGCCTCTGCACGTCAATCCGGTTGTTGAGTAGCACTGCATATTTGTTCTGGTAGGCGTTGTAAGCGTAGGTCCAGCAATTACAAACCCTGCACTTTTTGATGTCCCAGTTATTGTCATCTCCTTTTTTGTGTGGATTTGTGCCTCTGGGCACACCATCCGGAGCAAGAGTCCGTCTACCGGAGGCTGGTTCTGGAGTATTGCTAAGCAAGGAAGTGGCCGAGTTCAGGCCGATGCCACCGCTTGCGCCGAAGGGGCCAGGAGCTGGAGAGGCACTGGCGGCTGCACCCAAAGCTGTGGTGATGTCGTGGATCTTCTTCTTACTCACCACAGATATGCTGTTCTCGTCTATGGTCTCACTGATGTTGCCCGCTATCTACGCTTCGTATGGATTTGCTTTCGATATGCTAGTCCGGTTTGTCAGTCGGTCCGAGGCGTGGCCTGCTGGTGGCAGAGCACCACCTGGAACACCTAATTGCATTGGCATCTATAAGCTCATTCGACCACGTGGAGCACTACCAATGGAGGCAAGCGGTATCTTTGGGACCATATTGCTCCTCTTTGATGATTGCTGGCTCCGTTTGGTATCAATTTCTCCTCTATGACTTCCACCGGCTTCAAGAGTATCATTTCCGTCCATTCGGTTGGATCTGGAGGCTTTGGGGCATAGTACAAAGTCTGTAGGGTCAAAGTATGCCCACAATAGCTGACTCTCCCGCTGATTAACTGGCTGCAACGTAATATGCGACCCCTTGGAGGCACGGCCAGCCGAATAATACTAGGCCAAAAACTCGAGATACTCCGTGCAGCTCACATACGGGTTGCCGGCGCATGGGCATGTCTTGTAGTGATTGCCTTACCCACCGGCTAGACCTGAAGGATCATGGGCTACGCTGCCGCCGAACTCGTTCGTACAGTTGCAAGCCAATAGATAGTGGATATTTTGGTAGTGAGAGTACTACCGTTCCAGAATGAGCAGTGAAGCGCCACAATGACACGAAAACTGAGGGAAGGTCATCAAATAGTGCCTTATCTTCTACACGTACATATTCCATTTGCTTATTTGAGCAAGGCTCTCAGCCTCAACCTTGAAGAACAGATTCTGCGACTTGATCAAGTTGTATGTTTCATATGTATTGGTTTTGAAAAGATGATTGAGAGCAATCAGAATACAATCCTTGATCAAGTTATTCTGCTGGTTCTCAACGAAAAGAATTCTGCCACGGTACAGAGTTGTCTTTCTTAAGAAATCCATAATTCTAGGCGCAAATTTGAATGAGTTGAGATTATTAGGATTTTCGAGGATTTCAAATTTGTCCTGGAGCTCTGTCTCAATATTCTAGATTTGATCGACAACAATGTGTGTGATACCATGTTAAATGGCCTCTTTTATGTTCTTTGCTTCCTCAAGATAGTTGTATGAGCACAGAAAGATGCTTTCCATGATCCTGGTCAGACCTCCAGCTGGAGAATTTCGTTCTGGTGGCATTTCCGTTTCAGTTATTCGTGAGGCCAGTTTGAGACACTCGTTCAGCTCCGCATTTGATTTGATTTATTCAAAAATTGGTGTTGGGTCGTGATTTTGACCATTTTGCGAGCTCTGTCCAACCATGATGGCATGGATGTGGTCAAATCGTTTTATTACTTTATCGATGGTGGGGCGCAATCTTTGGTCTCGGATCAAAATGAATTTGAGAAAGTCTTTGATGTATTGGCTGTTGTCAATCTTCTTCAGCTTCTCCTCTGTAATCAGATCGAGTTTGTCTGAGACCACGCTGACGAAGAACCAAGCAAAGTCAGGATTATATAAAAGGAATTCACCCGTAAGCAGCTCATAGAAGAGGCAACCAACGGACCAGATATCACTGAGTCGATTGGTGCCGACCTGCTTTCGTCGATCGTACTTGTCATGGTCTTTTCTTGTGTTGATCGCGAGCTGGAGCATTTCTGGGCTCTTGATTGAATCCGTGCCACGATTTCTTGTGCAGAACTCATCTTTGTCATTGGAGAAGATTTTGCATTCACCAAAGTCACCAACAGTTATTTGGAAATCATCCTCGGTCAGGTATCTCAAGTCAGTCTCCTCGCCATCACCAATGAAATCAATCAGAATGTTGTCACATTTGATATCATAATGGGTGACGTTGTGAGAATGTATGGTTTTCAAGCATTTAAGAACTTGATTATAGATGGAAACATATAGCCCCAAGTTCTGCTAAAACACCTCGATGCTGTCACCCTATTTTCGGCGCCATTCTCCCAGCGAGCAGGCGTACTTTTTCATCACGATATAGTATGAGGTCTTGTCAACTCCATAATCATATAGGTCGGTGACGCAATTTTCAAGTCTGAACTCCTCAAGGCATGTTATCTCCGTAAAGATGTCGTGAAGAACGCATCTGTCATAGATGTCGTTAGGAACCTCCATTTATTTGATGGCTACTGAGCTCGGCTGGACCAGGTTGGTATGCACTCATAGACAGTGCCATAGGCCCCGACAGCAAGCTTCCTCCAATCTTTGCCGTTGTTGTATAAGCTCAAATCAAAAAGCTATGGGCACATTAGCTTAAGCAGCCGCTGACCAGCAAGTGGTGGAGAGATCTGGCACATCTACTCCAGAAGGTCTTAGATGACATACTAATTTTGGTCATGAGATATATGCTGGTGAAGCATATAAAGTATATTTTGCTTCCCGTTATCGATAGGATATTGATGACAGTACAGATTGTCAAGCGTACCCCGCTCTGGCTGAAGGAGCAAACAGAGCAAGAGACTCAGCATTAGTGAGTGCAGCTCCTGGTCATGATAGATTGGCCTCTTTTTCCTCTCCTTCTCGTAGAAGCCATCTTTGGATATTCTGATGGCCTTCTTCTTCTTCAGCTTCACTGATTTGCCTCTAGTCAGGCTTTTGTTGTTCATCGACTCTGAGTCCGCATTCAGTAAAGTCTACTTGCCTATGTGAGCCTACTCCTAAGTTTTGGCTTCAATATCATTTCTCTTCTTCACTGAGCTGTTCAGTTCTAATCCAAATCTTTGACCTGGCCCCAGTCTCTGCTCTTGCTATTGAATTTCCTCGCTTTCAAATACCATGTTCAAGTTAGAGCTGTTGTTCGTATTGTCGCCCTCTCTATTTCTTCCTCCTTGCTTCAAGACATTATTCTGACCAAATCTCGTTGCTTTGCTCTTCATGTTGTCGTCCAGCACCCTTGGATTGCTCGAAGGATTTTGATTGGCTTAACTCTGGTTCAACATCAAACTGCTTGATTGGCTCTGCAATTAGAAGGCGATGCTATCATTTCCAACATGTGTGTTTGATCGACTATCATCATGAGCTTGGTTCAAGAAGCTCTCGTATTTCTTATCTGTGCTAGTATTGTTGTTATTTCTCTATCCTGTGGGCTACACTTCTGTTTTGAATTGGTTTTTGGTGTCATTTCTTTGCTTTTGAATTTTGATGTGCTGCAAAAAGTTAGGGCCGACTTGGCTTTTGATGGGTAGTTTTTAACCAGATGGTTTAATTTTGCCAATTTTGACTTGTTGTTATGGGTTGTTTATAATATATCTTTGCTTCTTTGTACCCATGGCCATCGTCTTTGGTGTGATTTGTTCTGGTTCTCTATTTGACAATTTGTTCGGGTTGATCTTCAGTGATTGCTTATTAATGGTCTTGATATTCAATTTATACAAAGGCTACGTCATATCAACTCCTTTATTCCTGGCTTCGAAGACTTTTTGCGGCTGCTGTTAATCGATGGTATTATAGTTTTTCTTTTTCGTCTGCTTTTCAGCTTAGTCTTTGCCTTCCTCCCGGTTCCTTGAATTAGTTGAGCTTGGACTCCCACCTTCAAATTGGCCAGAGCTGTCTAATTATTATTGACCTTGACTTTTAATCTTCTCCAGTTATCGATAATATTCTTCATCGCTTGATAGCGCTTCTTTACTACTTTTACTACTATTCTCTTCATTTTGGTCTATCTTTTGATTTTGCTGCTTGCTCTAGAGAACTTGGCTTCGGTCCGCTAGCTCTTCTTAAGTCATCGTTTATCCCTCTTGCTTTATCGTTGAGAGCCCTAGACCATCTACAGCCAGCTTGGGCATCACCAAAGGACCTCCAAGAGCCAATGAGATGCCTTTGGGCTTCGAAGGCGGTAAAGGTGGCGGAAGGCCACCACTTGAGTCTGAGTCAAACTCTTCATTGATCGGCTGTCGAGTTCCTTTCGAGGCTGATTGATGATTTGCTACGCCTCTTTCTTCGCCAAGATCTGAATGATCTGATGAGCTAGAAGAATTAGAGCTCGAGTCTTTAGGCTTTGACGCTGCTGCTTTGCTCTTGATAAAAGTCTCCATGTCTGCCAGCTCTTCAGCTGTTTTGCCACCGTCGACCTTTGCGAGTGTGGAAAGGCCAAGGCCACCAATAGCCAGCTTTGGAAGCGTGAAGCCTGGTAGACCAGGTGCTCTGGATGGAATCGGTGGCGGCAGCCCTTCGTCTGAGTCAGATTCAGAGCCGGGTCCAGCACTTGAGGATGATTTTGAAGATCCATTGTTTTTCTGATTCGCTTTAAGTACCTCCAGGTCACCCATCTCCTCGGCGGTCTTTCCACCCTCCGTCTTTGCCAGAGTTGATAAGCCCAAACCACCGATAGCCAGCTTCAATGCAAATCCTTAAGGTTTTGTCACAGGAATCGCAGGTGGTAACCCTTGATCGGAATCCGAAGAGGTATTTGAGACTTGTAACCCAGAATTCTCATCAGTTCTTGAAAAGTTTTCCTTTAGAATTGAGTCATTTTAGTTAGTCTCATTTCTCGATTGATTTGGTGGGCTCAATAGAACCTTCTTGTCGCCGTCGTTTGAGCCTGCATCTCCTGAATTGCTTGATGAAGAGCTGGATTCGGGTTTCTTGACCGCGTTCTTGCTCTTCATGAATGTTTCCATATCAGCGATTTCTTCAGCAGTCTTCCCACCTTCGCCTTTTGCCAGCGTAGACAATCCCAATCCTCCTATTGATAGCTTGGGCATTTGAAAGCCCGCAATACCAGGCGGTTTTGTCGGAATTGGCGGTGGCAGACCTTGGTCGGAATCTGAATCATCGGATGAATGGGATGAGAGTTGTCCATCATTTGCCGTCTTATTCACATTGTTTTTGAGGACTTACTCATCGCCTAGTTGTTCACCTGTTTTATCACCGTCATTCTTTGCCAAAGTCGACATACCAAGTCCACCGATTGCTAGATTCAGGTTCAACCCTTTTGGTTTATTCATCGGGATGGGCGGTGGCAGTCCCTAGTCAGAATCTGAAGATTGACTGCTCCCATTTTGTGTCCGAGAAGAGCTGCTGCCTTGATCTTGTTGTTTGGGCTTCATATTCTCTTTCAGAATCATCATGTCTCCAACCTCCTCAGCCGTCTTCCCACCTTCAGTTTTTGCAAGCGTCGAGAGGCCAAGACCTCCGATAGCAAGATTCAAGCTGAGGCCAGCTGGCTTCTTTGGAGGGACTGGCGGCGGCAAGCCCATGTCTGAATCAGAAGAACTGTCCTCTGACTCGGCCTACTTCTTCATCTTGCTCTCCTGGAGGACCTGCATGTCTCCCAGCTCCTCCGCTGTTTTACCATTTTCGTTATTCGCCACCGTGGATAATCCCAGGCCTCCAATCGCCAAGCTCAATCCCAGTCCTTTTGGTTTGCTCACTGGCAGAGCTGGCGGCAATCCTTAGTCTGAATCCGATGAGCTGGCTTCCTCGTTGACCTGACTCCTCTATTAAGCCTCTTTGAGCACCTGCAAATCACCCATTTCTTCTGCTGTCTTGCCTCCATCGTTCTTGGCGAGAGTCGACAGTCCCAAACCTCCTATTGCGAGACTGAGCCCGAGCTTCGCTGGCCTCGATGGCGGCAGTGGTGGAGGCAGCCCCATATCGGAGTCTGAGCCAGAGTCATACTGTTATATTTGAGATTATTCTAGCGATTTGATAGATTGATTGGAATGTGTCTCTATTTCTGTTTCTGATTTGATATCTTGCAGTTTATTCTGGCTTTCATATTTCTTTTTTATCATTTGATTCTTCTTGTTTGAGTTTATTATGTCAGCATCTGCAAGTTGTTCTGCAGTCATGCCCGATGGAGCATTCGAGAGTGTCGAGATACCCAGACCTTTGATAGCAAGGTTGAGCCCCAAGCCTCTAGGCTTGCTCACAGGCAGAGGTGGAGGAAGACCAAGGTCGCTGTCAGAGTCTGACGCTTCATCCTTTGTAGCAGATGGTATTTGTTTCTTCTTCTCTTGCAAATACAGCTCCTCATCTGCTGCTTGCTCAGCGGTCTTTCCATCAGCATTTTGGGCCACCGTTGATAGACCAAGTCCCTTGACATTTAGATTGAGTGCCAGTCCTTTTGGCCTACTCATTGGGATCGGTGGTGGCAACCCGCTATCGGAATCACTGCTGTACTACTCTGGCTTCTAGTTCTTGATCTCTTCGATCTTGTCCATCTCCGCCTACTGCTGACTATCTTGGAACCTCTGCTCAATTTGATTATTGATGAGACTTGATGCCTGGGCCATGGGCTCAAGGATATAGCCCTACTCTCTCACTACGAAGTCTTCAGCCTCATCTTTTAGCTCATTGCGAAAATTCATTGAAGACTTCTTGGTGGGTGAATTAGCCTCTTCAATATCAAAGTAATCCATCTCATTTGCTTCTTTGGCAGTCTTCTTGCTCACGCTCAGGAAAGTCTTGCGCGTTGCTTTATATTCATTCTCAAGGTTGATCTCTTGTCCCAAGAATGGAATAATCTGGAATTTGAACAGCTTCTGTCTTGTGTCTTCATTCCGATTCTTTGCGATGGCATAAAGGCATTTGAGGTGCTGCTTGCACAACCTGAATGCAGTTTCCTTGTTCAGCATCTGCTTGGGTGTCATCTTCGATTCATCGACGAGGTACTTTCTGCTCTTGTTGTAGAGTCTCACAAAGCTCACATGATGTGTCCTGATGTAGTACACCAGGATGTCCTCGATGAAGACGTACTTTGTGAATTTCTGATTGAGATTGAAGATTTATTTCAAGAATTGCAACGAAGTCTATGCCAGCTTCAGATTCAGTGGCTGGCCTTTGAAGTTCGCTGTGTTGACCTGGAGATACTGTGTGAGCAAGCCATTGGTATTGGTTATCCAAAACGACATCTAATACAGGGCCTTCCTGATCTATTCCTTCCAGTACTTCTGCTCGCTGCTCACTGTTTTTGGAATCTGCATGTTTTCATCGTTTTGGGGAATACGACCAGAGAATGTTGAATTTTGATGATATGAGTTCAAGGGGTTGTTGTAGAATGGATCAGCAGTTCCATTGTGCTTGTTCCGCGATGAGCCTTCTTGGATATTTCGAGGCATATTGAGAGTGGTGGATCTATTGAGGAATGAGCCACCCATTTGATGGGCCATAGCATCTCCGTTCTTGTTATTGTGCTTCTGGTGCGCGCTGAAGTTTGGAAAGAACACATTTATAGCTTGCTTAAAGAATTTTGGAATTGTTTTATAGTAAGTCATTATGTTGACCAGCTGGACCATGAGGAACTCTATCTGCTGTTTGGCAATGTTAGACAAATCAATTCTTGTCTCTGTGTTGGAATTGATCAATAGATTGGCTTAACAATTGATGTACTCGATCTAAGAAAAGAGAAACTTCTCATTCAAGTTCAGGATGTTGATGCCTCTCAGTGTCTCAAGATTTTCATGGATAATATATTTTTCATCAAGGCTTAGAGGAGATCTGTCAGTCTCATAGCTCAAGGTAGCAAGCTGGCTGCATTTGTGATAGAACCCCACCACCACCACTCCGATGACATCTTGGAGCCAAAGACTGATTGAATAGTTTTTCACAACTTCCTGCCAATTGGCGTCACCAACGAAGAGCTCATTGAACAGCCTAAGAGTGTCGACTGATTGAGGCATCTTGATGATCAAAGAGAGAAGCTTCAAGAATTCGCTGAAGAGATGTCGATAGCACATTTGATTTGCTGCCTAATGAGCACTCACTTCATGGTTCAAATTGGATTCAAAATATTGCTGCTGTGAGACATTTGGAGAGGTGACGTGGTCCTGAATGATCAGCTGGTTGTCAATGATGACGCCTTTTCGGAGGAGCTCCTACTGGATCAATGGGAAGATTTGCTTGGTGGAGTCGATGATGAAGATATTCTATTTGAGAGTCACATCGGTTAGGACTCTTTTGATCATGAGGAGGGCATCGAGAACCACATCTATCAGCTGATGGAGCAGAACTCTGCTTTGACCTTGCCCTTCAATATATGAACTGAGAACGACGACCTATTTTGTGAGGTTTTGAGCAAATTGTGCTTTCATCCAAGCGTTCTCGGGGCCGAGGCCCTGTGTTTCTTGTGTCTGCTTGAATATCAAATTCTTGATTTATTGACTCGTTGTGTACAAAAGAATGTCAAGTTTTCTCCGGATGACATCTTTGGGAATGTGGACTCCCAATGAGCTCTAGCTCTAATATCCATTAATTTTTGTCGACTTTGTAATATCGTAAACTATACCGTTGGTGGCAAAGATCTGATTTGGGCTCGCGAGCAGCTCGTCAAAAATGGAGCTTGCATCTGCTTCGCTCTGGTCATGGGCGACAGCAAGAATTCTATTGAGCCGGAAGAAGTCTTCCGCGTCAGAATCATATGAAAGTTGATGATTATTTTGTTTGATTGGTGACTTCTGAATGTTCAATCCACTCACATTTAACTGGGGTACAAATCCACTCGAGCTTTTATTCTGGCGCATCAATATCTTATTGAGCTCATAATTTGGTTTTTCTTTGTCAACGTAATTCGTGAATTAGGCTGACACATACCTTCTCATTATATCTTCATTTGCGAACGCAAATTTCTGGAAGATGGCCATGAGAGCCGCAGACTCTGATCTCAAGCATAGCTCAGCCTCCACTGGCTCCATCTTCTAGCCTAATGGATCAATCTTGACCATTTCGCTGGCGTCAGCAGATTTCGTTGAGATAATTGGTATAGAGATGGACTTCAAGCTCTGGGCGTATCGATGAAATTGAAATAAGTTCGATTGCAAATATGCTCTCATCGACTGCAAAGGCTGATTGAAATTGACCAGTCGCATTTCTGTATTTGAAAAATCTCTCAACAACACAAGCAGAATATTGAATATGATCTGCCTGGTGAGGAGGACTTTCTCAGGCTTTACGTACTCTTGCATTTCCATTTACTTTGGACCTTGTGGATTTGCTTTGCGGTTGAACGAAAATATATTGTTACTGACTATGACAGATTTGCTTCTCTTGACTTGATGCACGTCCAGTGGAGAGAGGTGAAGCTCATCCTTCCCGATGTCACCGGGCTTGTCTTGATTCAAGACCATCTATTTCGCTTGATCCTCAAGCTCCATCTCTCGTTGTTGTGCGACGAGGCATCCGAGGTCGTTGGATAGGAACGCTTCTCCGAGCTGGGTGGCTATCTCGCCCATCTTGGTCAAGGAGTTGTTTCCTATTATTTGCCCATCTTGATTTGTTATGAGGGCACCACCGATGTTGTGGACTGCACCGTTTTCCAGATTCATACCTATCAGCTGGCTAGCCTGAGTACCCTGTGTGTTCCCTAGGTTCAGAGTACCTGAAGGAATGCCTTCAAGAATCTTCATGCTATTGTTATGGAAAATCTCATTGTCATTGATTTCTGAGTTATTCTGTGTCGATTGATGCTAGAATCTCAGCAATAGATTATTCTTCTGCTGTTTGAAGCTTCGAGCTTGTTGAAAGGGAGCCATCTTGGCGGATGCTGGACCTTCCATTTCCTCAAGCTCGTTGGCGCCATTATCTGTCAGAAGGGCAGACATATCGCCTTGATTGACGCCAGCCGCTACTGGCTGACCTCCATGAGCGTTTGTGAATGAAGCCAGAAGCATGGGTACTGGGAAAATAGCACTGGTACGATTCGATGTGTCTAAATGGAAGATCTGACCTTCACCGTGTTTTCCTGGGCTCGTCGATGTAATCATTGGCAAATGCGAGGTCAAAGGGCCCTGCATGATGAGCTTCTAGTGTTGGCCTGGAGTTGCAAGAAGCCCATGGCCACCAGCTGTTCCGATAATATTCTGATGCCCTAGCGACGAGTTGAGCTTATTCTTATTGAGCTTTGAGTCTTAATTGATCTGTACCAAATTTAGCTTTGGAATCTTTGGTCCTTTGTTGGCATCTAGTCCGTCAGGATGGCTCATCGTGTCCTGGTCCTCGCTCAGTCCGGAGTCATCAGACCCGTCTTCATGGCGAGTCTCTACCTGCTCTGGGGTCTTGGCTTCCTCCTTCCTTCCTGAGCTCTACTATCTGCTGGCACTTTTACCTTGAGCAGCTCCAGAGAACCGGAGGTCTCTCGGGTCACCATATGCTGCAATGACTTGGTTAGATGCAGTTTGAAATTTCTACGTCTGCTGTTGCCTCAAACTCAGATTTTGACCATAGCTCAGTTGCCGCCTTGAAAGACGAGTCATCGCAAATGAATTCTACTGTGGGTGAATGTTGAAGTGCTGATAGCCTTGGCCAGCTTGTCTGGTGCCTGTCCCTCCGATTTGGCCAAGTCCTGGGTCAGATGGACCTGGTGTTCCCTGTAGCTCCGCATGCTGGCTTGAGAGCGCTGACAGCTGAGGATGGCCTCCTGATCCAACTGGCTGATTCATAAGTGGCCCATTGAAGAAGTTGGACAGGATGAAGCTTGAAGAGCTTCGCTTCTTTTATTCTCCTTTATTCATATTGATCTCTTGTGAGTTTGTCAAGTTGGTTTTGAATTTCTGCGTCCTTATCTGCTAATTCCTCAAGTCCTGCTTGGTAATCTATTAATTCAGATGATCAGAGTGGTCCTTTTTCCTCATTGCATCTCTATCATCTTCTCTTTCTTCTTCAACAGCCAAAATGATTGACTTTGAATTCAAAATACCAGCAGAGATTGGCTATGGTGGCTCACTTGCAGCCCTGACAAAGCTGAGCTTATTTATCTGATTAATTTTATGGATGTTTTGTCTCAAATTCATTTCTTGAATTGCCGTTTGATTAATTTTCCTTTTGATTCCTGATGAATTTGCTTGGTTTTGGTGGTGCATGAATATCGCAGGGCTTTGCTCTTGCGTTCCACCTATTGGTCGTCTGCTGCTTGCCTCCTGGCTCTCGATGTGGCTGTTATCTGGATGTGTCAGCTGATTTCGGCTATTGTCGGAGCCCTCTCCAGTCTTCCTTACGACCGGTGATTGGCTGTCATATTTTTTCCTACCTTCCTGAGATCGCAGATTTGAGCTCACCAAAGCATCATGCTGGCCTATTTGAGTAAGCCTCCTGGACTGGGTGCTTGGACCTCCTCCTCGATACATCATATTTCGAATACCAGTTCCTGCGGTATCCAAATTGCTATATTGCTGTGGCTGGCCACTTATGGCTCCTGACTCTAGGATCCCATCTCCTGTGTGGTATTGTGCACTGAAATCCTTAAGATTGAGGTTGAAATTCTGCTTCTTCGTTTTCTGTCCGAGGACCTCGTAGTCGAGATCGGAATGCTCTTTGTTATGGCTCTCGATGACGATCTGATTGATATTGGGGACGCTTTGCAAATAAGACATCGATGAAAGTTGTTCGTCAAATTGGAGCAGCTGCTCTGAGGATGCAGCAGAGTCATGTATCTGGATCATGTACTGATTAAGGATTTGCAGGATCTGGCCAAGCAGATTGCGTTGCTTGGCAAACTGCCTTAGCTCAAGACTCTGGCTGAGAA
>Ga0138258_1044190_pt1 | contig 12059 bp, 18 predicted proteins | sample RNAICE20151110_FD_105263 | JGI IMG/M metagenome (GOLD analysis project Ga0138258, IMG submission 105263) | Metatranscriptomics of polar marine prokaryotic and eukaryotic communities from Arthur Harbor ice station, Antarctica -... | ecosystem: Environmental > Aquatic > Marine > Unclassified...
GAAAATATCAAATTCTTAAAATGCAAAATATGAATACTTCTCTATCACACTCTAGCCAAAACCGTGGGCTGGCGGCAGCGGAGTACAAGAGCACAAATAAATACAAGACGATAACGGCCCAATCAAATCACAGGCTGATGTAGCACAAGCAGCCGCCAACAGGAGCAGACCCTCGAGAGTCAAGGCACCAGCAGCTCCAGCCAAATCAGCTCTTCACATATGGAAGTAGCTTAGAAGAGTCATGGGAGCAGGCAAACTCATCAGGCAAGGCTGCCACTCGAAATGGTCCTCCAGTCCCTCAAGAATATCCGGTTCTAAAGAGGCAATCTCTACCTTCTGCTTGTGGAATGAGATCATCTCAAAGCTCCGAGCCAAGAAGGCTCGACAATAGTGGCTCAAATGCCTACCCTCGACCAGAGCATCAGAAGAGCTACAACGGAAAGGCGGTGATGGATGACTCCCTCATAAATGAGGCAGACAGCTCAATATTGACATAGTAACCCAAGCCTGTCAACCATTTCCACAGAGCCAGTAGCTACGATGACGCCAAACGAAATGCACGGTAGCTGAGAAGGTAGATGGATGAGGCAATCAGACTCTCGAAGGAAACGAAAAAGAAGAGCAGAGCAGCACAAGCGAGCTTTGGTGTTGAATTACAAGATTAGAGACACCGGTCGCCATAACATTTGTTACCGTATTCTCGAGCCTCGCGAGAGTCGTTGGTTTCGATATCCAGCGGAGGACATACACGAAAATAGAGCAGGAGCGCCATGGTCACTGGATAAAGGCTATAGTATCATTAAAGTGCTACCATCGGAGACAAGCCAAGAGCTGATCACATCAACAAGGTTCAGAGGAGCTCATACCCAAAACATCGAACTATAAGTCCTGTTCTGCAGACCGCAAGCACAGCTCTAAGGCAGCCTCTGAATTTCATAAAGCAGGCGAACTCTGGCGGAAGTATCTCACCAAACTTGAATAGAAGTAGAGAGCACCAAGACCACGAAATACGATCAAGAGGATCAGTCAGCAGAGAGCAAAACTAGAGCAACCAGCCTTACCAACGCATGGAAGTCAGCTAGTCCAACGTGGTAGAGTAAAGGCTACATCATCCAGGTGACTCACTCAATCTCCACATCAACAATACTGGCTTTTTCCCAGGAAGGATAACCCACAATAACAGCTTGAACATGAGCCGTGGCGGCTAAGATCAAAGACACGGCCGGGATCTGAATCGACGAGCAATTGGCTAAAGAGGCTCTCTTGGTGGAGCTGCGGTGCTCAACTCAAACGATAGGTCACAGCTGCTGAGCAGCATCGAGCACGTCGTCAGTGGTGACTAAAACGCGACATTGGTCGGAACCCCGTTGAATATTTCAAATTGTTACTCACCCAGCCAACACCAGCAAAGCTTATATGAATAGTAGTAGTAGCTCGACAGAAACTTCCAATCATTGGACAAGATGCCTCCTAAACCCCACCATGCAAAGCAAGTAGGAGAGCTGACTGCAATGGAATTCCCAGCAGACGTCTTCAATGATACCAGCGACATCGATAAAAGCTACGCACAGTTATCAAGTCAGCTCCGAGAGCAATAAAGCAATCAACGAAACCACCAGGATCTGAATGGAAGCATGCCAAACCATATGAAGTCCTCTCATTTGTAATCTCTAACCAGCGATGCCAATCATGGTCGTCCAGAACCATTCACTATGAAGCTCTACCCCAATAATACAGGAGAGAGCTCCTACAGATCTAAGTAGAGAGAAAGGAGAAGCTCTTAAAGGTCGAGATCGTTGAATAAAAATGATTAACGTACACCTTCAAGACCAAAGTCACGAAATAAGAGTACAATCAGGTCTGAATCAAACAAGAAGCACCTTCATACCAGAGAAATATCATTTTAGCAACTCCAATTCCATCGAGGAGTAGCGGTCTCCAACTCTTCTAAGAATGAAGGCATTCCCTCAGGATAAGGGCAAAGAAGAAAGATCTCGAAGGGAGCACATATATATGACTATCAAGGAAGTCCACCAATGGGCCATGTTGACGAATTTGGTAAGCAATATAAAGATACAACACAGAGCTTTTCAAATTCTGAAGGTGGCCATTTTATGAAATCTCACAAAAGCTCTCATCGCTCAAGGTCAGCAGATTTCAATTTGAATCGGGAGCCAGGAAGCAGCAAAGCTCTTAGCTTATAGAAAGTGAACCATTTTAGACCACAAAATAGAGATCAGGCATTTATACTCGACTTTGATGAGAATTCTATACAAAGGGAGAGAGAGGTGACTCAGCACGCTCAAAATCACCCATATCATAGAAATGCAAGATCTGAAGAAGATCGAGATGCTTAGTCAACGAGCAAAGCGGCGTCCCCACGATTTTCACAGAATGAAGAGTTGAATATAAAAGCACACATGAATATAATGGACATGAGCAGAGACCAATCCGCCGATAAACCATAGCTTGCAAGTTATGTCACACCAAATGATAGCCAAATGGACAATTTATAGATGCAAGACATGGCATAAAACGAAAATACAAGAGCAGCATAATTTGATGAAGAAATGCCAATGCAAAATTCGCAGCCTACTCTTCAAAACATGCACTTTAACACAGAGGATCTGATCAAAATGACCCAACAGACCTTAGACAACTACAAGCTCCAGCTTCAGCATGAACATGGGCAGCGCCAAGGGCAAAGCTTTCAAAATAGAAATCATCCAGAATAGAATGGAGCTATTAGAATTACAGAAATGTTAGCGAATCCCCAGAATGGTTGGGGATCTGAATTTTAAGATTCACAACTACTCAATGCCCAAGGAATGATCAATCAGACGCCCAAAGTATATGATAATGAGCATTATACACATACAAATACACACACAAGGAATCATGATACGAATTTAGCATCAAATGATGATACATTCAGAGGTGAGAATTTTATATAGCAATCTTTCAGAGATGGCCTTGGGAGCATTGGGACACGTGGAAGCTTTGACAGCAGACCAAATGAAAAGGTACATGTGCAACGGGCAGATTAAGCAGCTCCTCTAATGATTCACCGGCAGCGCAGCAAGGACTCCTCTCACAGTCCAGAACGGCGATATACAAACCCTGGCTCGGGGAAGTTGGCTGAGACGCTGAATATTAACGCCAAAGCCGGTCATGCTGGCAACGGTGAGCTCCATACTGCAGAGGGGAATGCCACGGTCGCGGAGGAGGCAAACACAGCTGGTGTTGCTGCTCGAAACTATTCAAAACACGCACATGTGCTCGAGAATGAGAACAGTTTTCTCGGGCAGCAGAATCATCTGTTGAATTAGCGATTCACTTCACTGAAATTCACGGAGCTTGTCGAAAAACTTTGGTAGAAGCAGAAACTATCGAAGGTCCATGAGAACCTTACCCAAGCTTATCAGATAATGCTTCAGTCCACTGGCAAACAATAAAGAGTTGACGCATATTGTACACATACCAACTATGAGTCCCTCAATCAGGTCGACTTGATGGGGCAAATCAAGCAGCTTTCCAAGAAGGTCTTGGCGGAAGCAATGAGCCAGTAGAACACTCAGCGACACAACGCCAGTAGAGGTCTCTCCAAACTCTCAGAAATTGACAGCACATTCCAAATTTCAAAGGTTTCACCACTAGAAGCTCAATTTAAGAGTATGAATAGCACTTAGGCCTTTGGAGCACAGCAATAGAAGCAAATGGCCAACAATGCTGGATTTAGAAATTAAGAACGAACGTTGAACAATTATGCATCAAGCTCAACTTTCCATAGCAAGGTGGACATTGAGCACCTTCAAGAGATGGAACTGCAAATGCAACAAATGCAATAGGCAAAAGATGAGAGTGACACGATCATCAACAACTTGAGGAAAACGTAGAAGGAGCTACTCAAGCAAATCAAGACCCTTGAAAACAAGATGCAGACAATTGATGCTGGCCATGGCATCTAGTACACGCCAAGCTTGAGCAATATCTCGCCAAGGTGCAAAAGTGAAGTTGGAAAGGGCTCCAAGTCTCAGCTCCATTATAATCAGCAATAAATGAAGTTCTTGGAGTCATAGCTAGCAGTCAGAGAATCCAGCTCACAAGTTCTCAGACATGAGCTCGGCGACAAAGAATCAATCATTTCCGATATGAAGAGCAAGCACGACAAGCTCGCGAAGGATATGAAAGAGACATTCCGAAGCAAATTGGAGAAACAAAATAATCTCATCGATGAACTCAAGACTGAATTGGAAAGTTCGATTGCCAGAAACCAAGAATATCACAGCAACCTGTCAAATGGCAACCAAGAGAACAAGCAGCTCAAAGATAAACTTTAAAACCAAACCGAGGAGAAGCAAAGGCTTGACAACCAAGTCCAAACTCTAAGCAGGTAAATGAATATGCTCAAGAATTAAGTCCAGAGCGATAAAAGCATGCACGATGCTGATGAAAGAAGGCTTCAAAACGCAAGAGACCAAGAGAAGCACTGGAAATAGGGCTATGAGACCATATTCTCAAAGTATAGCAAGCTCAAAGACCAAATGGCTGTGAAAGACGAGCAAATGAGACTGCTTGAAAACGAAAACGATAGGAAGCTGAAGAACATCACTCGCAAGGCCGAGGATGCCATAAGATACTTCAAAAAGATTGCAATTGCTCAAGTTGGCAAGGATAATGTGCCAGAATACAACCACAGCGATATCGCATAGAGACAATCAACGGCTCAAATGGACTACAAGAATAGAATTCCTATGCCTGAAAGAGCATTTGAGCTCCACGAAGCTGAACCCAGAATCAGCCGATTCTCCAGAAAACTTGAAACTGAGAGCAAGAACTCTTGCTATGATACATATCAATATAGATCAAAAAGCATGAACAGCCCCTTGGGTATGAACCAATATCAGCGCCATACTGCACAAACGATGATGAGACCAGGTCAAGCGACACCACCTAGAGAATATTCACACATGCAAACATGCAACAGCAACATCAAAAACGAAGGCGTCAGTGACTCCAACTACAACTTCAGAAGAAAGTCATTCTCTCCCATAAGAGTGCAATTGGATGGCAGCATCAACACAATAGCAATTTCGAGACTATGTGAGGCTGAACAAGAAGAGCGAAGAGCATCGCTCTCTCCAAATGCTAATAGACGACTCAACTACATCGAGAAGATCCAGAGCAAATTCGCAGAGGCGAAGGACAAAGACAATAAAGCAACATCATTTGACTCCAAAGTCATTTTGGCCATCGATGCTCTGCAGCACTCCTTCAACGAGATATCAGATTTCAAAAGATAAAGCCTTGAACTTTCATCAAAATACTATACTGTAAACTGTAAACAATTACAAAACTTCCAAGTGCTATCATACGATTACCATGACTAAATCGACAACTTCTTAGATCGCGAAAAGAAACTAAAAGAAGAATTGTCTCAGAAACAAGACCAAATATTGCAGCTGAGAGAACTGGTCCACCAATCAAAGACGATTATAAAGTCACTTTCAAGCCATTTGAGCGACCAAAAACAGCTAAAAGAGAGCCAATGGAAGAATATAATATAGTATGATGAATTCAAGAGTCTTGAGAAGAAACGAATCAAAGATGCTGTGTATGCAGAAGTCAAAAAGAGCAAGGAGGCCATTAAGAGGTTGTACGAGTAGATCGTGAAGCAGGAGAGGAGCTTGATGGACAGGAGTCAAGATATTCAGATGCTTGAGCAGGAGAAGTATGGCGTTGAAAATCAGTTGAGCATGATGAGGAGCCAGCAAGAAGAAACAGAGGCGAAGTTGAAGGAGGTCAATGTGAAGAAAGAGGAGACAGAGTCAAGGCTGAAGCAAATTGAGCTGCAAGTCCAGGATGTCCTCTTCGAAGCATGTGGAACAAACTCAAACTAAACTTGGCCAGCGAGAAAAGATGGCCAGATAAGCAATGTGAATCTAGAACGCAATTCATCAAGCTTGCCTCAACTTCAACACCTTATGAAGCAGAATATTAACACACCATCCAAAGCAGCAACCGCTTTCAAGAACTCCTTGGACTAAGAGGGGCCACAGCTGTCTGCCGTGCGACATCAGCACACTCCGCAGCTGAACCAGCAAGCACTTGATAATCAGCCAGATACAATTCCAACAAAAGAAGTCAACATCAACCAGGAGAAATATCAGAAAGAATAAGAAAATGGCAGCGCCTTGACTCGAATGCACATCGACCAGCTCGGAGCGCCGTCATCTTCACTCATTCTTGAGCATTCAGCCAACGAAACTCAAGCAAATACTCCCATGATGCCTCTCGAATGGCTGCATCAAATCAAAGCTCATATTTTGAATTTATAGAGCAGTTTAGATGAGGAAAAATCATATTTCAATAATTTGAAAGAATTACTGGCTTCAAAAGACGCCAATCATGCAAGTAACATGCGTTTGGAGGATCAGGCTGCTCAGCTCAATAACCACAATTGTTTTTCGCAAAACACAGATGAAATCGAGTTGGCAAAAGCAAATTCTAAAATTGAGGAGCCAGACTTTTTGAATACTCTCGCTCAAACGCATGAGGTCACCAAGGCATACAGTGGCTTCAACAACATGAGCAAATTAAGTAACATCAAATATATCTCATCAGGAGCCAATAGCCAGCTTGTGTCTCCCAGAGCATCACATGAAACCTTCAAGAATTAATTCAAATAGTAAAAGGTGTTCAATCATCACAAGCAAGAAGCAGAAACTTTGACCCAAAGCCTGGAGAGCTTCGTCAAATAAAATCATGATGGTTTTGCTCAAGCTGCACCAGAATGCAGCAGTCCTGCACTATCGGAGCTGGTTCACAAGAGGAATGACGGAGGTCTGAAAAGGAATCGACATTTTGAAACATTCAACGAAAACAGTCCACAATTTGAGCAACAATAAGTCCATGAGAGCCTGGAGGAGCAAAACTCAAATATTTAAATGACTCTAGACTGTTCAAAAGCTGACCTACACACCAAGTTGCTGCAGTTCTTCGACGATACCAGCATAAAGTCAAAGACAATCGTTGCCATGAGGCAAGAGCTTGAAGCTGTCACCTTCAACAAGTAGCTCCAAGCAGAATAAGCAAATCAAGAAATCGCCACATTACAGCAAGAACTTGCGCAAATGGCATCAGAGTAGGAGCAACTGACCAACGTATATGAACAGGAGAACCAAATGCGCCAAGATCTTGAAGTACAAATCGATCAGCTGCAACAGGATTTCGATGAAGCATAAAGTAAGATTGAGACTTTATCTGAGAAGCTAGATCACTTGAAGGAGGAGAATGATGTCAATGTCATCGAAAAGTAGAAGATGGAACAAAGCTCTGATTATTGGCAGAATTCATTCAAACTACTAGAGTAAAGCTATCTGGAAGAGTAAGAGAAAAGCGAATATGAAATCTCATCGCTTCAGTCAACGCTTGCCTCAACACGTGATAGGCAAATGCAAATGGATGAAGAACTGAGCTGCATCCAAGATCAAAATGAAGAATTACAGAACTTCAGGAATGGTGTGCTCTGCGTCAGAGAGAACATGCAGAGCCAGAATTGCCAGACCGATGAGACCGTCCATGAGCTTGCGCAGTAAATCGATTCCATTCAGAAGCTGAGGTTTGATAATGAGCAAATAAAGAGAGATATCGCGGTGTTGATAGACTCATATGATAGCTATAAAGAAGAAGCAAACGAAACCCAAAAGAATCAAAAGGATGAAATAGAAGGACTTCAGCAGCAGAAGCATCATGAGCTCAAGGAGAAAGACGAGGAGAGAGAGTAGATCATTCAACGACTTAGCTCTGAGATCCAAGAGCAGATTAGCCTCAAGCACCGTATGGAAGATGAGCTTGCATAACAATCGAATCAGGTCCAGGAGTTTGAGCACCAGATGAAGATTTAAAAGCAACAGCACGATCGCCAACTTCAAGAGAGCGCATATCAGCATGAATAAGAGCAGGAATGCCTTCGAAACTAGATCGAGAACTTGAAAGATCAAGTCCAGTCTCTCGGCCAGCACAATGAAACAATCTCTACCTTCAACCAATAGCTTCTTGCCTAGATAAGTAACCTGTAGATCAATATTCCCAACCTGTAAGGATGTGGTACCCGCCCAAATATCCTCTTTAGCGATCCTTCCAATGCGCTCATTCAATCATTTAGCATCGGCCAGTTTGCAAATGGTATATCGAGTGGTGGAGCGAGTGGCGCTATATCAGGATCTAAGGTGGCTGGGACTCAAGAGCAGCATGACTAGCTCTCTGGAACAGCCAATGGCCAACTCCTTCCTCCTTTCAACTATTTCAACCAAAATAGTACCGGTGAAAATTCCAAGGAACACAGCTCCTTCAGAAATACAAAAGAGCAGATGAATATCAACGAAGTGATGCGGGATAGACATATGGAACCATATTTGTGACATTTCTCAGCGATCAAACGCTGCAGCTGCAGGAGGGAGATAGCGCAGGAAAGAATGGTGAGCAGATCTCAAAGAACATCTAAATGCTCAATTATCTGTAGAGCTTGGCAGAACAAGCAAAGGTCAACGGCCATCCAGTCAACAGCGTGGATGAAGTTCATGGAGCCGTAGATTCATAGCCCAAGGGGACCACAGGTCACAGCAACCAGGACCATCAGTCGGTCTATCCTCCAATGTTCATGGAACAAATGCATCAAAGTCCTGACTATGCCGAGATGGCTGAAGCAAGCCAAATGAACTGGCCTGGTCAGTGCAACATAGAGAATAATGCAAACCGAACAAATATGGCGCTCTAGATGGCGCCACCGCTTGAAAGACATAGCTCCAAGGGCCATCTTGAGTACGAACATGCTCATGATTTACCCAGATCCAATGGAATCACAGAATAGTAGACAATGAGCATTCAGCAAAATGGCTATATGCATGAGATGAACCCAAACCAACAGCAGATGCACCAATCCTTCCAAGTTAATTCTGCAGATCAAGGAAGAAACATAACCATGGGTAACTAAAACACCCAACACCACCTCTCCATGCAGTTGGGTGGCCATGCTGAGCTCGCTAATACCTCATTGGGGTTAGACATGTGTCAACAATGCATACAATATGAATCATAGCTGTAACCACAGCAAGATTTGATTTCCAAAGTCATCACCTGCTACTTAAACCAAGCCAGAAAGCTCACGAGCATATGCATGGAAGGATCGATGTTATTGAGGCTAAACCAGAACCAACAAAGCTTCCATTTGAACCCACACAACAAATATGGCTCCCAATAATCATCGTTGAGCTCTCTGGGGATGGCAAATCCTCAAATCATGCAAAGCGAAGCGGAGAAGAAGACGCAGCTCATCAGGTAAGCACAACAGTTCTTCCAAAAAGATATCACGAAGTTCTTGAACCCAAATAGCACAAAGTAAGAAAAGCTGTTTGAGTACGGCGATGAAATGATCGAGATCGCCCAAAAGATAATCCAAAACTCTTGTGATCTGACAGCAAATTAATACCAGTCACAGCAATTCAACTTGCAGAATTTGGGCAAGTCCTCGAGCCTGAAGATCTAAGACTACACAGTAAACAGCTCCAATAGAGGCACCCAAACTGAGGCAGTTGCTCGTACCAACAAATCGTGTCAGGTTGAGGTATCTTCAACTCCAACATAGTCTCAAGTTCTGAGCAACAACTATAGGTCATAATCTGGAAGCAACGTTGAAGTCCTGGCAGAAATCGAATGCCTTGGAACCTCATTGGATAACAAAATCAGCACATTCGTCAAACTTCTTATGAGCCTCAAGACCACACATGGGAAACAAAAGAAAGATGACCAAGTCTCCAAGCTGATCCAATCCTTGGTCGGCGTCATCTCAAAGATGATTCATGAACTTACAGAAGATACTCGAACATTAGGCGATATCAAAATGAAACTCTCATTGGAAAACTCAGAGGAGAGAATCCTGTCGTATACCGCAACTCTGCCACAAAGCAAGAGAGATGCGCTTTATGATGGAAGAAAGTCATCAACAACCAGAGACCTCAATGAATTCAGGAATGAATCCAACCTATCTGACATGCCTCTTCAACAGCATCGATACAATCACTCTCGTACTCAAGAAATCAATTTCGTCAACGAAGATGAGAGCGCCCCAGAATCTGAATCATAAAGTAGAGAACAATCGAAATTGGAGACCATGTAAAATGGAAGATGGAGTCAAAGGAATACAGCCAATTTTGAACACCAACCAAAAGCAAAGCAGCAAGCACAAAGGCCAACTGAAGCATTCATGTCAAAATATTATTCTCAAATGAAATAAGCTGCATAGAAGACGAATTCGTATGCTCAGAACGGGGAGCCATAGACAAACGAAACCTTATTCAGCATCAATAGCCTGTAAATGCAAAATGATACCTTCCAGAAAGATATTAGAGCATATGAAGACCAAATGCAAGAATAGTAAATCGCTAGTACTCATGGATAGAAGCCACCACAATATGGGCATGTTCAAGCTCCACAGATGCACAAGTCAGAGAGCTAGCCAACCAATCGAACAATGAGATCGAACGGGACTCACCGAAATTCCTATTATGAATCAAACTCAAATATGAATGAGGAGACTGAAACGGATGGATAAGGAACAAGTGCGTCCCATAGGCAGTCGCAGGAGTAAGAATGCCACCGATATGAATCAAACAAAATACAAAAGCAAGGAAGCAGAAACTTGAACGATAGCAGAGCAGTAGAGAACCTGATACAGGACATCACTTCGCTATATGGACAGACCAAGCACCCTTTTGATAGAGAGGCAACCAAACAGAGCTAGCAAAGCGTTTATTCTCGTTCAATTGACCAGTCTCGGTAATCCCTGAAGACGACCAGCAATTACCTGACCACAAACACGAAGAAGTCAAGATCCAAAGATGGTCATAGACATCATAATCAGCACAACGGTAGAACCAAGCACTCCAAAAATGGCAGAAAAGATTCTGATGTCTCACCAAGAAGTTACCTGAACAACGTCAACTGCATCAACCAGAGCTCCAGCTAAGTCATACCTAGCGTTCTGGCGGCTAAGGATGTCGCAGACTACAACAGCAACAAGCAATTGAGTAGATATTAAATCGTAACTTCATCATCTTTCCCTGCCGAGGCCAACTCTCATAAATAGCAGTAATCATCATACGAAAAGGGAAAGAAATCAGTTCGTGAGTCTTCTAGAAGATCAGCAAACAACTGCGTCAGCTAGAGCGGCAGCAGAGGACCTCAACAAAGCCATGGGTCATTTTCACTTCACGAGAGACTGTAGAAGAATAGAGAGATCATCGGTCGCGTGATTCAGGACCAACAACTGCAATGCACATACCAGGATAGTGTTCAGAGTGCAGCTGATCTATATCAAGCACCACTTGACTCTCGAAAGCATATATCTACGACCGCTCCACGCCCACCTCAGCCCATCACCGTGAACAAGCCATCTTCCCATAAGTTCAATCCATCTCTGTCAAATGCTGACGAATCGCTGAAATATCATAGCAGCAAAAGCACTCGACCCTGCGGCTGAAAGGTATTCTCAAAGGCAACTCAAGTCAAATTTACCCCATCAGCCTTTAGACTTTGGAGAGCACAAGTTCCTTCACAGCTTCAACGCCAACCCTCGTGCCCCAGCCCAAAGCACTGCCCATCTCTCATCTAATCATCATCTACACCAGAACCAAATGCGAGTAGAAGAAACTTCTTCTCCAATGGGTACCCTACCCCAACACGGTGTCTCCATGGCAGATCCATCATTCCATCATCAAGAAAACTACTTTGGCGGTGGCAAACCAACTCTAGCTGATCATTTCTAAGAGAAGTTCTCAGTTAACCCAACCAGAACTCTGCAGCCAGATTCTCGATCACGCAGTCACGAGCACATTCAAAGTGCCAAAGGTCGGAGCCAGAAGCAACCCCTCAGTAGGATAGACCATAATCAGCTGGAAGGAACCCAAATGACGCAGTAAAGTTCATTTGACTATAGGAAGGGACCGAAGAAACATAATTTTGAAATTCGATAATGAATATATCGCAATAAATAGGTTAAC
>Ga0138258_1266021_pt1 | contig 11906 bp, 8 predicted proteins | sample RNAICE20151110_FD_105263 | JGI IMG/M metagenome (GOLD analysis project Ga0138258, IMG submission 105263) | Metatranscriptomics of polar marine prokaryotic and eukaryotic communities from Arthur Harbor ice station, Antarctica -... | ecosystem: Environmental > Aquatic > Marine > Unclassified...
AGTAGCAATGAGAATTTGTGGCTCAAAGTCAGCGTAGTATTGGGTGCTTGCCCAGATCATAAAGATCACATGGGCTGGTTCTACGTCATCCATTTTTCCTTGGGCTACCCAACTTTCAAAAATACTCATGCGTTGTTTAAACCACAGGCGATAATCTTGCTGCAGGTATGCGCTCAGGTGGGGTGCGCCACTTATCATTTCCTTGGCAAATAAACGTGAGGCCGTAGGGTGAGTACGGGAAAAATCCATTTTGGCATCAATATAGCAACTCAGTACGTCTGCTGGTTCATCGTGGCTAGCAAGCTCGTTGAATATGGCGTCCCACAGGTTGAGCGTGTTTTCCAACACTGCACCATAAAGGCCCAGTTTGTTAGAAAAGTAATAATGAATGTTAGCCTTGGGCACTTGAGCAGACTCAGCGATGCGCTGCATAGTTGCACCACGAAAACCGTGGCAGGCGAATTCTGCTTCGGCAGCTTGCAAAATTAATTCTCGGCTTTGTTCCCTTATACGGCCAGGTTTATATGGTCCTCTCAAAATGATTTCGGTCATAAGATGTGCCATGAGTGACTAGGTTAGTTGCTATAATGCTAATGTATATCACCCATGATCCAGGGTCAAATGAAAAGTTGACTAAATGGACAGGTATTGAGAAGATGACCCCCTAGTATAGTAGATTACAGCTTAGAGTAGCGCGAATGCACCTATTATTAAACAAAATGGCTATTGAGATAGTAGATCCAGCGGCAGACATCACCCTATTGCAGTGGTTAAGAGAGTCTCAGCACTTAACAGCAACTAAAGAAGGCTGTGCCGTAGGAGACTGTGGCGCTTGCACAGTTATTGTGGGAGAGCTAGAGCATGGGGAGGCGGTGTACCGTAGTGTGAACGCTTGTATTGCACTCTTGGCCAGCCTCCATGGCTGCCACGTGATCACCCTTGATGTTTTGCAGGACTCTAACCTACATCCTGTGCAACGCGCCATGGTGGAATGCCACTCTAGCCAGTGTGGTTTTTGTAGCCCAGGGTTCGTAATGTCTCTAGTGGTTTGGTGGCTCAATACACCAGCCAATCAATTAACTACGCCTGAAGCTTTTGCGCAACATCGCCATGGTGTTGAGCTCGCATTATCAGGCAATTTATGCCGCTGTACTGGTTATTTGCCTATTCTTCTAGCTGCTGACCGATTAGCACCGATGGATCGAACAATGGATCCTCTGTTTAATCAAATGGGTGGCTATGACCACTGCCTTGCTCACTTGAAAAGTATTGCGTCCCAATCTCATGCCCGCGACACGCGTGCACAAGCCTATATGGCGCCGTCTAGCCTTGAAGAATTAGCCCTAGCCTATGAGGCCTTTCCAAAAACACGATTGGTAGCAGGGTCTACGGACTTGGCGCTAGGCATTACCCATGGCCTTCAGTCTATTGAGCGTTTAATAGATGTAACTGGCGTTAAAGAGCTCCAGTCAATTGAACAGCGCGACCACCATATTTATATTGGTGCAGGGGTGAGGCTAAGTGAGGTAGAAGAATTCTGTCAGGCACTATTGCCAGCCATGAGTGATTTATTGGGACGCTTTGCTTCCCGTCAAGTTCGTAACCGTGCCACTTTGGTCGGTAATATTGCTAACAGTTCTCCTATTGCTGACATACCACCGTTATTACTAGTAATGGGAGCGAAATTAATCCTTCAGTGTGGTTTAAATCAACGCACTATTCCGTTGAGCGAGTTTAACTTAGGTTATAAGAAAACCGCTTTAAAGATTGGTGAATTTATTCACAGTGTCATATTGCCATTGCCCCTTAGTCGTCAACAGGTATCGGTGGAGAAAGTGAGTAAACGCGCCGAAGATGATATTTCTGCCACGTGTGTTGCCATGAGTATCACCTTGACGCATGGTGCTATTGCGCAGATTAATATTGCCTGTGGTGGTATGGCCGCCATCCCAAAAATGGCCAATGAGACTCAAAGCCAATTGTTAGGTCAACCTTTAACACAGGAACTTGTTGCTCAAGTTCCCTTATGGCTTGCCCGAGACTATCAACCCATTGACGATATGAGAGCCAGTGCTTCCTACCGTCAGCAAGTGACTGCTAACCTCATTCAGGGCTTCTTAAAGGAGGCTATGGGATGAGAAAACTACCAGATATTAAGCATCAAAACGCAACTAATATTACTCACCCCAATACCAGTGCGATGGGTAAGCCCACTCCCCATGAAAGCGCCCGACTGCACCTCACAGGCAAAGCACTGTATATCGATGACATTGCAGCACCAGAAGGGTGTTTACACGCTTATGTAGGCATGGCCAATGTGGCATGTGGCCTGCTTAAACGTCAGGATTTAATGGCTGTTACCGCAGCAGATGGCGTGGTTGACGTTATTACTGCAAAAGACATACCAGGCCATGTAGACATTGGCCCAGTTTTTAAGGGAGACCCTTTATTAGTAGAAGAACAGATTAACTACTTTGGCCAGCCTCTATTTGCAGTTGCTGCAACTAGCCGCGATGCTGCCCGCAGAGCTGCCCTCTTAGGCCAAGCGGATATAGAACAGACGCCGCCTTTATTAACCTTGGAGCAAGCCCAAGCAGCTGAAAAGCAAGTTCGCCCGAGTCATAGCTTAGTGAAGGGTGATAGTGCTCTAGCGTTAAGCGAATCAATTAATACTTTGAGTATAGAGCAACACGTCGGTGGCCAAGAACACTTTTACCTAGAAGGGCAGGTGGCCCTTGCCATTCCCCAAGATAATGGTGGTGTATTGGTCCACAGTTCTAGTCAGCACCCTAGCGAAGTGCAAAAGTTAGTGGCTGAAGTATTGGCCTTGCCAATGCACAAAGTTGTCGTAGATATGCGCCGAATGGGTGGTGGTTTTGGTGGTAAAGAAACTCAAGCTGCACAATGGGCTTGCCTTGCTGCTTTGTTAGCCGTGCGCAACCAAAAAGCGGTCAAACTGCGCCTTGCCCGAAGTGATGATATGGCCCTCACAGGTAAGCGCCATCCCTTTGTAAACCAAGCACAGGTAGGGTTTGATTCAGAGGGGAAAATTACTGCATTAAATGCGGATCTCCATGGTTTGTGCGGTTGTAGTGCAGATTTATCTGATGCGATTGTGGACAGAGCCATGTTCCACACCGATAATGCTTATTACTTGCCAGCAGCAACGATCACAGGCCATCGTTGGTTTCAAAATACAGCCTCAAATACCGCATACCGCGGGTTTGGTGGGCCTCAAGGCATGATGCTAGCAGAACAGATGCTAGATGACATTGCTCGTCGTCTTGGTAAAGACCCCTTGGCAATAAGGCAAGCTAATTTATATGGTTCAGATCAGCGTAACATTACACCCTATCACCAGACAGTAAAGGGTGTAGATCTAACTCGAATTATTGATGAATTAGTCAATTCCAGTGACTATTGGGCTCGTAGGGAAGCCATAAAAAAAGACAATCAAGCGTCCATAAAAAATGGTGGCCGTTACATCAAAGGCCTCGCCTTAACGCCCGTGAAATTTGGTATATCCTTTACTGCCATGTTCCTTAACCAAGCCGGTGCCCTAGTACATATTTATACCGATGGTACTGTGCAAGTAAGCCACGGTGGAACAGAAATGGGCCAAGGTTTATATACTAAGATTGCACAGATTGTTGCATCTGAGTTAGGGCTACCCTTAGAGCATATAGAAGTGACTTCAACCCGCACTGATAAGGTGCCCAACACTTCGCCTACGGCAGCTTCAAGTGGCACAGACCTTAACGGCCAGGCTGCCCGTAATGCGGCACTTGCCATCAAGCAACGATTAATTGATCATATTGTAGGCACCCATCAGGTTGATGCTGAAAATGTGGTATTTGAAGACGGCCATGTTTCATGGCCCAAACACTGCATCTCCTTTGCGCAGTTAACGCAAGAGGCCTATATGGCGCGGATCTCCATGTCTGCCACGGGCTATTACCGCACTCCAAAAATTCATTACGACCGCGAACAGGCCAAAGGTAACCCGTTCTTCTACTACTCCTGCGGTGCTTCGGTGAGCGAGGTAGAAGTGGATACCTTTACGGGTACTTATACGATACCTAGGGTTGATATTCTGCATGATGTTGGTGAAAGCATTAACCCTGCCATCGACTTAGGTCAAGTAGAGGGTGGTTTTATTCAGGGCATGGGTTGGCTGACAACCGAAGAGTTGGTATGGGGGCAAGATGGTCGTCTACAAACCAACGGTGGTGCAAGTTACAAAATACCTGCCGTTGGTGATACGCCTAAACAGTTTAATGTGGCCTTGTTGCAAGACAGTAAAAACCATGAGGCCACAATTTTTCACTCTAAAGCTGTGGGAGAACCCCCCTTTATGCATGGCATTTCTGTGTGGTCTGCATTGCGCGATGCAGTATGGGCTGCTGGTGGGGAACAGGTGAATCCCCAGTTGGATGCGCCAGCCACGCCAGAGCGAGTATTATGGGCACTTAAAGCAGCTAATTCGATTAAACCTAATATAGTGGTAGAAGCATCATGAAAACATGGCTTGCTGCACAGTGGCAGTGTGAACAACAAAACCAAGCCTATGTAATGGTGAGTATTGTTGCTTTGCAGGGTTCATCGCCTCGAGGGGTAGGGAGTAAAATTATAGTCACTGAAAATAACCAGTTCGATTCTATCGGTGGGGGGCACCTAGAATATAAAGCGATTGCTCAAGCCCGCCAGATGCTGTCCCATGGAGGCAAGACACAAATGATTGATTACCCTCTTGGTGCAAGCTTAGGCCAATGTTGTGGTGGCAAGGTAAGTCTTATGTTCGAAATATTTAGCACCATTAAACTGCCTGTGGTTGTTTTTGGAGCGGGTCATGTTGGTCGGGCATTGGTGCCATTGCTGGCGCAATTGCCTGTTCAAGTAACGTGGGTTGATGGCCGTTACGATATGTTGCCTAAACAACTGCCCTCGGGTGTGGTGGCTGTGCATGAAGAACACCCACAGGATCATGTAGTGGATTGCTTGGCAGGAAGTTGCTACCTCATTATGACGCATCACCATGGGTTAGATTTAGCCCTTACTCAAGCAGTGCTTAACCGCGCAGATGCAAGTTATTTAGGTGTCATCGGTTCAGCCACCAAGGGGCGTAAGTTTCGCCAAAGGTTAGCCGTTAAAGGCTACTCTAAAGAGGATATTGATCACTTGAACTGCCCTATGGGTAAAGACGGTATTAGGGGTAAACAACCCATGGAAGTGGCCATTGCTATTGCAGCTAAGGTGATGGATTTATATCAAAATTCTAAACTGACGAGTGATAAAACGGCAACTATAGGTGGCTCTGCTAACCTCACTAAAGAGAGTTTAGAGTATGTCTGAGCGTTTAATGCGTGGCCCACTGTTACATTGCCTAAGTGAGCCAGATAAAGTGGAGCCAGATAAGGATGCTGCAGCAGTTGACTATCAGCCTGATGCCTTACTTTGGATTAAAAATGGCCTAGTGCACAAAATGGGAGACTATGACTCTATGGTTAAAGAGTTAACCCCTAAACAAGTGTCTAGGGTAGAAGATTGCAGTCAATACCTCATGGTGCCGGGGTTTGTAGACTGCCATATTCATTATCCACAAACAGAAATGATTGCTGCCTACGGTACACAATTGTTGGAGTGGTTAAACACCTATACATTTCCTGTTGAGTCTAGCTTTAAAGACCCAGTGAAAGCTGCAGCAGTGTCTAAGGTGTTTATTGAACAATTACTGAGCAATGGCACCACTACAGCCTTGGTGTTTTGCTCAGTGCACCCAGAGTCTGTAGACGCATTGTTTACCGAAGCACAAAAACACAATATGCGCATTATTGCGGGCAAAGTCATGATGGATCGCAATGCGCCAGACAAGGTGCTAGATACTGCGCAAACAAGTTATGAGCAAAGTAAGCAACTTATCCAGCGCTGGCATGGCGTTGATCGTCTTCAGTATGCTGTTACACCAAGGTTTGCACCTACATCAACGGATGAGCAGTTAGCCGCAGCAGGGCGTTTGTTGGCAGAACATGATGGCGTGTATCTGCACACCCACCTTGCAGAAAATGCTGATGAAATTGAATGGGTAAAAACGCTCTTTCCCAAGGCAAAAAACTACTTAGATGTATACGACCAAGCTAGGTTGTTAGGCAAGCGCAGTGTGTTTGCTCACAGCCTTCACTTATGTGATAGCGAATGTGAGCGTTTAGCGCAGACCGATTCTGCAATTGCCCATTGTCCAACTTCTAATATGTTTATTGGGTCTGGTTTATTTCCAATGCAGAAGTTGCAGCAACATGGTATCAAAATAGGTATGGGCACAGACGTAGGTGGAGGCACCAGCTTTAATATGCTTCAAACCTTAGCAGATGGGTATAAGATGCAGCAACTTAATGGCCACAACCTTAGCCCAGAGCAAAGCTTTTACCTTGCCACCTTAGGGGGCGCAAGAGCCTTAGATATAGACGACAAAATAGGTAATTTTGTAGTAGGTAAAGAGGCAGATTTTTTACTGTTAGATCCGAATGCAACAGACTTGTTGAGGTTTCGCACCAGTCATTGTGAAGGTTGGCGTGATTTATTGTTTGTATTACAAACTTTGGGTGACGATCGAGTGATTGCCCAAACTAATGTGATGGGGGTTTCTAATTAATTCACTTCCAGGGCCTTATTAGTGATCCATGGCTACCCTAGTAGTTATTTTCTTGGCTAATGTAACGCGTCTGCTCTAAGCCCTTTAAACCCCTATAAAACACTTAGTTGCTTTACAAATGACGGCTAAGGCTGGACACTGGCAGCCAATATATATATTTTAAACTGCTTTTTTATATAGGAATCAACCACATGCCAGGTTTTACACGTTTACTTGCCAAACGCCCAGTATCAGGGGTTAGCCTTGGCTGCATGAGCTTGTCCCATGGTTATGGTGAAAAAAGCAGTAGTGAGTATAGCGAAAAATTCTTGAATAAAGCGTTAGACCTTGGCTATACCATGCTGGATACCGCAGCAGTTTATGGGCATGGACATAATGAATCGATGCTTGGTAAGTTTATTAGTCAGCGGCGAAACGAATTTTTTCTGGCGAGTAAATGTGGTTTTGGCCAAAAGCCAGACAGCCAGCCGAGTATCAACGGTCGGCCTGAGTATATTCGTGCGACCTGTGAAGCCAGCCTAAAACGCTTACAAACTGAGCATATCGATCTCTATTATTTACATCGGCGTGACTTTAATGTGCCAATTGAGGATAGTATTGGGGCCTTGGCTGACTTACAGCGTGAGGGAAAAATTGGCGCCGTAGGCGTTTCAGAAATAAGTGCTGCTGATTTATATAAAGCGCACGCAGAACACCCCATAAGTGCTATCCAATCTGAATATTCCCTATGGACCCGCAATGCTGAAATTGAAGTACTCAAAGCAAGCCAAAATATTGGCGCAGCATATGTTGCCTTTAGTCCCTTAGGGAGGGGTTTTTTAACCAACAAATTGCACGATACGTCGCAGATGGCAGAGCATGACTTGCGACAAACTATGCCACGTTTTAATGCCGATAACTACCCAGCTAACCTGTCGTTATTACCTGCGTATGTGAAATTAGCACAGCGCCAAGGCTGCACTCCTGCACAGCTCGCCTTAGCTTGGGTGATCGCCCAAGGCGACAATGTAATTACCATCCCGGGTACTCAGAACTTAGAACACCTAGAAGAAAATATAGGCGCTAATGACCTAGTGCTAGATGCCGAAGTGGTCGTACAACTTGATGCCTTAATCAACCAACACACAGTGCATGGTGCACGTTACAATGATAGAGCCCAAGCCTCTGTTACTACCGAACGGTTTAGCGCTGAGCATCAGCAATAATTATTGCAGCTGCCTTCTCCCCGATTATGATGCGTGTTGTGCTACTAAGTTTGGGCATGTTTGATGTGTAGCGGTGCATTTAAGGCTTTTGGCTCAGGCGAGCAACAATAAGTACTGGGCTAGTTGCTTTTTTGACTGGATCTGGTCACTTTAGGCTCATAAATGCGTCTTTAATTCTCTACCATCCCCTTAATTTGTAAATAAATTAACATTAAGTATCTTTGTGTAAATATAATAACGATAATTTATTGACAGGATAATATCATAAGAATAATATTGTACATGAGGTGGTGTGGTCAAGAGCACTTGTTAGGACCTAATATGTATTTAATTGAGGCATGTCAAAATTTTTAAGGATTGTAGGCCATTATTTGGTTAGACCGAAGGGATCTATTAAAGTGCAGGTGCACCAGCATACAGAGTGCAAGAAGCACGCTTTCGGCATAATACAATGAGTCAGTTTACATAAATAAAATAGCAAGGATGTTCACATGAAAGCCAGAGACGTAAAGACAAAAGAAGACGCTATAGCCATTCTCAATGAGCGCAATCTCACTCATGTCAAAGTAGGTATTTTTGATATGGATGGGGTTATGCGTGGGAAGTATATGAGTAAAGAAAAATTTATATCTTCTCTGGACAGTGGTTTTGCTTTTTGTAGCGTAGTTCTTGGCTGGGATGCTAAAGATCAGCCCTACGACAATATATCCTTTACTGGGTGGCACACCGGTTATCCAGATGCGCCAGTAAGGATTATTCTAGAAAGTTGTAGAGATATTCCTTTTGAAGATAATATGTTGCTTTTTATTGGAGAATTTACAGAAGAGGCTGCGGAAATTTGCCCCCGCAGTCTTCTCAAGAGAGTCATTAAGCGCGGTGAAGAAATGGGTTTTGATGCTTTTTCTGCCCTAGAATATGAATTTTTTATGTTTGAAGAAACGCCTAAAAGCGTTCGTGAAAAAGGCTTTAAAAACCTGAAACCACTAACGCCTGATTGGTTCGGCTACTCGGTACTGCGTAGCACGGTACATGCAGATCTTTATAAGCAGATCTTGGATATGTCTGAAAAAATGGACTTTCCAATTGAGGGGCTACATACTGAAACTGGCCCCGGCGTGCTTGAAGCTGCAATTGCAGTGGATGGAGCGGAAAGTGCAGCCGATAAAGGTGCGTTGTTTAAGACCTTTATGAAAGTGCTAGCGCAGCGCAACGCCTTATGGCAACTTTTATGGCAAAATGGTCGACTGACTGCCCTGGCCAAAGTGGGCACATCCATGTATCACTGCGTCATAGAGATGGTTCAGGCTCTGCTTTTTATGATCCCAATAAACAACACTGTATGAGTAGAATACAACGCCATTTCTTAGCAGGCCAGCAGCGGTTAATGCCAGAATTTTTGTGTATGATCGCACCAACTATTAATAGCTATACGCGACTTATTCCAGGATTTTGGGCGCCTACCGATGCCACCTGGGGAGTAGAAAATCGTACTACTGCATTGCGAGTTATTCCTGGTAGTGAAAAATCCCAACGAGTTGAGTACCGTTTAGGGTCAGCTGACGGTAATCCATACCTAACCCTATCAGCAGCCCTAGCATCGGGGTTATACGGGATCATGAATAAATGGGAGCCAGAGGAACAGGTCAAAGGGAACTCCTATGATCAGGAACATCCAGCTTACCTTAAGCTTCCCACCACATTATGGGACGCTGCTCAGCGTCTTAAGGCATCAAAAGCAGCGCGTGAATTATTTGGTGATGCCTTTGTGGATCACTTCGCAGCGTCGCGTGAGTGGGAAGAACGAGAGTATCGAAAGCATGTTTCAGATTGGGAGATGGATCGCTACTTTGAAATAATCTAATAGCCATGATTTGAAGTTTCTTAGGCTATTGTTAGTGTTCATGCTGTTGCTGCCTAATGCCCCCTAAAAAGGGTTTGGATGGCAGCAATAACTTAGCTTATGGCCAGTTTCAGTAAAGGGTGTTAGCACTAAAATCTAGTTTAGCGACTCGCATCAGCAATGATCATGGCTGATGCTTTTTCGCCAATCATGACGCACGTTGCGTTGGTGTTGCCACTAATAATTTTAGGCATAATAGAGGCGTCTGCTACACGTAAACCCTTAATACCATGAACACGTAATGCGGCATCTACCACGGCTAACTCACCTTGACCCATGGAGCAGGTGCCCACTGGGTGGTATTCAGTTTCTGCAGTTGCCTTTATAAAATCACATATTTGGGCGTCGGTGAGCACTTTATTTCCTGGTGAATATTCATCGCTAATAAGGTCTGAAAAAGGCCCACTGGCGAGTACTTCTCGGCAGACATAAATACATTCACGCATACGGTCAATGTTGCCTTGAGTTTGCAAAAAGCGCTGATCAATAATCGGTGAATGTTTAGGATTAGCGCTAGCCAAGGTTATTTCGCCTGCGTCTGTAGGCCGTAAATTACATGCATGAATAGTCACTCCGTGGGCTTTTATTTCAGGCACGGGTTCGGGAAATATCATTAAGGGTATGACGTGAAGTTGGATGTCGGGCCGCTTGGGGCTAAAGCTAGAGCTAGTAAACGCACCACATTCGACGCCGTTAGAGGACCCTGGCCCAGATTTGTTCCAAAAATATCGTATGCCTGTCGTTAAAGCACCAATGCCTTTGTCTACGCCATAAAGGCTATTGGCTTCTTTGGTGTGGGCCAATACAGAAATGTTAAGGTGGTCTTGTAGGTTTTTTCCTACTCCAGGTAAGTCTAGGTGCATTTTTACATTATGCCTAGATAGCTCATCCGCTGGGCCTATGCCTGATAACATAAGTAATTGAGGTGAGCCAATTGTACCAGCACTCAAAATCACTTCTTTACTAGCAAATGCTTGGCTTACTCTGTTTTCTACTTGATAGCTTACTCCGAGTGCTATGCCGTCTTTGATGATAATTCGCCTAACGTGAGCTCCAGTGATCACTGTTAGATTAGGACGATCTGTAATAGGGTGCAAATAAGCCACCGCAGCACTGCATCGCCTGCTCTCTTTTTGGGCAACCTGGTAGCGTCCTGCACCGGCTTGTTGCTTGCCATTAAAGTCTTGGTTATGAAGCATGCCTGTAGCTACTGCAGATTCAACAAATTGGTCACTTAAAGGGTGAGTGCTAGAGCGGTCACTTATGGTTAATGGGCCGCGGCTGCCATGATAACCGGAGTCAAGATTAGCCCCCAAGTTTGTTTCAGACTGGCGAAAAAACGGTAATACATCGTCATAGCCCCAACCAGCATTGCCCAAGCTGCGCCATTCGTCATAATCTTCACGTTGGCCACGTATATGAACCATGCCATTGATTGCGCTGGAGCCACCTAGGGTTTTTCCTCTCGGTATAGTGATTTGGCGCTCATTCATCGCTTTTTGTGGTGCAGACCTGTAACACCAATTGAGCTTTTTATGCTTAAGTAATAATGCAACGCCAGAAGGCATATGGATCAATGGGTGGCGGTCACGTGGGCCAGCTTCCAGCAACAACACTTCGCAATTTAGGTTTGCACTAAGCCGGTTAGCTATTACACAGCCAGAAGATCCTGCGCCGATAATGATGTAGTCAAAATGATGATCTGCAGAGGTGGGGCTTGTCATACGTCAACTCCAAACCGGTTTTGGTTGTATCCACTCAGGGTTAGCGATGCCCACACGTTGCAAAACGCGTGGTAAAGGGCTGTTTGAGCGATGACATGGTCCGGTGGTGGAATCCCTTCGTGGTTACTGCCATGGCAGGGGCTGGACATGGAGGGCAGCACAGATTGGCCTTTCCACAAGTCAGCCTCTCCTGAATCGTCCGATCCCTCGAGGTGGCCCATTAACTTTCGTGCATAGGAATAACCTAGACCACCTAAAATCAGTAAAATAACTTTATTTTTCATGACTATATAGTTCAAATTATGAGTTTTTTTAGGTTCTTGTGTTATTGTATAGTGTAGTTTGCAGTGTGGCACTCTAGCCGCGACTAATGCAACCCCGCCAAGGACAATATTCTAGTTATTAAGAGGCGCATATCGACCCTGTAT
>Ga0138258_1336187_pt1 | contig 11890 bp, 12 predicted proteins | sample RNAICE20151110_FD_105263 | JGI IMG/M metagenome (GOLD analysis project Ga0138258, IMG submission 105263) | Metatranscriptomics of polar marine prokaryotic and eukaryotic communities from Arthur Harbor ice station, Antarctica -... | ecosystem: Environmental > Aquatic > Marine > Unclassified...
AAAGCAGGCGTAAGCAGTATTCCTGCAACCTATGAAGACGTTCTAGCCGCAGCAAAAGCAATCAAGTCTGCTGGTTTGATGGATTATCCCGTAGCTTTAAACACAAAAGCTGGTTGGAATCTCGGAGAAGAATTTGTCAATATGTATATGGGTACTGGTGGTGATTTCTTTAAACCTGGTACAGCTGAAGTAGCAGTTAACAACGCACACGGTGTTGCAACACTAAACATGCTCAAATCATTGGTTGCGTATTCAAACCCAGACTATCTCACATATGACTCGAATGCGACCCAAGCTGAATGGGAAGCAGGTAATTTAGCATTGGCAACAATGTGGGGTTCACGTGGTGGAGCAGTCATGGATGGTGAAGGTTCAAGCGAAGCAGTAGAATCATCAACTGTTCTTTCCAGCGCACCTACCTGGGGAAATAATGCACGTCCAGCGTCAACTCTTTGGTGGGATGGTATATCAATTTCTTCAAATATCTCCGATGAGGACGCAGAGGCAACATTTATAGCTATGATGCACGGTATTTCACCTGATGTCATAAAAGCGAATAATGCTGCTGCTGTTTGGTTGGGCAAAGGTTATACTCCAAGCAAAGCTTCTGCTGGTGTTTCTGCTACAGCCGCTGGTGGTGCTGCACCATATCCAATGTTGCCATTTATGGGCACATTGCACTCTGCACTCGGTTCTGAGATCTCAGACTTCTTGCAGGGATCTGAAAGTGCAGAACAGGCTCTATCAGATATCGAGGCTGCATATACTGCTGCCGCTACAGAAAAAGGTTTCTTACAATAAGAAATCAATTGGGAAGGGGGACACCCCTTCCCTAACTAAGAATCTAAATAGGCATTAAAAATGAAAAACCGTACATTCTTTTGGTTTATTCTCCCGTCACTGGTGGCAATGATACTTTTTATTGCACTTCCTATCGGTTCTGTGTTCATTCAATCATTATATATCGAGCATGGCGCAGTTTTAAAGGAAGTTAAAAGCTGTGGACCTTTTGGATGTAAAGACGAATTGCAAATTGATGTTGTTGCAACCTCACAATTAAAACAAGAAAAACCGTTAGGTAAATTCAACGGATTTGGGACATACACAAATCGCAATCATCTTGCTGTCAATGAAGTAAGAGATGCTTGGGGTAGTATTCCTAATTGGAAAATTTATTTTAGTAAGGTTTACAATTTACCTTTTTATCGTGCTCTCGCCTTTACCCTTACCTATACATTCCTAGTAACCCCTCTAGTTCTGATACTCTGGTTCTGTATAGCTCTTGCCGTAAATAGTTTACCAAAAAAACTGAAGGGCCCAACCATTTTTGTGTCACTTCTACCTATGATCGTAACACCATTGATAGGATCTCTAATTCTATTTTGGATGATTGATTCTAAGGGTATTTTAGGAGCTAGCTTACAGTGGCTATTTGAGGATCCAAATTTATCTTTAAAAGCCTCACCAACTTTAACTTGGATAATGTTAATCATTTATGGTGTTTGGCATTCGGCACCCTTTGCTTTTATTGTCTTTTATGCTGGCCTACAAACTGTTCCTTCTGAAACGATAGAGGCGGCAATGATCGACGGTGCTTCCCGATGGGAACGTACACGCTATGTAATTTTACCACATCTTGTCCCTCTCATAGTTTTCATTTCTTTAATTCAATTAATGGATAATTTTCGGGTATTTGAACCTATTGTTGGATTCTCTGCACAGGCCAGCGCAACTTCACTTTCATGGATTATTTATAATGATCTAGCTGGTGGCGAGGGTACATTCTTTGGATCTGCTGGAGCTACATCGGTTTTAACAATCTTAGGGGTTGCAGTTTTACTTATCCCAGTCCTAATTAGAACGTGGAACGACTTTAATAGGAAAGCTGCCTAATGTCTGAGCTTATTCACCGTCGTTCAAAATTGTTTACTTTCCTAATTTGGGTTTTTGTCTTTTTCTGGATTATTGCAGCAGGTTTCCCATTTTTATGGACTATGTGGGGCTCTTTCAAAGTCCAAGGTGACTTCTTCTCAAAGGCAGACTGGGCTTATGCAATAAGTGGATTACGCACCCAAATTGAAACAGGTTCGTCCTTTACGGGTGACGGTTATCATGGCGCCTGGGTTACAAAGTCTTTTTGGCAAGCTGCGCTAAATACCATGATTGTAGTGGTTTCAGTAGTCGTCATATCTCTTACATTAGGAACTTTGGGCGGCTATGCATTAGCCCGCTCAGGCAAGAAATATGCATTCTATCTTTTAATGCTCGCGTTAGTGTTCCGTGCAATGCCACACATTACTTTAGTATCCGGTTACTTACTACCATTTTTTGAGTGGAACCTATGGGGACATTTACCAACTGCGATAATCGTTATGGTTGCAATCAATCAACCTTTTACATTGTGGATGTTACATAGTTTCTTTCTTAATATTCCTAAAGATCTCGATGAGAGTGCGATGGTCGACGGGTGCACTAGATTTCAAGCATTTAGGCGCGTAATCGTACCAGTTATGTGGCCAGGTGTAATTACTACAGGGCTGTTTTCCTTTTTGCTTGCCTATAATGATTTCACTGTAACAGCTACATTATTGAACAATAGCAACCAAACAATGGTTCCAAAAATAGCTAGTTTTTTGGGTACTACACAGGTTGAAGGTAATGTGATGTTTGCTGTTGCCGCAGTCGTTTCCGCGACAGTACCTTTATTTCTTTTGATAATGTTCTTTCAACGTCAAATAGTTAGTGGCCTTACAGCAGGAGCAGTAAAAGGATGAGTGGACAAAGACCTAAACAAGGAATCCTAAGTAAGGATACCGATATATCAAAAACAAATGAAACACGTAAAGTCATTGAAAACATGATTGACGGCCTGAATGATCACAGAATTGTTGATATTGACGAGTTTTTTAGTGAAAGTTTCCGTTGGATGGGCAATACTGGTTGCGGCACGAAAGAGGGTATACGCGAATTTCAAGAAAATTGGCAAAAACCGTTTCAAGCGGCTTTCTCAAATAAAGTGTGTATAGACGAAGCGCGGCTTTATATGGGTGAATGGGCGGCAGCATTTGGACGGCAAGAAGCAATACACAGCGGAATATTTATGGGTATAAAGCCCGAAAATAAAAAAATTCAAATCCGTTATATGGATTTTTGGAAAGTCGAAAATGGGAAAATTGTTGATAATTGGGTAATGGTAGATTTCCCAAATGTTCTTGCACAACTAGGTGTGGACGTCTTCAATGGTCATGGCTGGGAAGCATATGACTCGAAAGAGAAAACATCATCTGAAATTAGGAGAAATTAATGGCTATAACTTATTTGAAACATGGAAAACCAGATAAGGAACGCGCGCAAGATGATGCAAAAACGAAAGCCATTGTTGAAGAGATATTGTTAGATATCGAAACACGAGGTGACACAGCAGTACGAGATCTTTCTGTCAAATTTGACAGTTACAACCCTCAAAACTTTAAACTTACCGATCAAGAAATCTCAGATCTTATGGCAACTCTTTCCGACAGAGAGCTAGCTGACATTAAATTTGCCCAAGAACAGGTGCGAAACTTTGCACAAGCGCAACGGGAAAGTATGTTAGATATTGAAATTGAAACACTACCAGGTGTGATTTTAGGCCATAAAAATATTCCTGTACAGTCGGTAGGTTGTTATGTGCCAGGCGGAAAATTCCCAATGGTCGCGTCTGCGCACATGTCTGTATTAACAGCTTCTGTCGCAGGTGTGCCACGAATTATTGCGTGCACTCCGCCTTTCAAGGGCAAACCTAATCCGGCAGTCATTGCGGCTATGCACCTTGGGGGTGCACATGAAATTTATGTAATAGGCGGCATTCAGGCTGTCGGCGCAATGGCCATCGGTACTGAAACAATTGAACCTGTACATATGCTAGTTGGTCCTGGGAATGCATTTGTTGCTGAAGCTAAACGCCAGTTGTTTGGTCGCGTTGGAATTGATTTGTTTGCAGGCCCAACTGAAACGATGGTAATCGCAGACGATACCGTAGATGCTGAGCTCTGCGCGACCGATCTTTTGGGGCAGGCAGAGCATGGTTATAACTCACCTGCTATTCTAGTGACGAACTCTGAAAAATTGGCAAAAGCCACTATGGTTGAAATTGATCGCCTTTTACAAATTATCCCTACAGCTGACACTGCCGGAAAGTCTTGGGAAGACTATGGCGAAGTAATCCTTTGTGAAACTTATGAAGATATGTTGAAGATTGCGGACGAAATTGCATCAGAGCATGTGCAAGTGATGACTGATCGCGACGATTGGTTTTTAGAACATATGACATGTTATGGTGCATTATTTTTGGGTGCACGTACAAATGTGTCCAATGGCGATAAAGTCATCGGTACTAATCACACATTACCAACAAAGAAAGCTGGACGTTATACGGGTGGGTTATGGGTTGGAAAATTTCTTAAAACTCATAGTTACCAAAAGATCACGACTGATGAAGCCGCCGCTAAAATTGGAGCATATGGTTCCCGGTTATGCCTCCTTGAGGGATTTGTTGGGCATGCAGAACAATGCAATCTGCGTGTACGCCGTTATGGAGGGGTGAACATTCCTTATGGTGGACCAGCTCCTCATAAGGACACTATTGAATGACTGATTTCTCCTCCTTACGAGCGCTTACATCAGAATTAAACGTAGCAATGTATAACTGGTCGGAGGCAGGCGTGCGAACAGCGCTAAATGCTATTATGGCGAAAGATGCCATTGTTCATATGTGCCATCCTTTTGGGGACACCACTGGCGATCAATACTACGACACTATTTTAGCTCAACTACATCTTGCATTACCAGATGTTGAAAGACGCCCATGGATAGTCATGGCAGGTGTTGATGAACATGGGTTTGATTGGATCGGGGTTGCAGGCACCTACCTTGGAACTTTCGTAAGACCTTTTCTAGACATTCAACCAACGGGCCATTTGGCTCACATGCGGTTTCACGAATATTTTCGAATTGAACAAGGGCAGATTGTCGAAGTGCAGGCAATTTGGGATATTCCTGAACTTATGATGCAGGCAGGTGCTTGGCCAATGGCCCCAAGCCTTGGTCGCGAAGGTTTAATCCCTGGACCTGCCACCTGTGATGGTTTGCAGACTGGGAACTATCAACACGATGTTTCTACAGCGTCAAAAAACTTGTACTTAATATGCTTACAGCTATGAGCCGTCATCCCGAAGAGCCTCCAGAAGCCATGGAAATGTCTCGCTATTGGCATCCTAAAATGACCTGGTATGGACCAGCTGGAATAGGTACAAATAGAGGTATATCAGGCTTTCGTCATTGGCATCAAATGCCATTTCTTATGGGAATGCCAGATCGTGGTAGTTTTCGAGATGAGCTAACCTATCATTTTTTTGCAGACGGGCCTTATGTAGCGGTCACTGGTTGGCCTAATATGAAGCAAACACTAAGTCACGATGGATGGATGGGTATCGCACCAAGTGGGCGTATGATAACATTACGAAGTCTAGATTTTTGGCGTATTGAGAATGGCCAAATTCGTGAGAACTGGGTATTGGTAGATTTATTAGATGTATATCGGCAATTGGGAGTAGATGTTCTTGGAAGAATGCGGACTTTTAATAAAGCACGAGCAACTGGTCCTATTCCGATTACGAGTGAGGTAGCATCATGACAGTACTACAGTTCAATGAATAAAGTTACGTCGCTAAAAGTAGCAAAACGCGCCGGTGTAAGCCAGTCAGCTGTGAGTAGAGTTTTTACTCCTGGTGCCTCTGCAAGTAGTAAAACTGCTTTAAAAGTACGGGAAGCTGCTCGGGAGTTGGGCTATCGACCAAATGTCCTTGCACGTTCTCTGATTACAGGAAAAAGTCGTATAATCGGGCTTGTTCTAGCTTATCTGGACAATTATTTCTATCCAGCAGCCCTAAAAAATTATCTAACTCTCTTAAAGAGCAAGGTTATCATGTCCTAGTTTTCATGGCCTCAAATGATGACCAGTCTACGGAGCAGGTAATTGAAGAACTTCTCGACTACCAAGTCGATGGGATTATAACTGCAAGTGTTGGTATTTCAAATGATATAACTGCGCGTTGTGAGATGGCCGGTGTCCCAGTTGTCTTATTTAACCGCAACCAAGACAGCACTTCTCATAGTGCCGTAACATCAGATAATTTTCTAGGTGGGCAGACGGCAGCAAAGTTTTTATGTGAATCACAACACAAACGGATTTCCTATATCGGTGGTTGGGCTGGAGCTTCTACTCAGCGTGATCGCGAAGCTGGTTTTCGTGCTGGTCTAAAAAAGGCGGGCAAAAATCTTTTTTCACATGCACTAGGTAACTTTTCGACAGACACTGCCAAAGTAGTCACTCGTGAAATGTTTTCTGGGCCTGTAAAACCAGATGCAGTATTTGTCGCAACCGATCATATGGCATTCTCTGTGATGGATGTTCTACGTTCAGAGCTCGCTTTAAGTATTCCAAATGATGTTAGCGTCGTTGGGTATGATGATGTTCCACCAGCATAATGGGCCGCCTATAATTTAACAACTCTGCGACAGAGATCAAATTTGATGGTAGACCAAACTGTGCGTTTAATGTTAGATAAAATTCGCGATCCGGATGTCGCCTCAAAGCATATAAAAATACTCAGTCCGTTGATTGTTCGTGGATCAGCAAAAATTCCAAAAGGATGGAACATATGAAAGGTTTTTCAGACCGTTTTGCTAATTTTCCTGACTATATATTAGGAATTACCAAAGAGATTTGGGAAGGCCGTGGAATAGGGACACTGCATGCCTATTATTCTGACGATATTATTGTAAGATCTCCAGGGTCTCTTGTTATTGGCAATGCGAATGTAATCGGTGCCACCATGGCAACTCTTGCTGAATTTCCAGATCGCCGCCTACTGGGCGAGGACGTTATCTGGTCTGGGACCCCCGAAGAAGGAATGTTATCATCACATCGAATTTTGTCGACGGCTACCCATCTAGGGGATGGAGTATATGGCAAAGCAACTGGAAAAGTCATAAAATATCGGATAGTAGCAGATTGTCACGCAATAAATAACCAAATCAATGACGAATGGTTGATCCGAGATCAAGGAGCTATTGTGCGCCAGATGGATTGGGACCCCTACCAATATGCACTTAATCAGATTGAAGATGAAGGTGGGCCCACAGAATGTGTGAAGCCATTTCATCCTTCAATTGACAAAGTAGGTCCTTATATAGGGCGTGGTAACAATAATACATGGGGTGAAAAATATTCTGAAATTTTGACCCAAATCATGTCAGCCAATCTAAACGTGATACCTAAGCAATATGATCGAGCGATCACTGGCTATTACCCCGGTGGGAAAGAGCTCGTATCAACTGATGGCGTTGATGCATTTTGGGTTGGATTAAGATCTTCATTCCCCTCCGCCAAGTTCGAAATTCATCATCAGATTGGTCGCGACGATCCTCAAATGTCACCGCGCGCAGCAATTCGCTGGAGCCTAACCGGAAAACATGATGGCTGGGGTGCTTTTGGCCAGCCTACAGGTGCTGAGGTTCATGTCATGGGAATTAGTCATGTAGAGTTTGGACCTTGGGGCATACGACGTGAATATACGTTATTTGATGAAACTGTAATTTGGAAACAAATTGCTCTAAAAAAAGGATAGTGGAATCACTATGACACCCAATGAGATAGAAAAGAGAATTGTTCGATATGGCGATTTGATCCCATGTAAGACAGCCTTCATTGATGCTCACACTCCAGGTAGTGATCAAAAAGAAAACTTCACTATTATTGGTGGCGGCGTTAGTGAAAGTGTTGATCAGCACATCCACTTACGAGAGACACCTGGCTTTAATATAGGTGCAGCTGGCCAACCTCCACAATGCAGGAACTCGTTACATATACACACTACAGCAGAAGTATTTTTTGTACTCAAAGGGCGTTGGCGCTTTTTTTGGGGTCGTTTTGGAACAGCCGGAGAGGTAGTTTTAGAAGAGGGAGATATTATAAATATTCCAACTGGAATCTTTCGTGGTTTTGAAAATATTGGTTCAAATTATGGAATGATTATGGCAATTTTGGGTGGAGATGATGCTGGAGGCGGTGTCACTTGGGCTCCTCAAGTAATCGAAGACGCAGCAGAGCACGGCCTAATTTTAGGCGAAAATGGTCGTCTCTACGATAGCAAAAAAGGTGAGGCTCTACCTGAGGGCCTTAAGCCCATGCCACTCCTTTCAAACGATTTCCTGGCTCAAATACCAGAGCCCAAAGCCAAAAAATTGGTGCCTCGTCATGTTGCACGTTATAATGATTTAATGGCCTTTGCAGCACACGAACCGGTACAAGTGATAGGAGAAGAAGGTATATTACCAGACAAACCTGGATTTAATATCGACTTCCTGACACGTAGCCCTAACCTTAAAGTACTTGAATCATTTGAAAATTCTGCAGTTTTGATGCCAATGCGAGGCCACTGGAAACTATCCTGGGAAGGCGGTAACGTAGTATTGAATCCAGGTGATACATGCTTATTGGAACCTGGATTTTCACATCGAATTGAACCTTCTGTAACTGGTGAAGCAAGTTTGTATCGCATTCTTTCAAATGAAGATCCTGCAGGTCCAACTTGGGTTGGTAACTAAGAACTAAAAAGGAATTCTAATGACAAAAATTCTGACGTCACATGTTGGTAGTTTACCACGTAGCCAAAAAGTTGTTGATTTTATTTTTGCACGAGAGAATGAAACTGAATATGATCAGATCGAATTTGACTCCGTAATGTCTAATGCCGTTCAACAAACAGTAACAAAACAAGTGCACTCTGGTGTAGATATAGTAAGTGATGGTGAGACTTCTAAAATATCTTATGCGACCTATGTAAAAGACCGTTACAATGGCTTTTCCGGTGATAGCCCACGCAACGCGCCCGCTGATTTGAAAATGTTTCCTGGTTTTTTGGAACGATTAGCAAATGATGGCGGAACACCTCAATATGCTCGTCCTCAGTGTACAGGTAAAGTTTCATCCAAAGACCAAAGTGAGTTACAAAAAGATATAAGAAATTTAAAGTCTGCAATGAAGACTTCTGGTGTTGATCGTGGTTTCATGAATGCCGCCTCCCCGGGTGTAATTTCATTGTTCTTACAAAATGCTTATTACAAGAACCGTGAATCTTATTTAGCCGCATTGGCTGACGCAATGCGTGAAGAGTACGAAACAATTGTTGCTTCCGGTCTAGACCTGCAACTTGACTGCCCTGATCTCGCCCTATCACGCCATATGCTTTTTAATGAGCTAAGTGACAGTGAATTTGTGAAAGTTGCCGCGTCTCACGTCGATGCGCTTAATCATGCTCTGGAAAATATCCCAGAAGAAAAAGTTCGGATTCATATTTGTTGGGGAAACTACGAGGGACCACACTGCTGTGATATTGGCATGGACAAAGTATTTTCAACATTAATGTCTGCAAAAGCAAAGTATCTTTTATTTGAAACCTCAAATCCACGGCATGCACATGAATGGACGGTATTTCGTGATCGCAAATCTGAGATCCCCGATAATAAAGTCCTTGTACCAGGAGTAGTTGACACAACAACAAACTTTATTGAGCACCCAGAACTTGTGGCGCAACGGATCAATCGATTTTCAGATATTGTTGGGCCTGATAGAGTGATAGCCGGTTCTGACTGTGGTTTTGGTACATTTGCCGGTTTTGGATCTGTAGATCCAGATATTGCTTATGCAAAACTGAAAAGCCTTTCAGAAGGTGCTGCAATAGCTTCCAAATAATTAAATGGTGAGTCGATAGTTACTGATTAAAAGTTAATTACATCAAACTTACTCGTTTTAATTTTTTAGAGTATTTTTTACAATCGCTGTTCATTATGTTCTGGCCGCTTCAAACTTAAGCCAGACTTCTTCCAGTTTTTTTATATCGAATCCAGGTTCACGCGCCGGACCAAGCACTATAGATTCATTGGTTATGACAGTTCCAATAGCATCTTTCAGAGACATAATAACATCAGATGGAATTACCAATGCGCCATGCCTGTCTGCGTGTATTAACTCGTCCTGAGCCACCTCAATACCCATAATATTCACTGGTTCACCAATTTCCACAACGTGGACAAACCCATGGCTTGGCCCAATCGAACCCGCAAGAACAGGAAAGCCATCATCCATAACGTCCAGGTCACGCATTACACCATTTGTGACAGCTCCCATTAGACCAAGCCCCTTATGAACTGCAACGTTTACTTCACCCCACCAACCAGCAATACAGTTGGGAAAATCTAAATCCTCAATGACAGCAGCAGTGGGACCTTGCCCCCCTGCCATTGAACGAAAATAGTCCATGCGTCGCGTGCGCGTGACATCGATAGGTTCTGTAGGTGGCATTAATCCTGCAATCTTTGCAGTTCGAGCAAACCCTACTATGGCAGGGGCCCCTGGTTTAGAGTGGAGCATTGTTCCTCGTGTAAAACGACTAAAACCTCTTTTACCCTGTACCACCTCAATTGCGTTGCATACTGTTGGAGTATCAATTTCTAGTAGCAACACGAGTAAGTCTTCAGGAATTAATGTCTTAACCATTCCTCAAATCTCCTCTGAGTAAGTTGGGTTTGTTTCCAAATAAACTTTTGTATAGAACAAAAGTATTATAGGATATGTTGTCAAACTTAACCAACTCCACATCACAGTCCAGTTTGAAGCAAAATCTGTTTCCAGATTGAAATATCGTCAAACAGAGTAACTTCCCTTCGTAATCCCCAAGGTCCGAACTCTACGTGGCTGACACCCATAATGTGAACGTTTGAGCCCGTAGGTGATCCATAACGACCCCAACCGTCATGGGAACCCGTAAGAGACCAGCGTATAGCACTGCGTGGGCTGAGCAATGGATCAATGCGACCCATCTGATGGTCAATCTTGAATTGTGCAGTAGGAAAGGCGCTACGTAATCCAATCCAGAATTTATCCGCCTCACTCCACCCATGTACTTCCTGCCCACCCGGAAGAGACAGATGGCAAGCTCTATCATATTCCTTTTTTATAACCGAAAAATCAGCAGTCATAATCCGCCTGAGTATAGATGCGTGTCGCTCACCCCACTCTTCAGTATTACCAGAACCTGTATAGGGCCCTACCACATCATTTGTTGGATTTAGAGGCATTTCTGTATCACCCCTATTAATAATTGCTATTGCAGCATCTTTTGCATTTTGTCCAAGCTGAAGTGCAATGGCAGCATTGTCCCGGATAAGCCACTCATCCCATACACGATTTTTATGACAGTACGTGTCTGCTATAGTCCGAAATGATACCCTCACCCCAGTTGCCGGACCAAAAGCCCCACCACGATGCGTCGCAGTTGAAAATATACGGTGAGAGGAAAGAAACCCAACCTCGTCATCACCACACCACAAAACGTCCTCTCCAAAGAGTTCACGATCCGGGAACTCTGCAAGGGTTGCCATTGTATTGGACTTACCTGATGTATTTCCACGACTTATCCCGGCGGGAGATCTCACCAAAAGGTCATCAGAGTAATGCCAATCAAGCGCCGCAATATCACGACCTTCCCATATTTGCGCAGTACATTTCAAAATATAATCTGGCAGGTCTACGAACTTTTTATCAAAGCCTTTCATTCTATCACCTTTTTACAATAAAAATGAAATCAAATCATTTATTACGAATCTGAGCATTTCAAACCCAACACGTATACTATTTGTTGAGAATAGCTATTTTTACCATTTTAGGAAAGAATGAAATCCAAAACGGAAAACCATTTTTATTATACCAAATCAAATAGAATTTTAACACTTAAAATAGTTCTTAATAAGAGATTAACTCTAAAACATGTGATGAAGTGATCATACA
>Ga0138258_1478744_pt1 | contig 11623 bp, 16 predicted proteins | sample RNAICE20151110_FD_105263 | JGI IMG/M metagenome (GOLD analysis project Ga0138258, IMG submission 105263) | Metatranscriptomics of polar marine prokaryotic and eukaryotic communities from Arthur Harbor ice station, Antarctica -... | ecosystem: Environmental > Aquatic > Marine > Unclassified...
AGAAGACGAGTGGAAGCAGACTTTCGATGAATGGAAGCAAGAACTGGTGGCTGAAGACAGGATTCTGACTGAATCTCAGATTAAAGTTGAGTTGCTCTAGGCTGGAACCACCTCAGTTCTGGCACTACTGCAGAGCCCTATGGTTAACATTGAAAACATTTAGAAGCAAGTGAAGGTTAACTATTTGAAGGCTAGTAGGAGATTAGCTGGTCTGAGTCTGCTCTAACTTATGTGCCAGAAGTCACTCAGTTTCCTTACTCAGAGTGGCTCTGACTGTCCTGCGAAGACACGTAAGTTCATCCACAGCAGTGTGTACGATATCATCGGCTGGCTCAGCTCCATCCAGCGACCTGACGAGGACTCAAAGCAGCTCCTGCTCTTCCACTACATGGACGACGTCAAAGGGTGTGGCATTCAGCTGGAAAGCCGTCTGCGTGAATGCTTCTTCAAGATTCTGGAGCAGCTGGCCCAACTACTATCATGGTGCGTGACTCAAGACTTAGATAACGAAGACAATTATAACTTTACACGCTTCCTGATCTCTTCTTTCCAGTGGAACTTCCTGGCAAGAGACTTCAGCATGCTGCACAAGCGTCTGTCTATCTTCAACCTGCTTTACTGCGGGTCAATTACTCATGATAAAACAAGTGATTTGTTCACTAAAAGCAACTTTGAGCAGCTGTGGCAAGATCCTCGGTCTTAACTGTCTAAAGACCTGCTCTACGCGTTTGAGGACATGTTCCTGGCTCTAGTGAAGCGTATAACCGATTCCGACAAGGAGGAAGCACCTTCTACTGCCAGTGGCCCTCTCACTATCTCAAGAGCCGCATCCAAAGTGGATGTATCCGCCACTAGTCTACTCTTGCGCGGTGCTTTTGACGTCATGTTCCGCCAGGTGGACAACTTCCTGTATGCTAGTCACGCTCTGACCAACGACAAGACTCTGTGTGCAGAAGGAACTGACTAGGAGATCTTCTACCTGTCCTCGCAAGCCGATCAAATGAGACCTTCCGAAGGCCCTAGAAAGAAGAAGGGCGAAAGCAATAGCCCTGCTGAGATACGCAAGTCAGAGATGATTGGAGAAAGGAGCAGCTAGAACAAGCAGTTCCCCGATCAAGATTTCTTAGAATCGAAACCTTTCTGCGATCTACCATCTCTGGCTAAGATTGAATATGACGTGGGCTCTCACATCCGCTGTTTGAAATTCCATTGGTCTGACGATACCTCATCCGACAAGTATGGAGGCTTTACTCTGGTTTAAAACAAGGATTTCTCAGACCACGAAATTGGTAAAATTGACGTCTACAAGATGAGAGACCAAAACACGCTCGCCAGGCTAACTTTCTTTGACAGAAAAGGAGATGTCATCGTGAACATGCAAGGCAGTATTGGCGCCGTAGCGGAACCTTAAACTACTGAATTAGCTGAAAATGAGAAACTGTGCGGCTTCCACCCTTACCATGACGGAAATGTATGTTACGGCTTCTAGTTAGTAATTGCTAAAGGAGAGGGAGGTCGCTAACCCATAAAGAAGGGAGGAGAAAACCCCCATGAAGACAAGCTTTAAGAAATGGAGTTCACCAGCCAAGGAAATAAGCTGCTTCAATTCGACTCGCCTCCAGAAGGCCATCTTCCTGCTATCATCAGAAAGACAACTGTGTGGGGAGCCACAGGCAACCACACTAAAGTAGAGTTCCCAGCACCCGCCGAGGTCAAGGTAATGTCCTACAATCAGATTGGAAACTTATCCAAGATCGAGTACGACATCGGCATCACCATCAGAACCGTCCGCCTTACTCTCAGCAATGGTATGAGCTCCGATAAAATTGGTGGAAATCACCTTGAGAGCAGCCAGAATGTAAACTGCAGGCACGTTGGCAAAATCGAGGTCCAATTGATCGCTGGTGAAAACCAAGTGGGTAGGTTCGCTTTCTACGATCGAGGAACTGGCAAATTGATCCTTGAAGTCAGAAAGAATGGAGAACTAAATCCTCAGAAGGAGACTACTGAGCTTGCTGAGAACGAGAAAATGGCTGGTTATGACTTCTATCATAACGGTACTGTCCTCTATGGAGTTGGATTCAGAATAGCTAGAAGGAAGGACTCTGCTGGCAAAGACACAGACTAAATGATCATTAACCGGACTTATGAATTCGTGAACAACCTCATCAAGGAGAAGCAGATGCTCTCTACTCCTGAGTAGGTTCACCAGGAGATCATCTGCCAGCTTTCTCCCATCAGTCTTCAGAGAATGGAGTCCGTTGAGCAGGTAGAGAGTGACTCCAAAAACCACGCTTACAACTGGAAAGGGCACATCCAGCGTGGATAAGCCAGTAAAATTGACACTGAGTTCAACTTCTTGCAATTCAAGGCCAACGGAGGTGTGTATGGAACTGGCAAGAACGGCCAGGGCACCTTCACTTGGAATGGAGTCAAAGAAGGAGACATCTATGAAGTTGAGTAAACGTTAGGAATTACAGCAGCTTAGGGAACTCTGCCTAATGGTTTCCACGGTGACCCCAGCAAGAACCACGCTTTCTTCAAGCTGGCTGAGTCTGAGACAGTTACAAGTAAGAGATGGGAAACCAAAGGCGACCCTTACGACTTCTGTGATAGCTGTGTAAAGATCTCAGCGACGGAATACAGATGTCTAGGCCATGGAGAGACGAAAATCTTTGATTTCGCTAAACTGAAATCTGGCGACCTTAGAACCATCTTTAAGGAGCTTCCTAAAGAGATCTGGAAGGACATTGAACTTCCTGTAAAGTTCAAGATTCGCTCTCACGGCTGTGACCTGAGTAAATTTACAGCAGGAGGATCAAGGTGCAACACTCTGGGTCAAATGGATAGGTTCTGTTTCTCCTTCCCAGATGGTGGAAACACTTACGGTGTGTTTACTGGTCAGACCATATACCGATGCGATCGCTGTGACTTTGATGCTTGCGCTAAATGCGCGTAAGTTGAGCTCTGCTACGCTAGTTTACTCGAGTGCTCCAAGCATAGGCTCAAAACTGAGGCAGATAAGTTATACTTCAAAGCCAATCTTAACGAGGACGCAGACCTCCTTTCTGGCTCTTGGAGTCTTAAGAAGTCAACCGTTGAAGAGAGAAAGTGCAATAGAGGAAAAGTGCTGATCAAACTATTCGAAACGCCAGAAAACTACTGGGCGAATTACGGAAGGCACTCTGGAGTGTCGTGTACTAAATGCAGAACAAATGTCACAATGTCTAATGGTTTTTGGCACTGTGGGGACAAGACTTGCGGCTGCTAAGACGATTTTTGCTTGGCTTGTGGGCCATAGGGTATCGTCACAAATGAAAACTATACTTTCGAATTCAAACGTGGAGAAATAGTCCAAAAGAGTCTGAGCACTCCACCTATGATCTAATCTCGCCAGGCCAAGCGATACATGATGAAAGTCTACCGCACTGAAGTGGAGAAGAACTAAATTAGTGATTACTTAAACATGATCCTGATCTTCACAAGTGCTGCCCTCAAAGCACCCTACCCCCTGGAAATGCTGCAGAATGTAGCCAACCCCGCCCATATCCAGTCTCTATTCAAACTTTTGATTGAGGCGTCCCCTAGAGCTAAACTAACTATCCTGGGCATTTTTGACAACCTAGTCCGAGTTAAGGTCCCTACCTCTATCTACGACTAGGCTCTAGACAACTTACAGGGCATTGCATTTGAGCAGATGCCTACAGTCAGATTTAACAATAGACTAGTCTAATTCATATTCAACTTGGCCCTCCAGATTAGGACTCAGAACTGGAATTCTCTCTACCTTGAACAAGAAGGAGGACTGCACAGTGTCTCAGTTCGCATGCTCCAGACAGCCGCTCTTGTCCTAGGAAACAGGAAGCCAATGGATGGCCAACCTCAAGCTGAAGTCTCCGCCTTTGACATGAACCCTTAGATTGCTGGAGACGATGTGTCCAATGGATTCATCTCTCTGCTCAAAGACTTTGAAAGCCAAAAAGAGGCTGAATCACCAACTGGCTTAATTGACACAACTGACCAGACCAACTCTACCAACACCAGCAAAGCCACCCTCATGGCCATCGAAATGGAGATGATGTTTGAAATAGTTGGATCGTCCCTTCAAACCGTCTGCCTAGGCGACTAACTTATCAAAAACAACACCGACAAGACAGAGATGGAAGCTTCTATCATCAACTCCTAGAATGTCCTCTCCCAAAACGTGGAGGAAGCTTTTGGCCACGAAGTCTCAGTCAAAGACAACAATGGTCTGAAGATTCACCTGAACAAGGAAGTACACGAGCAATTCTTGTTGATTATGAAGAACAAGACCAGAGTTGCTATCACCGATGAGGAGCTTGTAGGCTCTCAAGAGTTCCACTCGCTCTAGGCTCAGATCTGTAAGTACTTCATCTTACACGCAGATGACCTTGAGAGCAAGTTGAGCCCCAAAGACCTGTCTAACCTAGCCAACTCGCTATATGGGACTGTGTTGATTGAGAGCTTCTCTGGAGTCGAACCTTAGGAAGGCTATAAAGGGTACAACCCTTGGCTATGGGAGCATGCCTATGCTCGTGCTCAAGCTCTAGAGACTGACGTGTAGCCTCTACCATAGGACGAATAGGAGATTAAAGACAGTCAGGCAGCTCCGTTTAATCTTGAAGACGAAGAGTCCCCTGATAGAAAGAAACGTCTAAACAAGAAATTCTATCTGGGACGCATTGGGGCCGGAGGAGTGAAGAGGACTGAACAAATTTCAAAGATGAAAGCTTCCAAAATGCGTTCAAAGATCTAATCAACTCAAGCTGAGGAGAACCTCATCCTGCTACCTGGAGGCCAGATATACGAGGAGAGAGCTAGATCATAGAATGAAGATATGGTTTCTGATCCTGAGGAGGAGACCAAGGAAAGTCTCAGTATTCCCTTGACTAAACTGAAGTCCAGCAACAGCAGCCTTGTAACTCCTTAAAAACGACCTGCTACTGCTGCTGATTCTACTAGCTCAAACAGTGGAGCAAGCAAGAATCGCTTTGTAACACCAGCTAAAAGACCTATTACGGCCAAAGGAAAGCTCCCTAGCCCTAGATCTTCTATAAAGAAACCTTTAATTACCAAGGCTAATACCTAGAAAGTTCTGCCTCCATCCGAAAGTGAAAAGAAACTCGCACCCTCTAAGAAGCCCGTGAGCAAGGAGGAAGAGTAGAAGAAGGCTGACAAGACTTTCATTGAAAAACTGAAGAAGAACTACTCCTCAGTCAGAGCCAAGATTTAACTCATCCGCGAATTCATGACAGCTACTGGCGCCACCATTCCAGAAGTCATCTTAAGTCTAGATGGAGCCAAGAGCAAGGACTCCTTCTAAACTGAGCTAGCTATCTTCGCTGAGAAGAGCTAAGAAGGCGACAACCAGGCCGATTACTAAAACACTGTGATTGAGAAGTGTGTAGAGACCATGGAGTCCACCCTCCAGGCAGATCTTGATAAGATAGTTGCCAAAGCCTTTAAGTTCGACAGTGTCTCTCAGAAGGCCTAGGCTGGACAACTCTATATCGACTGCTAGCCTAAAATCAAGGCCAATGTCTTGGAGAATATCGATAAGACTCTTAAAAGCTTCGTCGACTTTAAATCAGTTGATAAGGCAAAAGCCCTTTTGAAGAGAGAGGCCCAGTTCGGTGAAGATGTTAAATTTGAAGCTGAAATTATCGAGAAATGTGCTGAGAACACGCCTACAGCTGCTATAATCCATTTCTGCAACCTTCAGCTCAAGAAGAAGCTTCTAAATAAGATGGTATACAAATTCTCAGAGACCATTTTCACACCTCCTGAAGAACCAGTCCAAGAAGAGTCTAAGAGCATGATTGTGACCACAGAGAACGAGGTAGAGTAGACAGTTCAGGATAAGTCGACTTCAGGCTTCAAACTTCTCTGGTTCACTATGCAGCACTACTTCGATACTGAGTAGTGCCGTGACTCAAGCCAAGGAGCTGAGTGCGTGTGGCAGGACCCTGACGGCGTCATGACTGAGCAGAAATGGCAGTTACTTCTATACAGAGTATCCAACATACCTGAAGTTGGGCTCAAAATCATCAGAAACCTCATCACTCGTATCCTCGGTCTCCTCAGCTAAGAGGTCTAGCTTTACATTGCCGCTATCGTCAATAAGCCAGAGAAGGCAGGTAATAGTAAACTGGCCAAACCACCAGCGGCAATTGAGACAAAGTTAAGCGTGTCTTCTGAGTTGATGTCAGCTCCCAACCAGACCAGTATCCTGAAGGCAATGAAACTGCTAGAGCAAATCCTGCTTATGTTCTACGAGAAGCATGACGAAGAAGTGTGGCATGGAAGGAAGCTAGAGTTACTATTCGCTCCTGTGAACGACGGGCCTTCTATCTTCGCTAGTATGATGTAAATCTACATGAACATCGCAGTCAACTTGTTCGAATTCTCGATTGAAAAAGTGACGACCAATAAGCCTTAGCTCTGGCTGAGAAGAGGTGCTCTGGAGGCAGCATTCAGGCTTCTTGAACTGGCTAGACTAGCCAACCACAACCCCTAAGACATGCTTCAGTACTCCATTCAGCCTCTGTTCGAGTCCAATTTGTTCAACTGGCTCACTACTGCTCTGCAAGAGAAGCTAGGCAACGCCAATATCCTGGAAAAGGACATTTTCTTCTACTTGAGTTCCGACTTGATTTGCTCAGCTGTGAAGACCTACGTGGTGGTAGCCTAGAAGAGTATTCAATCTGGCTCTAGTGTCAAAGTGAAACTGAATAAATGCTACCTTGACTTGGCTAAGTCCGTCAGTAAGAGCAAGATCCTCCCTGATAAAGACGACGACCTCAGCAACTCACTCAGCTTCTTGAAGGAAATTATTAAAAAGCAGATGACTGAGACCAGCCAGTCCGAAGAGGTCAAACAAGACGCATCAGGCCTCTCTGAAATCAACATAAGTATTGACAAAGAGAACGTCTCAGCCTGGAAAAGTGTAGTGTCCCCTCTAATTGCATTTGAAACTGAGTACGATCTCAAAATGACTGACTCTGCCACCAAAGAAAGCGTTCCTAGCTTCCTCTTTGCTAAAGCTGCCTACAACTCCCAGGGCAAAGACTGCTAACTCCTGACCTGCTCCACTCAATCATCTGAGTCCAAACGTTTTGTTGGATAGGCTAAGTTCTAGAGCAACTATGCTTACGTTCAATTCCCAGCCCAAGAGACCCGTGCCCTGGTCAGACTGACGTTTGACAGTGACGGCCAAATTGAAAATGATTAATCATCTAACAGGAAGTTTATTTCTCCCTCAGGTCACATTCTAGAATCAATCACCCTAGCTCCTCACTCCATCCTATCATCATCTCCTACTCAAGTTATCTTCAATGCTGGAGACAAGGACCTCAAGTAAGTTAGCATGGACTCATCGGGTAAATGCACTGACATCAAAGGGGACTGGCCAGCTACTCATGAAATCAGCCAATTCATCACACAACAGGCCATTATTCAAGAGGAAACCACACCTATTAAGATTGTAATTACTGGGTGTCCGTCCGCAGACCCAGAGCAGAAAGTGAATAAGCTCATCACCCAGGGTCTAACCTCTCGTCTCTAGGCCAAAGATAAACACATTAAGTTTGACGTCATCTACGTAAGGGCTGACAAGGACTAGATAGAACAGCACGAGTTCCTCAAAACTATCTCTGGTGCTGAGCTCGTGTTCGTCTGCTACGATACAGCCGATAAAACTACTTTTGATAGGATTGAGTCCACGGTGATGGCATGGATGATCTCAGATAAGAGTACTGTGCCTGTAGTGCTCCTTGGCACCAACACTCAGGTCATGTTCAAGCGTATGCTCGACAGTAACAAGTCAAACCTGGTTTAGAAAACTCAGAAAGTTATCCTGAAGTAATTCAATGACAAGAGCTAGCTGGCTTCTAAAAGCAACATTCTCAAGGATTCTCTGTCAATTACTAATGAAAAATAAGATTTTGCTAAAGATCAAAAGGTTCTATCGGACGTACTGAAGGGTGTATATGAAAATAACGTGTCTCTTTCTGAGAAGAATGCCCTCTTTGCTAAGAAGAGATTCTGCGTGTGTCCCTAGAACGGATCAGTCTATACTGAAAACTCTAAAGGGGCATGGTTCGCCCCGTACATTATCTAAGTGAAGCAAATGAGCGCCACTCTGACGACTCGTCTGTACGTCACTAAGGAAGGAGGTCTCTTCCATTAAGGATTAGAATCCTATATTGGCCAGCCCAACAAGACTTAACGCTTCAAGAGGTCTGAATTACCACCGAAAGAAGTGACCCAAACTCAGTTCGCTAGACCTGCGGGTAGCAAAGTGGTGAAGGTGTGGCTGTATGACTCAGGTAAGAATCAGGTCGCTTATGCCTTAGTTGAGGGTGCTGGTGGTCTGAGCACACTGTACTCGTACGGGCAGAGTGACTGCGGCATGCTCGGTCAAGGAGCCAACGTCCAGGAATCAAAAGCCTTCACCAGCCTCAAGTACGATCCTAACGGCGACAGTCAGTTCTAAGATCTGTTCTTTGTCGGCCACCTTGCTATTGCTGTCTCTAAATCTGGTGAAATGTGGGTCTTGGGTGGAGAAGACTACATGTCCAGAGAGCAGAGTGCTTTTGAGGAGGAATCGAAATCAATCATCAACACTAAACCGGCCGAAGACGCCAAATTTATCTCTTTTAAGACTTACGAGCCCAAGAACACAGGATTAATGATTTCCTAGGGACTCAAGGCTATCAAGGTATTGCCTGGTGTGAGCCAAAACAAAGACAAGCTTATCCTAGCATCTGATGCTGAGGGCAGCCAGAAGATCTACGTGAATGCTGGTGGTGAATTGAAGCGCCTTCCTATTGGAGATGCTGACGTCATTGACTTCGACGTTGTTAAGGATGGAGAAGGTAAATCATAGCTCTACATTGTGGCGGACATGGCGAAGGCTGCCAAGCGGGTAGTCGATGGAGCGTCAATTGCAACACTCATCTGTAGGCCTTCAGGAAATATGGCCCAGTAGATTCTAGGCAAAGTTGAAGGAGAGGGCTCAACTCTGATGAAGGAAATCAATGAGAGCTTCAGTCCCCTACTGTTCGAGTAGACCATTTCTCGTATTCTAGACCTGGTCAACTATAAGTTGGAAGAGCTTAAGCGAGCAGATGGAGGCAACTGCATGGACAAATTGACTGAGAAAATGAAAGCCTGCAGAGAGGAGCTGCTCAAAAAACTGACTCCAGTCAAGGCGGAAGAGGCCCCCGAGCTAACCACCAATAAGAAATGTCCCAACGACCATAACTTAAAGTTGACCTTCACTACTCCCCAAAAATACATCGACTCAGGCGCCAGCAAAGATAGTATTAAGTGTACTGCCTGTTAGAAAAAGATTATGTCTATTGATGGATTCTTCAGATGCTTGAAGGAGGACTGCAACTCAGAGGTCGACCACTGCAGAACTTGCATGTGCATCCTAGATCACCCCTGGAAGATTACATAAGTCAAATAGCTGATTGGAGAGACAGTCGTCTTGTGTACTAAAGGAGAATCAGTGGCAGCTGTTCACGGATCGCAAGACAGGAACTCAGTTGTCCTTCAGCAAAGCAATTTCAATTCTGAAGATCAGCAGTGGAAGATTGACCAACCGACCTAAGGTGACGCAGTTAGGTCTAATAATTATGATAAGGCAGACACAGTCAGACTTTTGAGCGTCAGCAAAAATGGACTCACGATAGACGACTATGCAAATGACCAAGACTGGAGGCTGTCTGGTGCCAATTCAAATCATCAAAACCATAGCTAAAAAGTCAAGATAGACGGGGAAATGGTCAAATTCGTCTGTTTGGCTAACCCCACCCACCATCTAGTAAAGAAAACCGACGGCTTCAGACTAAGAAAAGTAGACTGCTAAGAGTGCTTGAAACATGGAAAGACTAGCTTGAAAGAGAAGGACTAAAAGCTTCTGAACTTACTTGAGAACACTTTCGATGGTGTGAACAAGAAGACTTTGCTGGCAATTGATCTGATTCTATGCATTCTCTAGTTCAACCAAGCGATCGAAGTTATGGGCCGAGAAGACAATTGCCTAGCGGCTGATCCTTGGCGCTTCGACTAGGGTAGGCTACGCAGAGATGCCCTGACCTGCCGAGGGTTCTCTAACCTCCGTCTATCCAACAACCTGATGCTCAATGAATCCATGAAAGCAAAGATTGAGGCCATTATTAATGCCTTACCCACCTCTGATTGGAAGCCCGACCTCCACCTAAAGCGCATTGGAGCTTCCTAGTTCCAGCTATCGGGTCAAGTGGACCACAACGAAACAGGAGAGGGACAGACCATCTTCACCACCATGGTCAAGTAATTCGCTTCTGGGGGAGCAGCACCCTACTCTTGCTTCTTCAGAAATGACCTTAACAGTCGTCCCTTCAAAGCTTACTTCCGAGGTGAAGGCTCCATCGACGATGGAGGTCCTCTGCGTGAGTCCTGGGATTTCGCCTGTCTGGAGCTGCAGACAAGCTGCTTGCCCGTCCTGATCCCAACCAGCAACAACGTTGAGAAGATCGGTGAGATGCGCCACTGTTACATTCTCAACCATAACTGTGGAAAGGGATAGTACGCCAAATCCGAGATGGAAATGCTTTACTACTTCGGAATCCTAATTGGATACGGAATCAGGTCCACCAATCCAATGCCTCTCTACCTGCACCCCACCTTCTGGAAGCAGGTGGTTGGCATGGAAGAGCTGAATGACGAGGCCGATCTCTTCACCACAGACTAGTACTCCTACTAAATGCTCAAGCAGATCAGAAACAAGGCTAAGGCCTCCACTGACCAAGAGTTTGCCACAGCCTACCCTAATCAAATGTTCGTGCTCAGTTCAATCCAGAAAGAAGGCTCGTTCACAGAGTTGTGTGTCGGTGGAAGCAACCGTTAATTGACGCGCTAAAACACAGAAGAGTACTTTGCCCTGACTGTGAAGGCTCTTTTGAACAGAGCTTCTACGTAGATGGCCAAGGTCAGAGAAGGAATTGAGTTCATCTGTGGCGCCAAGGTTTTCTCAAGCATGAGCTGGAGGTATGCAGAAGAGAGGTGCGTGGGCAAACAGACTACCAACCTCGAGTATTTGAAGGAATTCACTAAGTACACCGGCCACTTCAGCGCAGAAGATTCCAAGACCCGCAAATGGTTCTGGGAGATCATGGAGGAAATGTCTGAGGAGGACCGCCAACTGTACCTCCGATTCATCAACGGCCAGGCTAAGCTCAGCATTAACATGGCCTAGTTGCGCTACAAGCACAAGCTCGAGAACCGGCACGGTGGCGACTCCGCCCTCCCTGAAGCTCACACTTGTTACTTCTCGATCGACATCCCAGAATACTCCAGCAAGGAGATCTTCCGCAAGCGTCTACTCACCGCCATCAGATGGTGCGGAGAAGTAGATAACGACAATAGAAACTAAGACTACTGAACACAGGTTAAGGGTGCCCACATTTGGGACCAAAGCACTTATATAAAAATCAACGACATGAATTTTAATTATTATACACAAATGATCAAACAAGGATTTTGACGATCCCTTTGCTAAGAACGAGATTCAAAGCCATTTCTGTTTTCCCTCTTTTTATATTATATACATAAG
>Ga0138258_1284214_pt1 | contig 11591 bp, 24 predicted proteins | sample RNAICE20151110_FD_105263 | JGI IMG/M metagenome (GOLD analysis project Ga0138258, IMG submission 105263) | Metatranscriptomics of polar marine prokaryotic and eukaryotic communities from Arthur Harbor ice station, Antarctica -... | ecosystem: Environmental > Aquatic > Marine > Unclassified...
CACTCTTCACCTGCCTGCAGTGCGGTCGGCCATTTAAATGCTACCAGAGTATTCAGCGGGTGTCTCCGAGCCAAGCCAAGTCAAGGTGACACCCAGGCTGATTATAGGACTCTGCAGTAGCTCAATCCATGTTGCTTGTGCACATCTCACAATGCTTGTTCGATATCGGGTTGGCGAACGTGCAGACGGGACATTGACGGTCTTCGCCTGCAGCGTCTCCGAAATCATTGGGGTTGTATCCGTCGATGCCTGCATCAGGACCAGTCCCCATTTCATGAGTGCCAGATGTTTGTTCAGGTTCAGTGGGTCCTCCGTGGGGCACGGGTCCCTGTACCTCAGTTACTTGGGGATTGCTCGCAATCTTCTCTAGGTCGTCCTTGCACTTCAGACTGAAGTCAAGCTTGCCTGCCTCCGTAAGCCCAGCTTCCTGTCCGAAGGTTTCAGTAGGGTGGATCTTGGTCAAGAAACCGAGCGTCTTGAAGGAGTTGGCGTCCATCTTGGTTCTGAATCCAGATCTGGGCCAGTGCAGGTTGACTGGCTGTTCAGCGTCTGCGTTCTCGAGGATGCTGACCTTGACCATCTTGGGCGTGGGAGATGCGTTCTGCACTGTAAGTTTGAAGACCAAGTCATGGCACCTCTGGGTTGGGCCTTGCCACTGCTCCTCACTGAAGGAGTTGTTAAGGCCATCCGTGTCAACCTAACTTGCTTGTTATAACAATTCACTTGGCTCTCCAGCCTGAGAAGATGGTGTGATTGGTTCTCCCTTACCTAGAGCATCTTCACTGTTAACCACTGCCCACTGGTCGTTCTCATCCTTCACCACGGGGGTAGGGTCACTACCGTTGTGGGATGCGTCGAAGTCCTTAGCTGCCTGTAGTTTGCTTGAAACTTTACTCTCCTAGTCGCTGTCAACGGGGCCTCCTATGGCCAGCTGCGTGCCGTCACTCGCTCTAGCAATGTTCGATCCCTTCTGCAGGTACTTCTGGGGACAAGCCTCATTCGATACGCCGTTGGGTCTGCTCATAGCGTACTAGCATGCGTAGGCTGTTACTGTCAGAGTCACTCCCTCCTGCTCAATCACTTGCACTATTCTCTCAGAATTAGCAAGGCCTTGCAAGATCATGTAGGGGGCTGGGCTGCATTCAATCACTTTTAGCAAGAAGTCCGGGTTGATTGCGGGCTCTTCCTTGACAACTTCAGCAGACTGTTGCACTCCTTATTCTGACTGAACTTGCTAGGGCTTCTAGACATCGTCTTCAGCCTAGCATCTTTGTAGCATTGGGTGCAGATGTCGTAGTCACAGCTGGGCTCCATGCACCTGTAGTAGCCATCCTTCAAGTCAATTAACCCAAGGCTTATGTTGCACGTGAGGTCTCCTTGGGCGCCATCGCCAGAGTTAAATGGGTCAAATAACTGAATCAGTTCATGGCCCTCGGGACACTCAGTAATGTTCTAAGCCTTCCCAACGGATTCTGACTATTAAGTAGCTTATTGATGTTTGACCTCGTTGAGTTAGCGAGCAGGGGCGCACTTGCTGCACACTCTGTAGTCGCAGAGGAAGTCGCACATCCAGAAGCCGTCTTTGATGATGATCATGTTGCTGCACCCTTTGCAGTTGACGTACTCACCGGTGCAAGCCATCTCAGGTTTGGGCACGGGCTCGTGGTGCAGAGTGAAGGCGTGGCCCTTATCGCACTCCATCTTCTTCGGTAGGAGTTCTATGGATCCAGTTGCAGCAGCGGGGTTGGCGATGCCATCAATAGCACTGGCGTAATCCTTGTCCTCGATCTTGTCTGGAATCGGCTGGCCGTCAATCTTTGCTAATACCTCAAAATAAGGTTCGAACTGGCGGAGTGCCTTGAGGGCAGACTGCTTGATGAGCTTATTCATAGAGGACTTATACTGGTAGGACTTGCCAGTGATTATATTCAGTAGGTAGGGCTTGATCCAGTCAGTGTAGCGAGCCCACTGGTACGAATACCCGGGCATGGCCGCAAACCAGTTGCTGGTGGTTTCGCTTGAACTCACGATTTCGCCTATCTTTTCGAGGACGCTGTTGGTGGTCTGGTCCATTTTACCTGGTTACTAATAGAGTCTCCAGAGGGTGTGGAGGAGTGACTATTAACTGTCATCGTAGGTTAGGCCGGACTTGTGGTTGAATATCTCAGCCTTGATGTTGTGGAAGGAGCCTTCCAGTCCGAACAAAGACCTGCTGAGTTAGTCGTGGTGGTTCAGGGTGGGGAATCCAAACAGCCACTCCAGTCTCTTGGTGGGTAGATCCGAGTCACTCAGTCTCTCTGCATCTTGTCTGTAGAACTCCACCACTGTGGTCAGCTTGCTCAGGATAAAATCTTCTTCTTTCGTTTTGGAGTTCAGCTCCAGCAGTTGGACAGCAATTTTCTTGGACAACTTTTCATTGTTAAAGCTGACGTGGGCAAGGGCTTTTCCATACTCAGCGCAAGCCAAGTTTTGATCGAAAATGAGCGTCATGAGGTCGGGGTTAGTTAAGTACTCGATCTCTTCTTCCTTGATTAAGTAGCACTGAGCCATCCTTTTGGTCTGCCTGGGGTCGTCGATAGTCTTGGCAGTGACTTCGATGCTGTGGTCGGTGAACTGCGCACAGGTGGCGGGTAGTTTGTGGTGCTGATTCTGCTCCATGAGGTCGACCATCTGCTGGGTGTACTTGCAGACCACCAGGTGGCTCACAATCTTGACTAGGTCCTCTAGTTTGACTGTGTTCACTGAGCCTCCCATCACTACTCGCTTCTCCACCTCGTCCTTGGCTTTGGGGGACTTCTGAATCAGCATGAAGTCAATTACATCCACAATCACCGAATCGAACTTGTCAAAGAGGTAAGCCGCTTGGTGGGGGCCATCGCAGGTCACTTCTCTCAGGAACTTGAAGTAGTTCTCCAGTTTAGCCCATTTCTTCTAAAACTCCCTGTCTGAGATCTGTTAGAAGCACCTGCTGAGGATGTGTTCTGCGGTCTTCTGCAGTTCCAGCACCTTGGGGTCGTCTTTGGTATTGCCTTCGTGCTCCTTGACGTTGGCAGTGACGTGGAATGACTGCGCCATGACCTTGGATGCTATCTCAGCTGTGCTCCTCCTTGAGGGCTCGTGGTCGCACTCCATCATTAACTTGAAGAAATAGACCATATCATCTGCGTCAAAGACCCTCTGCAGGAAGTCTAGCAAGATGGACTTGTCTTCTTTAAAGAGCAGGAAGGTGCGGGGTGAGTCAGCGTAGTTGATCAAGTCGTTCATGGAGTCCTTGACGGGTGTAATCATCTCATTTGGGCCAAAGTGGGTGAGGAAGTCAAACATCACTTTCTGTGAGATTTGAGTGGACAGCAGCTTGAGAGTCCAGAAGTGCTCTCTGGAGTAGGCGTGGTCGTAATTGCCCGAAGACTTCATGAGGTCCTGCGTAATGTGTTTGAGCACCAGACTGATCAGCTTGAAGAACTGGTCGTGGAAGATCTGTCTGTCAATCACAAAGCCAATGTTGTCGTTAGTCACCTTCTCAGTCAGCCACTGGGGGGTCTCCTTGGTTACAGACTTGAATTCAACTATTTCCACAATTTCAGCTACTTCTTTGTCTGCGGCCACTTCCGTGGAGTTCTTGACCACCCGCATGGTGTTTTTGTTCTTGCACTCGTACACCAGCATGTAGGCACTCTTGCCGTAGCCGCCTGCCTTGCCGCCAATGAAAGTAGATACCTCAGCGTCAGTCAGTTTAGTCGAGTCTCCTCCGTAGCACTCGCCTTTGATGTCATTCACGTTGAAGAAGCTCACCATTTCATCATCGAATTTCTTCCAGGCGCCCTTTCCGGGTTTGGACCAGTCTTCCTGGCTTTTCTGTGGGTCTGGCTCCTAGTCTCCACGGTCAGTGTTGATGTAGGACCAGTAATGGCCGTGGTCAGCAGTGCCTCTGTGGATGCACACTCCTGACAGTCTGTAGATGTAGTCGTCGTCAATCACCTCCATCAGGTCTGAGTAGTCCTTGGTTTCTGATTCGTCTACTGGCACTTTGGAAGTGTCCTGGCCCTTCATGTTCTCTTTGAAGCTGTAGGGGTTGAGGTCCAGAAGTTCAGGGAATTCATAGCCTGTGTTGATCTTAACGTTGGTGAACGTCTCCATGCTGAACTGCATGCGTGCAGGTGCACTATGATCACATTGGGCGTTTTAGTCAGCAGAGTCCTCTTGGTTGCGTCCACACTCTTTTTGCAGCCTTGACAGTTGTACTCTGAGATGATGCTTCCTCGCAGCTGCTTGCGCAGACTTTCGTGCATGTTGGACATACCATCTACTTCTACTTGGAGGGTAGTCCAGTTTTCAATGGTGGTCTTGTTGAATCCACAACTAGGGCAGATCAACTGAGAAGCACTGTACCCCTTGAATATGTCCTCAATCAAGTACTTTTGGGAGGTGTCTTTCAGTGACTCTTCCACCTTATCAAAGAAGCGTCCAACGAACTCTTGAGCGTCCATCTGAATGCCTGAGTTGGTTGGCTTTCCGTCGTAGTCCTTGTAGGACCAGACTAGGTCAGTGGGGTCGTAGGCTTGTCTGGCTGTGTTATCCAGGAATCCAAAGATGGACTGGAGTTGGTAAAGCAGGTTGTCGTTGTACTGCTTGTCCTTGTGTTCCTGCATGTTAGTGGGCATGGGGTTGATGGCGTCGAGGACTGAGTACCTAAACTAGGGGACCATGTACAGTTGCTGCATCATACTGTTCATGTAGCAGATGTTCCCTAGGTTCCTGATACCAGGTGACTGGCTCTGGTGGTGCTGGATGGCGTGTGTCTCCACTTGGCGGGCCTGTCTAGCTTCTCCACCATAGGCTTCACGAACTCCGCTAAGAACTGGTTCATTTCTTTGGGCTGGAGGGCTCTCACAAAGTCAATGAGCAGTTAGTAGCACACAGTCCTGCTTTCTTTGCCCTTGCACTTGTTTTGCTTGGCGTTCTTGGTCAAGCCTGGGATGTAAAACAGATTCTCTAGGAATATCTCTGAGAGTAGTTGGGTCTCCTCAGTGAAGTCAATGAACTCCTGGTAGGAGTGGGTGTCCTTGAAGAGCACCAGCATCTTCTTGACCAACTTCACTATGCTCCACAGCAGGTTGTCCTTGGAAATGTCCTTCTCCTCAGTGCTCTCGTGCTTCTTCCAATTCTGAATTACTGTCTTGAATATTTCATTCCAGTCTAAGTTTGCTGTGGAAGCCTTTCTGGTCAGAGCAGCTGGCTCGAGTTCAGTCGCTTCATCCTTCTGCTTTAAGTCCTTATCAATTTCTTCCTTGAATGTGCTCAGACAGTGGGCGAATAAGTCAAAGAAGTTAACTACAATCAGGGTCTTGTCCGAATCGGGGAAGTTTTGAGCTAGCAACCTCACGAAGTAGTACAGTGGCCTGTGTGAGTTCTAGGCTTCAATGTTGGTCACGATGTCCTGGCAGGTCAGCTGGAAGCACTCCCTGTTCTCTTTGTTCTCAAGCACCAGTCCCTTCAGCAGCATCTGACTGGCGTTGCTAATCGCATGGAAGGTCTGAGCAGCGTCCACAGGCAAGTGAGTCTTGTCACAATCCTGAGGACGTCTCTACCAGTCGTAGAACTTGTCAATGAGAGAAGGATAGCTGAGCAGACAAGTCTTCCACAGGCCCATTGCACCGTGGATGATGGCGTTCTCTTCCTTCATCAATTTCACTTTCTTTTCCACAATGTTGCAGAGCAGGTGCAGGAGGGTGTCTTGGAGTTGCTCGTAGTCGAATGACTCAGTGATAGTAGTGGCGTATCCGTTGGTCTTCATCACTTCTACAATGTAATCGAAGCGTTCTGAGTTTTTGAAGTCGCTTTCGTCCACTGTCTCTTCGGCCAGTGTCCACATGTTTTCAACTAGGTCAGCCTTGGGAGGAGGAGTGTTCATGATATCTGCTGGATATGCAGGACCGAATAGAGATTCCTCAGTCACATCCCCAATATCGACGTCATTGGCTGGTGGAGGGGTAGGCCCAATGAAGCCAGTACCATCGGTGCTTCCGGTCACGGGGGTGTCTTTGACTGCTTCAGCCTACTTTTCGAAGTCGGACGTGGCGGCTTCTTCACCATTGATTTTGGCATTTAATTTAGGTTTAGCATTGGGGTCATTGGCTTAGATAGCTGCACTGAGCATGATGTCACACTGTTTGAGAAGTGTGGCGATCAAGCTCATCATCACTTAGTTCTGGCTGTTGTGAATGGTGTCGTAAGGGTAGGGCTTCTTCAAGTTGTTGGTGAACAGAGTGTGGAACTTGTCAAATCCCTTGTCCTCGATGAACAGCCTCACCCAGTCGTCCTTCAACTTCTGGTCAGAGGGGCTCAGACTGCCACTGAGGTTGTCTCCTTAAATGAGACTGTTTATTATTTCTAACACGTAAATGGCTAAGTAAACGTTGCCTGCCTTGATGGCCTAGGCCAGTCTGCCATCGCCGTTATGGTCCACGTTGAATCTAAGGACATCGTAGTAGATGTCTTCCTTAGTAGAAGACTGCATGAGCAGACTCAGGGCCTTGTTCTTAACTTCAGGATGCAGGTCCATGATTTTGACAAAAGTCATGAAGTTGTCACTGTTGGTCAGTTTGAAACGGGGCATCTCAGCCACCGTCTTACGCAGCTGCAGAATGTTGGGATCTTAGTCGTCCTTGGCAGCCAGTCGAAGGTCGGACTGGTAGCCGAATTTCTGCAAATTCTACCTGACTGTGCCTACATTGTCGAAGGCACTCTGCTTGTAGAACGCAATGAAATCATCTCTAGTCAGTTTTTCATCTTTAGTTGAGCTGTGAGACAGGATTTTGTTAATTCGTTCGTCATTGGGCTCAATATGGCTAGTGACGCCAGTGACTAGTTGGATGAACTGAATGCATTAGTCCCGCCCAATCACCATCTGGTCTGCTTCAGCCACAGCAAACGTGTTGAACATCTGGTCGAAAATGAACTTGGTCCGGTCGTTAATGTCCGTAATCTCGTCGTTGAAGAGGGGTACAGTCGAGGACACGCTGTCCGGTCTCATCTGCACATTGAAAATGTCTCCACTCTTGAGTTTGAGCTCATCCATGGTGGTTCCGTTGTCGAAGTCAGGAATCGGCTTGAGTGCTTGGTTTTTAGTAATAATGATCTTGGAAGCGTGGATGGGCGCTTTGGGCGTCTTGGCTGTGACTTCCTTGATATCAGCTGAAGCGAATAGGTCTTTGAGGATCTTGTTCTTGACGTCAAATACCGTCATGTTGCTGTCTAATTCAATTTCCAGCTTCTTGTGGTAGCCTGCAATCTGTAGAATTGAGATCATGTTGTTGACCTTGATGCCCGTGATCTTGGTAGTCCCTCCAAGAGCACTGTGGGGTCTGAGTCCATAGTTTCCGTCTTTCTCGGATGCCTTGATGAGCATCTCCAAGTAGCCGAGGCACCTTTAGATGCGTTTCTCCTCAGGAGGCAATACCTTGTTAACCCTGTAAGCGTAGTATTCCTTCTCAACGGACTGCCTGATAGTGGCGTCGATCAGCTCAGTTGTTTCTTCAGACCGTTGGCTGATTAAGTGCAGTTGAGTCTTGATGATGTCCATGCAACTCTGGATGAACTAGTTTTCATAAAGGGGAATTAGTTTTTCCATGCCGAAGTCGACGTTAGTGTGCAGTTGGAGCAGCAGCTGAACCACACGTTCGTTGACTAGCTTCTCTTGGCAGTCAATGGCAATCTTCCACAAGGACTTGATGGCCTCCATCTAGTTGGGTTCGTTGCGCACTATTATTTCAATTTCAACATTGGTGTCATTAGGGTTCCAGTCTGTAGTCAACTTCTTGAATTAGTCGTCGGTAGTCTGTGCCGTGGAGGGAGATGCCTTTGACTTGAGGGAACTCTTGGCAGCGCCTTTACTTTCCTTGTAATCGGCCACTTGTGAGCTGATGGACTAGGTGCTGGTGTTGGTGAAGGAGACCATCTTTTTCTTTTCAGGTGTCACCGCAGCAAAGAATGCCTCGGTGTTGGCTTTTGAGACTGGCTCCTCAGTTTTGGATTCCTCTGCCTTGGGCTTGGGGTCATCCTTGACCAGCATGTGCGACAGAGCCACTTCAGGGTCTTAGTGTTTCACTCCGTGTCCCAGGCACACCCACTGCTGCTTCCCTTCCTTAGGTGATTCGGCCCCTTCAAATACTTGGACGCTGTTAGTGCAGAAGCCAAACGCACCAGGACCACCTGACTCCTCGCTCAGACAGTCCCACTTCTTGTTTCCAATGTTCTTCGCATCAGTGTACACCCAGAAATTGTTTTTCCTAGCAAAGTCTCCATGGAAATCCTCAATCTGCGTGCCACAGCCCATGTCAGGATTAGCCCAAGGCTCTTCATGCTGCTCCCATGTCTGTATCTAACAGCAGCAAATACCGTGTCTTTATCCTCCTAGCCAAGTTAGATCAGTCTGCGAGACTCTTTGTTGCTCCTGAGGAAGAATCCGAGGACGCACTCATAGCCTTCTCTAGACAGTTTCTCGTAGTTCATATAAGACTTGTCGTCAGAGCACACTTCTCTGAAGAACATCCTGAGTTCGTCACTGTCCATCAACTCACTCTCCTTGTCAGTAATCTGCTTGCTTAGTTGGCTGAGCCAGGTGTAGAAGATCTTGTGGTCCTTCTCGAGGTATGAGTTGTCGGTGATGACGATTTTCCAGAGTTTGACTAGTTGGCCTTGGTTGAGGCGGGTCTTGGAGACGACGACGGCGTACTTGATGAAGTCAAGGCGTTCTTGCAGGTGGGCACTGTGCTTGAACAGCCCCGACAGTTCCTTCTCAGTCATCTTGTCCAACTCACTCGAGTCCTTCTGTTCCAACACCAATTACTCGATATTCTTCATGTAGGATTGTAAGTCATTTATCACATGGTCCACGATCAGGGGAAGGCCCTTGTGGAGCCACGTTTCTCCCTATTCTTCGGCCTTTTAGTTGGCCAAATAGGGGGCATATCCTTTTAGGAAATTCTTAAGAATTCTGAGAGTATTCAGGCTGGCGTTATCCATGTGGCCCTTGAGCACCTGTCCTTCAGCATTCTGCATTGATTCAATGTCAGGCACAGGCATGAACTCTTTATTCCAAATTTCAATAAGTCTTCCCTTGGTTAAAGTGTCTTGTGAGATGTGAATCAGTTAGGACAGCAAAGGCACGTCGGAGGACTTCATGATCTCGGAGAACACGTTGCAGCAGTGTTTGGCCAGATTAGCATCAAAGTGTCTGCTTTCTGTTGGGTGTATGACGTCAAAGAAAAGACAATTCCAGATAATCTGTAGAACTTAAGACCTGTTCTTGGAGGCTAGGTTCACGCCACCCTCTTCGCTCCCGATGCTGCCAGTACTCTTGACAGCTAGTTCTTGAAGAATTTCAATATCAGAGCCCGTGTAATTGGCAATAGGCTTATCGGATATTTTGACAATGAAAAAGTGGAGTTCCTTGACCGTGAGTTTGCTTGCTATCGTCTTGAGGACCTTGAAGAATGAATCGAAATTTTCGTCCTGCTGCTTGACTGCATCCCAAATCTGGACGTAGTCTTTCTCTTCGAGCATTCGCTCATGGATCATCAGTTTGAGAAGGTACTCTGACCTCTGAATCAGTTGGGAGTGACACCTGTTCTTGGAAAAGAACTCATCAAACAAATTCTAGAGTTTAATCTGCTCAATCATCTTCTGCTTGATTTGGAATTTAGCTCGCTCAGATTGAGAGGATACGGGAGAGTCGTCTGCAGTGTGAACATCTTTACAAATTTGATCAATAATTTTAGCTCCGTTAACTCTTCCAGTAATTTAAGTAGGCTTCATGAGCACACACGCCACCTTGATCCTAGCATTTTCCAAGTTCACGAGTAGAGCGTCCCTGCTCCAAGTCCGCTGCATCAGGTTACTCCACAGGTCCTTCTCTAGGCCTTCAAGCACGTCCATAGTCAGATCCTTCAGTTAGTTCTCGTCAGCTGCTTGGATCTTCTGTTCAACCACTTCGTTGAACTTGTTGAGGAAGCCATCCACAAAGGACTTGTGGAAGATGTCAGAAGAGTTAGCTAAAAACACGATGTAATTGTGCATGGTCTCGAAGCTTGTATCTTTACGCTGAATTGCTTCAATCATATTTGCGAATCCATTGCTCTCGCCGAACTTGTTGACCACTGACACTAAGGCAGTAGACCTTATGGAAGTTGGCTATTTGGGCATTTTGCACTCTTTCTTAGGTAGGCTGGTGCAGCATTCCATCTTGCAAGCTCTGACCAGCACAGAGCCTCTTTCGGTAGCGTAGATAATCTGGCCTTCAGTCTCAACCATCTCCATATCGCTTGTGTTCTAAGCCTCCAGAGCCGACATCCCAGCTGTAGATGAGGTAGACGCCACCTGCTCGATCTTAGCGGAATTTAAGTTAGCTGAAGTATCTATAGTGCCACTCGTTGCAGCTAGTTTGGCTTGCTCTTAGAGGGTGAGTTTAGGTTCCTCCTGTTTGGGGGTGACCTTGGTACCTGGCTTTTAGATCCGGATAGTACAAGATCCGATGTCCTCGTCACAAGAATTTCCAAAGCCGAAATACTTGCCCATGCTGTCTTCCTTCCCCTGTTCATAATGGGTGGTAGAGTACAGTCTGAATCCAATTGTAACCTTGGGGAATTCGAATTCTATCCTCTCTTCTCCTTTAATCACAGTAGCTTAGCGCCATGACCCAGCTCCGTCGCAAGCATCGACGAGGTCCCCTGCTTTGAGATTGTGTCGCCAGGTGTTCTCGTCGGCAGTATACATGCTCCACTGAGGGGCGATGTCTTCTCCATCACAACTGAATAGGTAGGGTTGCACTTCATTGTCCTTGGTAAACTTGATCTTGAAGTAGGAAGGCACCATGCCTCCTGAAATTTCTGAGTTAACCAAAGAATACTTGCTGTTGTCCTTGGCAATCTCTACGTAATCTATATGCTCTATGGTGCCAGCACACCACTGCTTCATGTTGTAGGTGGCGCTGTACTTGTTGACGTCAATCACCATGCCCTTGTCCAGTTTGAGTAGCCATCTGATCCATTGGTCGTCCTTGTGCTTGAAGTTGCAAGTGAAGTGGGCGTCCGAGGGAGCAGCCACTGGCATATCGCGTTGGAAGTGGTCATGGTAGAACACACTCGCAGCTGCTGGATTAAAAAGGTGTATCATTGCTTTGGACAAGTCGTTGGGGAACTTATGCTCGGACAGACTCAGTTAGCTAGAGTACCACACAATCAGGGCTTGGATGAGTTCCTGCACGGTGGCTACGTAGGAAGGTCCGCTGGCTTTGCTTTGGACTAGACGACGGGCCAGGCCAGGCAAGATATTATTGAAGAAGTTGTTAGACATCTCTTCTGTCTCGAATCCATGGTTTTATTTTAAGTCTTCGGATTGACAGCCTTGAGTGGCTTGCTGTATAATTTGGATCATTCGTTTTAAAGCAGGTTCTGGCTTCCTGTTGTAGGTCATGTCTGCTGATAGTTTACTCCACAGCTTCTTGTGCTCTGCAAGTTTCTCTTTGTTAGCTTCTGCGTCTATCTCTTCCTGGGTGGGTAGAGCAGGCGTCTCGTCAACTTAATCAGTCATTC
>Ga0138258_1076917_pt1 | contig 11523 bp, 18 predicted proteins | sample RNAICE20151110_FD_105263 | JGI IMG/M metagenome (GOLD analysis project Ga0138258, IMG submission 105263) | Metatranscriptomics of polar marine prokaryotic and eukaryotic communities from Arthur Harbor ice station, Antarctica -... | ecosystem: Environmental > Aquatic > Marine > Unclassified...
GTTTATCATAGTATATTTAATTTTTAATCAAATCTTTTAAGTTTTTCTCAGGAAGTTGAGGGCTTTCAATTTCTCTACTCACTCCTCCTCTTCTCCACCGCCGCCTCCCATGCCAGAGGAGCTGTACTCGTCTTCGTGCTCGCCAAATGGATTTCCTCTGTGGTGATAAGAATCTTCGTCCTCGGCAGCAGCAGCAGCGACTTCTGGAGCGTTGGGATCGACCACTTCTTCGGCATTGGGTGAGCCTGCTCTATCAAAGTCAGCGTCAATGGCCTTGCAGTGGTTGATGGAGTAAAGCAGCTTGCTCTTGAGCACCTAAATAGATTCATAAGGTGGAAGCTCGAGTCTGAAGAAGCACGTCCTACCGACTGGGAGTCTTGTTTAAGCAGCTGTTTCATCCAGTTGAATCGTGTGGTTCTCAACGACTTCCTCTTCCTTCAGAGGCAATCTTGTTCTACCCCAAACGAATCGAAGATAGCTGATTTTCTCTTCGTTCGAGAAGCCTTGCAGGACTTACCAAAATCTCTTGACGACCTCATGCGTCTCAGAGCAGTTTCGGTATGCTGTTAACTCCTTCAATCTTTCAATGCTGATCTCGTTCATGCCAACTACTCTATATTCCAGGTATTTCCAGCTGACCATTCTCAGGAATTTCTTATCGAAGGTCTTGTCAATTCCATCGATTAAGGCCTGAACCTGTGTTTTGGATTCTGCAAGTCTTGTCTGAATGGCTTTATCGTGGTATTCTTAGACCTGGTGCTTCTTGAGCTGGATGTTGCTTCCGTTCTCAACGAGGTCGATGACCTGGTCGTTCGAGAGCATCACACTCATCGAATGTGTCTCTCCGAATTCTGCATCGAATTCTTCATCACTCATGGTCTTCGATTTGGCCAACACATTGTCAAGGTCTTTGACAAAGAGCGTGTCAATAAATGACAAATCTTCTTTGGTGAGCTCTCTGCCTGCCACCTGCTTCCAAATGAAGCGAGACAAGTTCAGGTCCAGCAGAATGCCAGATCTGAAACTCATTCCCATGAGTGCGCCGAGAAATTCGATCATCTTGAGTTGAGTCTCTGAAACTGCTCCAGGATTTAGCACCCACATATCCATATCCACACCAGTATTTGCTTGTTGATTTTTGCTCTAGAGGAGCAGAGGCAGCACGTCTGACCTCAGCTCAGAGCACAACTCAGAGAGCGACTCTCGGAAGAGGCCGCCGTCATCCACTGCGTACTCTCCGATGAATTTCACAAACCAGGCCTTCTTGTCGGCTGTGTTGATCTTCAGCCCTCTGTACCGATTGGCCTCCAGTTTCTTTTGTACCTGTGAGAAAATCGTATATTCTCCTTTGACATCAACCTTGCCGCTCTGAGCGAATTCTTGAGCTTTCTTTCGATTGACATGGATTGAGATGTTCTCGCCGTCAGTCTCCATGTTGTTCAAGAGCTGCTTTAAAAGCTTGTTCAGGGCTATCCATGGGATATTGTGCTTATTCTTCATGAAGGTGGAGAGCAAGGAAAGATTCTTGATGCTTGAAGCAGGTACCGATTGATTGATGTAGCTCAAAGAGCCCCAGACATAGCTATAGTAGGTACTCAATAGGCCAAGGTTGTACTTCTTGCACTCTACTGAGACTTCTTCATTAATCTTCTCGTTGTTCTTGGATTTGAGGCCTCGTGACTCATCGAGGTCGTTCTTTTCCTTGATGGTCTTCCAATAGGCATGGATCTCGGTGAAGTTGTCATCCTTGAGTCGATTATGCACATAGTCCTTAATCATTTTCTCAAATGCTGCAATGGACTCGGACTCTTCTGCCAGAACTTCTTTATATTCATTTAAGGCCTTCTCAAACTTGTCCCATTCTGCTTGATTGTGCTTAATGAAGTCTTGATTTTCAAAGAAGCCATAATCAGGAGTGAGCTTGAGCACGATTCCTGATTTTGAAGCTCGATTTTATTTTTCTTGAGACATTGCTTAGAAAGATTATTTCAAGTTTTAGGCTGTGAAGCCTTTCTTGACGCCCTTCTGCTATTTGGAGAGATCTGCCTCCAAATATGGATCAATCTAAAAGGAACCTGACGTTGAGACATATGCTGCATCTCCCAACACATATATCTGCGTCACCTTATTTGGACTCTTGCTGGAGAAATCAATATCAAACTGAGCTGTTTTGAAGCTATCTTCTTTGGCAAGTGGTGCAAATTGACCAACTAGAACCTGAACTTTTTCACTGTCCTTCTTTTGGGCAACGATTACTGTCTTTTGATGCTCGGTGCCTATCTTTTGAATTTTATACTGTTCACAGAGCTTGAGTGGCTTTGGCTCAAAGGCAATCTCTTCGTGAGATTAAGCAGCTTTGTCGTAGCATCCAAGTACAAACACTTCTTCATATGCATTCAAACTTATAATGGTATGGTTGGTGCCACATCTGACATCGACACCATCAACCGATTTGATCTCGACGTCTTGTTTTGCTACCTCTGGCTCTTTTTCTTTTTTCTCTTCAGCTGTCGACTGAGCCTTGGGCTTGCTGTCTTTCTTGAATTCTATCTTCTTGAAGCAGAGAGCTTCTTGTGTATGTTCACCAAGTCCGAGCAGGCCACCTCCTTGATTCTTTCCAATGGAATGAAGCTCGAGCTTGTTGCTCTCGGTGTTTTCAAACAAGCAGTAAACGACGTAGTTGTTCTATCCTTTGCACCTGGAAATCCAAACCCTCTTGGCCGTAAGCGTCTCATTTTCTTCCTTTTTCTCTTTCATATCTTCTGTGGCTTTCTGGTCTTCTTCTTGGTTTGATTTGGCCTCTTCTCCATCAGCTCCTTCTTCTTCTGGCTCCTGTTCGTGCAAAGGCAGCTGATAGAAGCCAAACCTCTCATCATCAATCTTAAACAGCTTCTTGAGCTTGTCTCCAACGGCATATACCCTTCCTTTGCGAGTCACAGCCACCGTCGTCCTCTTGAAGGTCTCAATTGACTCGATTTTGTCTTTGGTATCGTGAAATGGAATGAGCTACTCATGATTGAAATGCTTCTTTTAATCTTGGTCTGCGAAATGTTTACGCTTATTCCATCCTATTCCATAGACTTGGCCTGATTTCAAGAGGAACATCATCAACTTCTTGCCAAAATTTACTCTTGATAGGTCCAGATGATTCTTGTAAGGTGTTGTTGTATCTCCATGTTTGTGATGCAGAGTCTTGAAATTGCCTCCAAGGTAGAATGTCCCAAAGTCATTATTGGTGAAGTCATCAAATTGTTCATATAACTGAGTTTCCATGATTTCGAACTTTGGTTCATCAGAAGTGATATTCAATTTGTAGTTCAGACTTGGATAAACTGGATAATGCACGTAGAATGGCTTGCCTTTTGAGTAAACATTATGGAGAGTTTGGTCTCTTTGGAAGAGAGACTTGTTATAAAGCATTATTAGATCCTTGGCATCCTTGTCCTGTGAGATCAAGACAGTGGCTCCTTGGGAGGAGAATTGAGTCTCAGTGTCATCAAGTCTCACCAATACCTTCTCAACCAGTTGCTTATTTGCCGAATCATCTCCTCCAAAGTCAACTTCCAGGGTTTGGATATGCAGCCGTCATCTGGGTTCTTGATGGCGACATCGTGAGAAAAGATCTTCTTCGAGTCTTCGAGACTTTCATAGAAGGTGAGGTACTTGTTCAAGCTTGAGCCTTCTCCACCTTCCTCCTTGACCTGGTTGAGCACTCGTTTATACAGGTCGAAGTAGCTCATCATGTTGTTTTGGAATACATAACTCACATCAATACCTTTGATTTCAGTCAGCTCTCGGAGTTTGTAGGCGACCTCCAACATCAGTCTCGTAGCATCTTTGATTCGTGGATGGCACTCAATGTACTTCTGGTGGACTTGGCTTCGATACAGATAGACTTGACTTTCCATTTGTTTTCTGTTGATGCCATTGAGCTCTCTGCTTTGCTCATCTTTCAGCATACGTTTGGCATATTGAGCCTCTTCCATGTTGTATTGGTTGTATGATTCGAATTCACTGAAGTACATCATGAGTACTTTCAAATTCACCAGTGTAGAGATTTGCTCCAGAGTGACTCTTGGCTCCGGTTTCAAAGCCTCGATCCTCACGATCTCAAGTATCCTTAAAATCTGTTCCATGAACTTGTTTTTGAGATCATTGCCACTGGCAAAGTACATACTGACGGCAGCCAAAAGGCTCACGACGTCGACCAAATTATCAAAGATCAAGCTAACATCGTTTTCAATAATGAGTTCAACCACCTCGATGAGCACAATTGGATTGAGAAGATTCTCAGCCTTGCTCTCGCTCTAGAAGTACTCGAAAATATGTTTCCTGAATTCAGAATGTTCACCTGAAAGGTCACTGAAGTGCTCATGGTAGCTGTCCAGCATGGCCTCAGACACCAAAATGGTCAATAGAGATTTGTATTTGCTATCTTTTTTGCAGCATGTTTGCACAACCTTCCTCAAGAATTGCTTGAAACTTGAAATGTACTTCTTATTATTGGTGATGAAGCACTCATTTCCGATGACTTTGATGAAGATAGTGAAAGATCTAATGCTGTTGAGGATCTCAGCATCGTCTTCAAGGGAAGAAGAGACAATCTAATCACCATCTTCATTCGATTGATGCATGATTAGCTCAAAGATTTTCTCGACGTCGTCGTTTTGAATCAAGCTCCAGAATATCTGTCTGCAGTACATATTAAAGAGCCGTTTGATAATCCGTTCATATTCCTGAGAAAGCCCTTCTTTATCTGCAAAGGTATTGACTTTGGCAAAGTATGCATGTCTGTCATTGAATTCTTCAATACTGACATCATGTTCTCCCTCATTCCTGTTGGCATAGCTCAAGAAGTTGTGCTTCAGGAAATTCATCACCTCATATTTCTCTTCAGGTCGATCGAAAGTCTGCTTTTGCTCAATCTTTGACTTCTTTCTCCTTTGGTTCTTTTTGCTTGAGTCTGCATCCTTCTTTTGCTTTTCAATTTCTGCCTGCCTCTGCTCTTCCAACTCCTTCACATCGATGAGGCCATCCTTGATCTGCTTCAGAATTTGCGAGAAATGGAGCGTCTTCTTCTCCAGCGAGCCTTCTTTGCCGATGATCTTCTCGGCAACCACTTGTGAGAAGCCGCCATATTTCATCAGCTCTTCAATAAGACTCTCTTCAAAGGGTGTTGCTCCAAAGATGTTTTCAGATGGTCGATTCTTATTATCTTTTGCCTTGCTCTATGATTTGTCGTTCAATACTTAATTGATAGCCTCAAATTCAGCTTCTTGGACCAGGAATATGGTCTTGGATGCTAGAGTTGCATATCGCTCTTTATTGATTCTCTTCTTCTCCACCATGATGCCGACGATGTCATTGAAGTCAACTCCAAAAGTGACCAAAGATTTGCTTTGATTCAAGATGTCAAAACCTTTTGAATTGATGGTTTTCAAGTGCTCAGGTCCAACAAGAACTACGTCATTCGTCTCTGTAACTTGAGCGTCATCAGAATCCTTGCTTTACTGTTCCTTGTCTGCCTCTGATGGGCTCTCAAGCGCAATATCATCACCAAGCAAGATTCGAAATTCTTTCTTTTCTTCAAAGGACTGGTAGTTAATGGCTGAAAGGAGCTAAATGGCAGTCATTTAGAAGTCGTTTTTGTCACCGCTCTCTTTGTTTTATGTTTAGACGTAGAGTTTGTCTTTGACGAGTGACACCTTTACTTCTTGGTGCTTGATCAAGCTGGTCTGGTTCTCGCAGGCATGCAGCCTGATGGCTGCACAGCGCTGTTCCAGCCAGTCGATCAAGGTAATCTGGTTGGCAGAGCTTGAGCTCTCAAGGTCGCTGGAAGATGACTCCTGGCAGACATACCTGAGCAGTTCTTTGTAGTAATCGGAGCTTTTGAGTATCTTGAGGAAAGCTTCGGTATTGTTTTCTAGCTGATAATGAATCAACTTCATCACCATTGTCTTCTGGCTCAAAGAATAGATATCTTGGTCATTGCTGCTCTCCTCACCTGATGATCGCAGTATCTTTGATTCTCTCAAGATTGTATTCAAAAGTTCAATTGAAATTGGGAATTCTTTCAATTTTTATTAATCATCAAGGTCTTTTGGAGTTGTGTTCTCATTTTGATCTTCTTACTTCTTGTTCTTGGTATCTGTGAGCAGTTGCTGATCGAGGATATTCAAATCATATTGGAGACTCAAGTTCTATGGCTCGATAATTTACAGCTGGCATTCGGACAAATTTGCTGGGTCATACTGCATGACCAGAACCTTCTAAGCGCTATCTCTCATGACAGGGAAGACCCGTTTCTCTTCTTCACCCCACTCAAGAGTCCTATGAAGCCATTTCTTGTGCACAAAACCAATCACCTGCACATAATTTCTCTACTTCTCTGCCATCTCCTTGCCTTGCTGGGCTCCTTCAGCTCCAGCATTGACATCAGCCTTGTTGTCGATGACAACTGCTGAAGCATATGGCATCATTCCCATGTATTCACAGCCTCTGATAAGACTCATTACGATTTCTAGTTCGATTGGGAAGTTCTTTTTATAGCGACTGAAGTTATTTGACTAAAAGAGCTTTGATATTGCACTTTCGATCTCCGTTCGCCAGACGTGGTTTCGAGCAGTGGTCTCGTGGTTGACTTCGTAGATGAATCTCAATGTCTTGATGATGTCGCAGCTGATAGCAAATGAGCCTTCGCTTTCAAGGCAGCTTTTGCTCCACATTTTTGATCGGATGCTGTATAAATATTGATAAAGGAATCGAAGGAATGGTGATTGGAATTGAGCGATGTTGGTGGATACATCGTTGTAAATCCTCTGAGCCTCAGTTTGGGTCTCTGAGGTCTAGGCTACGATTTGCTCGACAGCCTGATCAAAAATGGTGTGTGGGATTTGTTGGACTCGGATGAGCTGCTGGATGATCTACAGGATGGTGTGAGCAACTGCTGGGCTGCATAGAAGCAGCAGATTGAGCAGCGTCGCGAGGTAGCTGGACGAGGTCAGCTTCACCAAAAGGTTCAGATGATATTGGCCCATTGAGGGAGTTAAGGAGTCTTGACTCTCTTTGCTTTCGGTGGCTTTCCAGGATTGCACATTTGTGAAGATCTCAAGGATTCTTATTAGCCGTTGAAGGTAGCTCTCGTGATAGATTGATCCAATTTGAGAGAGTTGCTGAGCAATTCTCAGCTTCTGCTTCGCTTCAGCCTCCTTCTTCTATTGATCTTCGCTATTTTCTTCTTTATTTGCTTCTTCAGTCTTGGCAACCTCGACATTCTCTTTCTCGCTCTCATCATCCATGACGTTGATCAGTCCCTATAGCTCATCTTGCAACAATTTCTGATGGTCCTCATGTGTCCTTGACTTGACATATGTTGCCCAATCAATACCTTTGAACAGGTTGCTCATGATCTTAACATACCGATTGAACTCCTTGAAGATGATGTCGAACCCTTGTCCCAGCAAAGTCTCGCTGACGTCTTCATTAATGACCGATTTTGCTTTCTGTAAGCTAAGTTGATTCTTTTTCTTTGACATTGGCTCTACCGATGAAGATGGCGAGTCCTGTGAGGTTGTGTCAACGATCCTGGCAATGATTGATATGAGCAAATGCTCAAAGTACTCGATGACATCTTTGGCTACGCTTTGCTCGTCTGGCTAGAACTTTTTGCCAACGATGAGATTTCTTCCCCATGACCGCTTAATGAGATTGCTCTTCTCACCATTTCCTTTATGCAAAACTTGAAAAATTCCAAGTTCGAGCAGGTTCTTATGGTCTCGACCCATGAACTTCCACTCAAGCGTGTTCTTCAGGAAGTATTTGATTTGCGTCTTGTTCGTTGATTCTTTCAGCCTCTTGACAATTTATTGGAGGATTTAGAAGAAGTACATCCTGGTTTTGTTCTCAAGGTAGGTTCCTTCACCTTTGATATCATCCATGTAGTGAGTGATCTTGTTTTTGTTGCCACGGAGAGCTGAGCAGAACCAGTTCAGGCTATCTTCCATGATGTATTGAGGAGCATCGAGGTTGACGAGATCGGCGATGATCTTCAGGCCTGTGACCCGCTTGCAGGCATTTTGGTAGATCAATTCAACTTGCTCCTGGATTTTGCCGAATTCAACAGGAGCTTGCAGAAGCGAGAGGACGCATGCGACACATGATTACATTGACGAGTTGATACTTTATTTTTGAGGTTCCTCAGATTTTTCACGACTCTCTTAAGATTTCAATGGAGATTCAATATCAGGCTGGTAGTTTTGCTTGTTCAAGAACTGCAATGGAATTTGCAGTTTTATCAAGAATTCTGATTTCTTTTCGATTTTCATGAAGATCTCATCAAGCTCTTTTTCGAGCCTATTGAATGCCTCATCCAGAATATATGCTTCCTCTTCTGCTGTGAACTACTTTTTCTTGCTCTCCTCTTGTAGGATTGGCGCTTCTTTTCCTTCTTTGGCAACCGAGCTATCAATTTAGTCTTGTTTGGCCTTTTTCTCTTCCTCTTTCTTCTTTTTGAGGATCTCATTTGCCACTTCTGTTTCATATTTCAGAGATAGCTATCCTTTCTATTCATTTATCCATTGCCGCATCTTAGCAGCTTGTTCCCATTTCTTGCAAATCATTGGCCATTGAGGCAAGTCCTTCAAGAATGTGATAATCGGATTCACATCGTGAGCATCTTGCGACTCAACCTCGTTGTAGAATTGAGCTTAATCTACCAGCGAGACAAAGTCCTCCAACATATCGCTGAATTTGATCAACAAAGCAAAGGCTGCTCTTGCCATTCGCAGGCCATTTGGTCCTGCCAATCTTGCATAAGGGATCACCAGCTGCCTCTTCTCATTGACTCTTTCTGCTTCTCGTTATAAGCATTTCAAAAGGCAATCTGTAGTGGCATCTCTGCCTTCTTTGATGACTGCCTATAAGATCTTGTCATCCGAGGTAGGTGAGCCATTCAGTTCCTCGTCTTCATCCTCTTGCTCTTGCGCTGGATCAAATTGCTCTGTGAGGAATTTGTCATCGATTATCATCAGATATGTCTTCAGCAGCTTCTATCTCTCCATGGACAAGACTGAGGTAAGATGCCTGGTTTCAATACCACCACTGAGCAAGCTTGACTCTTGGATATTGACGAGGTTCTTCTTTTGCTGATCGGTCAGCTTGCCCTTGGAATTTGTTTATTCTTTGTCTGAACTGGAATCGGGCTGCTTTTGAACACGGATCATTCTGAAGGCTGTTTGTCCAAGAAGCCACGAGATTTGGCGGTACAATTTATCGATTGCTACCATGAATGCAGGAGCAGCACTTTTGAAGAGAAGAGGCTCATCAGCTTCCTTCGTGACCGCTGTAACCTGCAAAGATTAGAACATGCTGCATTTCTTGATGATGGCCATCAGCTTCTCCACGAACTTCACCATGAGGTGGTCTTGGAGAAAGCTATCCAGCTTCAGTAAAGCGAAAGTATTGGTGAATACAAAGCAATTCTCATAGAAAACATTTTTGTTGGTAAGGATATCAGCATAGAAGTTCAATTTGGCCAACTCAGCACTTCTTTGTTCAACTTCAGATTTCATGTCTGTCTAGGTCGTGAGCGATTTGTAAATCTTGGCCAAATCACCCTCAAGGTATACAAAATTGAGCTCGATGACTTCAACGAGCTGTCTCTGGTACTTGTTGGTGAGCTCCTATTCACTCTCGGCCTTGTTGAGTTTCGGCATCTCTGCGTTAGCCACAGCTTGGTCTTGCTTCTCTTCTTCATCGTTGATGGCCATTTGCTGACTTTACATCTTCTTCTGCTTGGCAATGAGGCTCTCTTGAGTTTCACAATACATCTGGAGAACCAGCTGAGTGTAGTTCAAGATATAGCTCTTGGTAGTTTACTCAACAAGTTTATCCACTGCTGACAGAGCACACTCGCCTTTCTCCATTCTCAAGCTCATCTGGTCATTGAATAGCTCGCTTATCTTCTCGGTCAGGACGGAAAGCTTTGGGTGATCAATGACCTTTTTCAAATTGTCTTTCAAATTGAGGTAAGAAATTTACACGCAGACGTTTTGGAGTGAAATATCGGCTTTTGGCTTGGAGAGGCCGTTGAGTAGGATCTCGACCATCGAGGATGGATCTTGATGCAGCAGACTGACAGATCCATCGATTATCTCTTTGCAGACGTCATGAATAGTAGTCCAGAGCTGGCTGAGCTCTTCCCGTGTTTCGGAGCTCTCAATTCCTGCGAGGTGCTCGACGTGGTGTCCTCTCTCCACGACGGCCACGATGGTTGATTCATACGCCGACATGAAATATCTGTAGCCCTTTTCAAGCCCATCTCTGCCTCCTTCGCTCCAGAACTTGTCTTGGAGCTTGCTGATCTCTTGGATCGCCTTCTACTGCTCCACTTCGCTGTACTCTGCCAGTTCATCATCAAGCAAGAAGCTCAGCTTGATTTGGCAATGACTGAGTGCTCTGAAGTTCGCGTTCACGAGGTTGAGCAAGTACAGGAAGCTATATTGATTGGCCACTGCTTCCTCGTCATGTTGTGACAAGGATGAAGTCGAGATCACATGTTTTAGGCCATTCAAGCTGTCAGCCAACAGAATAAATACTGACTCTGTCAAATATGTGCAATTCTGGAACTTGAACAACTGCAAGATATCGTTGATCAGCAGGGCTGTCGATTTATTTCGGATCTCCTCAAAGTAGATGTCGAAGTTTTCTTTTGTAAAGTGGTTTAGTTGGTCCAGAATCAGACATCTTTGGAGATGACTTGGAATACTTTATCGTACTTGCAATTTGCCTTCCTTTGATGTTCTTTTTGGCTTCTTCATCAAGTTTTTGATAATATTTTGGTTGTTGCAGCAAGGCATGGACTCCAGTTGGCCTTTCGAGTATACCTTGGCCCTGATTTTTGAGAGCTGCTTCCTGGTACCGAATTCTTGGTTCTGGACCTTGAAGTTTGAATATGTGAAAATCCAATATCTGTTGACTTCACTTGAATGATCTCGGGTCAGCATACGCACAAATAGGCCACTTGTATAATTGAAATAGAGCATGCTGTTAGCATAAGTATCACTGGCTGTCCAAAAGACAGTTTTGCATATTTTCAGGCCAGTTTTCAAATCGAAACAGAAAAGTTTATTTTTCTTCGAAAAGCAAAGCAGAATTTGACCATTGGTAGCCCATTGAGCCGTTTTGCCGATGAATGTATCTGAATTCTGATCCTTGGAGAAGGCATCAAACTTGGACTTCAGCAAAGTGATTTGTCTAAGGTACTTGAATGATGGTAGACTTTGGTCACCAACATCTTCAATCTGGTAGATATTGATGGCGATGATGTACTTGTGCTCTGATCCTGAGGCCTCTGCTCCTGATTACTTCTTCTTTTGCCTACCGAAGACGTACAAATGTGTTCCGTCGGTGATCATTGGCATGTTGTCATAGTTCATGTCTTGGTTTTTGGTCTCTCGCCACTCCGTCCAGGATAGAATGTTGTCCAAACTTGCACAGGAGAGGCCGTTTGGCTCTCCAAAATCA
>Ga0138258_1238719_pt1 | contig 11287 bp, 16 predicted proteins | sample RNAICE20151110_FD_105263 | JGI IMG/M metagenome (GOLD analysis project Ga0138258, IMG submission 105263) | Metatranscriptomics of polar marine prokaryotic and eukaryotic communities from Arthur Harbor ice station, Antarctica -... | ecosystem: Environmental > Aquatic > Marine > Unclassified...
CCAACACATATCTAGCATGATTGAAAAACTAATATCAGACATGCTGAACAAGCATCTCAGCAAGTTTATTGAGAATATAGATACTAAGCAGCTTGGAGCCACGTTGTTCAATTCTTCGATTCTGCTGACTGACATGCGCCTGAAGTCGACGATGTTTGAGGATAGTCCTTTGCCGTTTGCGATGCGATATGGATAGATTGGGAGGATATTCCTGAAGATACCTATTTGGGATATGTTCAAGACGCCGCTGGTGATTGAGATCGAGGACATCGTGGCTGTGGTTGGGCTGAAGCCGATGGCGCAGTGGAGTGCAGAATAGCAGAGGCAGGCCTTTCTGGCGACAAATTAAGAAGTTCTGGAGCAGTTCGAGCTCTTCATTAAGTCGCAAATGGTGCTGAATGAGACCGAACGAGAGTCTGCGTGCTCATTCACGGACAAGCTGGTGGCAAGGATTCTAGACAATCTACAGGTTAGCATAAAGAACATATACTTCAGGTTTGAAGACCAAATGGTGAAGACGACTGGCTAGGCCAGCTCCAAGTTTAGCATCGGCATCAAGCTCAAGGAATTCAGCGTTTTCACAGGAGATAGTAACTTCAAAAGAATCAAGCAAATAGCTGACCAAGGCAAGAGTGGCCAAAGCCCTCTAACTTTCAAAGTAGCCAAAATAGAAGGCCTTTCTCTCTTTTGTGACTGGAAAGATGTTGATGCTCCTGAAAATGGAGGAATCGATCTCGACCAACTGCAAAAGCCTGGACCAGCTAGGAAAGCCAAAAAAGCAACAGGAAACACTGAACCACAAACATATTTTCAAGAGATCATTGAAAAAGAGTTTTCTGCTGACCCAAGTAAACAAATCAAACACAAGAACTTGATTCAGGATTTACAAATTGAGCTCAAAATTGAAATCAATAAAGACATTAGAAATCCTTTGATGCCAGCTACGCTGGAGTTTCCACAAATCAAAGCATCGGTTGTGATGGGAAGGATGGATGTAGGTATGAGCACTCAGGTGAATCTTTATCAGCCACAGTTAATCCGGGTTTTGAGAACAGTTGAGGTTATAGGTCATTTCAATGAGTTCAAAGATGGCGTGTTGAGCGACTTTCTCATGAAGAAGCTGACAGCTGATGACAAGAACACCTACATTGATAACTATATGGCCTGGCTCCAGCTCTCTCGAAGTCAAAAGGACAATGACAAAGCCAAAAGTAGCCAGATTCAAGCAAAGCATGATCAAGGAATAAAGCTCAGAGCCATGCGTCAAATTGAAGACTAAGTGCATCATGATGTCATCGTAGTCATCCGAAAGAGCGCACTTGGCAAGCTTTAGAGCGAAGATGGGAGGTAAATTGCGCTCGACGCTATTGAGAAACGAATTCAAAAACAGATCCAGAAAGAAACAGGCCTTGGGCTCTTCCTGAACGAGTCCAAAAGGCGAAGGCTTGAGCAGGCCGTGAGAGCCACATTCACTCCAGAAATAGCCGCTGCGAAACAGAAATATGACCACCAGGATTAAGAGATAAGCTAGAACATGGTGGACTTGATAAACGACTTCCAGACTCAGGATGATGACTCGACCTCAGCCGAAGGCGAAGAGCACACCCAGGACAGCATTGACTTCAGCAAGCTGCCTCAAGAATATGTAAGGCTTGAGGTCCACTTCAGCATGCCATCCCTAACTTTCTTCCTCGAAAATGAATTCGGGCAGGTCATCACCAATTTGCAAGTACAAGGCATGAACTTCGCCTTTGCCTTTGCAAATAAGTTTACCAAAGCCAATGTGAGCATTGACAACTTTGGAATCAAGGACTTATGGGCGCAGTCAGACGTCTGGCCAGATCTCCTTCAAACTGTTGAATTAGAACAGCCACCAAAAGAAATTGAAGGAATTTAAAATCCTGGAAAGAAGTCAGCAATATCTGTGAGCTTTGAGCAAAATAAGGATTTCATAACTTGTCCATTTCATGTGGCTTTGAAAATTGAAAAGTCCTTGCAAATTGTAGCTAATCTTCCTCTGATTAATGAAGTTGCAAGAACAATGACTTTGGCTCTATCTGATCAGAAATTGGATTTTGAATATTTCATCCAGCTAGCTTTGGGTCGGGTCAACGAAATCAAGAGTAAGGCCAAGGATTTCTAAGAGGATATAAAGCAAGGAAAGCAGGAGCATGTCAATTTATCCATTGAAGCCAATATACAGGCACCAATTCTGGTGATCCCGGCAGATATTTTTGACCTGCATGCAAATGTGATCAAGTTGGACTTTGGGTAAATAGCCATACGCTCAGAGCTCATTAAGTACAACCCGAACACCGACTACAAAGCTATTGAAGATGAACGAGAGCTCTATGACAAATATTTGCTCAATGCTCAAGGTTTCAGCTTGTAAATTGTAAATGCAGCTACATAAGAAGCTAGCGTCATCGTCGACGACATCTCTCTGGCTGCAACAGTCAAGAACTGCGTCGATCCCTTGCATCCGAAAGTTCCTGCTCTGCAGGTAGACTTTGACATGTCTGAGAAAATCAAAGCTCAATTTGACTTCGCTCTAGCACAGCAGCTCTTAGTCATGAAAAATCATTTGCTTCTGCAGCTCAAAAACAATATTTTCTTGATGGTCAGCTTAAAGATGAGCTCCAAGCGACCAAAAGATCTTGAAATTCAAGAGAAGCAACAGTCCAACCAAGAAGAATTAACAAAGTCAGTGGAGGAAATGAGACAAAAAGCTAAAATGCAATCATCATAATCGTTTATTAAAAACAACACATACAAGAAGAACCAGCAGCAGCTCCCAGAGCAGGAGAAGCCAGCACAGGAAACAGAGAAGAAGGCGGATCCAAACTCTGGAGCTGATCGAAGCTCATCAATAGTGATTAATTTCAAGATTAGTTCAATTGAATTGGAATTTGATTCCTCTACTTTGCAAGATAAAGAATATGAAGAGAAAGCCAAAGAAGAAGCCAACGTTCTTGAAGATGATAAATTTGAACAAGAAAGTAAAGGTGAGAAGGAATTTATTGGACTTGTATTTGAACTTAGGAATTTCTCCAGTCGAATCATGCTTGAGAACGAAGCACAAGACATCACTATTACAGCTGGAGTACAGCAAGTTGAGACGTTAGAGCTGACCAAAAAGCAGATGGCAAAGCGAAAAGAAAATAGAAAAGCCGATATTGGATCAGTTACGCCGGCAGCGATAGCGTCTGGAGACTAGCATTATGGCATATTCAGCAAAGTCATGTTCTGGAATGAGCAGCAGAACCAGAAATAGTAGAGTAGTATGAATAAGGCGAATGAGGAGACTTCAATGGTGACCACGTTGCAATAGAGTTATTAATCGAATGGTGGACGGTCGCTATAAGCATCTGGATAAAACAGAGAGGAGTTCCAGTTGCACTCCCAGATTAAAGTCCATTTACGAGATTCAGAACTTGCTCCTTAACATTTCAAAGGCATACTTGCTGAGAACGATCAAATAAAAGGAAGCAGACTCGAAGAGATGGCGGTTGAAATTGATGTTACAATGCAGCGAACGATCTTTGTGTGCAAGATCACCACAATATAGAAATTGTTAAATACCGCGTTCAAAGCCCTGAAGCTAGTGAATGCTGACGCGCAAGATGAAAAAGAAAAGATATTCCTATAAAAACAACAAGTTATTGATGCTCTTGTGGATCGTTACGGAGGCAAAAGGGCAGAAGCATCGTCATTGGAGCAGCATTTCCACACTAACGATGAATTGATGGAGAACTTAAAATAGAAAATTGATTCGAAACAGTAAGCAGCCAGTAATTATGCATATGCACATGGAGAAGCACGATCGAAGGCCTTTAGCTAAGTTACAAATAAAATCTACAATAATCTGGCAGCCCACAATGGCAAGGAAGGTCCTGAGGCCATCAAGCAGTTCATCGATGACTGCGTCGATATCATTGAAGGCAGCGATATTGATTTGTAGACGAGAATGACGTTGGAACCGTAGGAACTGGAGCAAGAACGTCATAGAACGGCCAGGAACAATAGCATCAATGATTCCTCGTTTTATTATGCTGCCGGAACGACGTCGTTCAAGAAGCTGTATGTGATAACATAGTCCTATCACAAGATGCGAGTGCAATTTAAAGCCAAAGTTGAATAGATCGAGCTTTGGATAAATGACTATCAAGGAGAAAATGTATATAACAATGGCAACCAGATTGCGTAGACGCTCGTTTTCAAGGTTGGAGGTGAGTTCTAAGCCAAAATGAATGAGATGGCGAAGCATCTTAGATGTACGAAGTCGGAGAATATAAATAATGTAAATCCGCAGTAGAATTTAAAGTTTACTGATTTCGCTTTCAACGATAGCGTGGACGTGGTCAAGCTAGTTCTTGAAGAGGACTTGGAAATAGACGCCAATATTGCTAACATATCCATCGAGCAAAGCATTGTTGACAGCTGGGAAGGTGCTCTGGAAGTGCTATTACATTATTATTAGCGTAACCCAGGCTCAGCAAATGATCGGATAAGGCACACCAAGTCTGACCTGCTCTTGCCAACCAGCATGAGCGCCAACTTCGCCAGCAAGTCGCAGTTCAAGCTGGACAAGCTCACTCAGATCGCAGTAGAGCTCAAGCCTTTGAGCTTCCGAGCCGACTTCAAGGACGTCGCACTGACCTATCGCTTCTTCAAGAGCATGGAAGAAATACTCCAGGTCCTCTAGGATAACGTGATTTAGAAGCAAACAACGATGGACGTGGACGACGGAGCGAATGGACAGTCCATTATGCTACCTCACGCACTGGCAGGTGGGAATATCAACACACATCACGCCAACAACGAAAGCCTGCTTCAAAAGTTAGCAGGAAATAAGGTGTCGACTAATGACGGCAATTCAGATTTTACAACCGCTGGTGGAGTTCAGGATCCTGATGGAGTGTCAGAAGGTGACGAGGGGCTGACGTCGACATCCGCTCAGCTGTAGACAGACGGCAGGAGGAATAGCATTGTAAAGTTGAAGGCAAACCAAACAGCTGCCAGAACTTTTGGACAGCAGCCAGATCGCTCCATGGAACCCATAAGTTTAACCTCTGCAGCATATGGAGCATCAATTGATTATAATTTTGGTGATTTGGTTTATCAAGATGAGCCCATAATGTTCAAGACGGAATCTTTGGAGATCAAAGTCGCTGTTCCTTAAATACAAATAGAATTTTGTGACGGTCAACTCCAATCTCATCTGCAAGATACATTGATCAATCCTACTCCAACACCACTCCTCCAGATCCAGATGAAGAAGATGGAATTGCGAATGAACCAACGCAAAATCAACGCCGAGTTCGAACCAACATAGAGGTCGACGGTTGCCACTATGCGCGAAACATCAAGGAAGAAGACGACAACGAAACAGCTTGGAGACGAGAAGCCACCGCTGCTTGAAGTCCATGGCGAAATGGAGATCGAGTCCACTTACTTTAACCAGATAGCATAAGTTTTCGAGCCCTTCATTGAACCTTGGAGCCTCCAGGCTGATGTCCGTTAGGCTTTTGAAGATGCCATATTCGAGATCAGCCTGAGAAGTGGAGACCTTCTAAATGTTAACATAACATACGGTATGGCGCTTTCGTTGCGGAATATCTTCGCACAGGTCCAGGATGACATCACAGAAATTGATGAATCGATCAAGAAAGAGAGCATGTACTCTAAATAACAACAACAAACCTCGAGATAATCGATGGGTTTGAATAAAGACTAGGAGAATAGAGATACTGAGCGTCAGAACTATGACAAAAACAAAAACATTAGAAATTACACACACACAAAGCAAGGTGTAAACGGTGTAGAATGTGGAGAAAACAAAGACTCCAAATATGCATTCCAAAATTATACTGGCTTGGATATCCAGATGTATTTTGCGAGGCAGATTCCGTTTGTTGGTTGTGGTGTTGCTCAAAGAATCGCAGTAAACCAGCAAATCCTGACCCAAAAATAGACTATCACGTTCAAAAAGCACCTAAATGAGAAGAAATTGCCAGACTGTCCAATCGAGTTCGTTGATTCGGCGTTCTTTGAGCAGCCATAATAGAACTCAATGTCTGAGGCGGCGACCCAGCAGGACAAAGACGAGAATGGGCAAAGGCAGCTCGAGGATGACCCACTGCTAATCGACCTTGAGGTCCAAGGTGCTCACCGGATCACGAAGATACCAATCGAGAACAACGGAGTGTTCAGCTACTCTCTTCTGCCATCGAAGGCTGACCCGCTTGAGGAAAGCAAAGCTGATGACTTCGCCAATATTCTGGACGTAGTAAATATGGTAGTGAACATTGCAAGCATCGGAAATTAGAGGTTGGTGTCATTTGAGTCGTAGCTCCTCTTTGAGAACAATATCAACTTCCCAGTGACACTCCAATTCGTGTTCAAAGATAGATTCCAAAAGGAAATTGACTGGTAAGCATCAAATGACATCATAACTGTTAAGCTTCATCCCAAGGAGCAGTTTCGGGTGCCACTCTTCTGGTACTTCGTGGATAAGCACCTCTTCTCAGTTGATGTCTATATTGTGCAGAAGAAAGATGGCTCACAGTTCGAGGATGATATGACAAAGTCAAATATACTGCTCTTCTCGGATATCACTTCTCGATTCAACAAGGTTTGCAAGAAAATGGAGGCCAAAACCCATTTCCTTAAAGGTATTGAAGCTTAAATTGTTGAGCTCAATGCAGAGCAATATGTGAGCGTTGACATAAATGGTTTCAAATGTCTGCCAAAATAGACACGTGATGAGAATCCAATTTAGTATTTTGTAGCATTTTCTCCTCCTCTTGTGCTCTCTAATTAGAGCATGTTGCCTTTGGAGCTTTTTGAGATCGATTTGCCAGGAACAGAACAGCAAAAAACAAAGTTATAAAGCCGAATTCCACCATCAATGTCTGCCAATGTTTTGAGTTTGGATCTCAGAAAAGAAAGCTTGGCAAATAAATCTCTCTTCAAATTGTAATTTCGCGATAATGATGCCAATATGTATATTACAAAAGAATTCCAGCACTTTGGCACGAAAGAGTCTTGGACTGAAAGCTTTGTTAGACATACGAATTCAGAGGCTGTTTAACAAAGTAAGCAGAGCAAAGGCAAAGAAGAAGAAGGCAATTCTTCAGCATCAGCAGAAAAGGCGATTGCAGTGAGAGTTGGTGAGCTGGCTCCTCAAGAAGGCTATTTGAATAATGGACCATAAAGGATTGCTGCACCAGGCTATTGCAACATGGAAATGGAGATCAGCAACGGTCATGGCCCAAGTGCTGATCCCTCAAGGCATCAAGTGATCAGTGAATCATAAGCACTAAAGCTCAAGATCTACCCAAAATATCTGATCGTCAACAAGTCGGCTGTCAACATCTATTACGGCGACCAGCTCGTGAAAGCCAACTCGAGTGAGGTGCTCAATTTAGATGACCGTGATCGCAATAAGTAAATGAATAAGAATAAAAAGACAACAAACATCAAGATCAGAGCTTAAATTGTCAAAGCTACTCTCGATCAACCCCAACTTCCTCCAATAGACTTTAAAGAGAGCATGAATATTGATCTCAATTCCATTGGTCTGAGCGGCGTCATCACTCTTGAATCGAGTGGTGGTAAGGATTCGAGAAGCAAACAGCAATTGCAGTTCGGTGTCAAGATTGGCCTTGCTCCAGTGCCGTATAACAAGACCACTGTGCTCACCATCACGCCAAGGTATGTGATCGTCAACAAATTGGACTATGCAGTGCTGGTGAGAATGCCATTACAGAAATAAGGTAAAAGTGTATAAAAGCAAGGATCAGATCAAGAATAAATGGCGTTGTTGAAGGTGAATAATGAAGCATCAGAGAATCAGAAGGAAATACATTTATCGAAGACGTCCTCGTCTACTGAGGTGAAGAATAGCATCTAATTCAGAGTCGTGAATAAAGAAGTAAATAATGAAATACAAATACCGTCATCAAGTACAGCTGGCGAGACTGTGAAAGGAGCCGCAGATGAGGCTCTCTGGACCCCTCCGTTCCAAATCGATCAGCTGGAAGACTTCCAGACTCAGCTTGCAATTGAATAAGATAAAGGTAAAAATGGACCAGAGCAAACGCTGAAGTCACAGCATGCACCTGAGTGGTACGAACCACAGCCATATAACAACGGGCATCAGATCGTGAGAGTCAGCATAAGCCCAAACGATGACGACACGACGCTCTTCGTGATCCTGAGCAATCCGGCAGTTGAAGAGTTCATTTGCAAGAACACGACGCAATCTCCTCTCCTGTTTACAAAATATGACAAGCACAACCAGTCAGCCATAGGCTCGCTTCAGGAGCTCGCTCCAAACTCCAGCTCTGCTTTTGTTTGGGATGCCAGAGATAAGCACGCGAAAGATGTGATGGCATAAATTGGCAAATCCAAGGCAATTATTTCGTTGGATAAAATCTCATAGCTATCAAAAAAGAAAAAGCATTTGCAACGAAAATTGCAAAAATAGCTGCTATTTACCATTAAAGATGAAAACGGTCTTGCTGAAAAGTATTACTCCACGCTCAAGACAACAGCAGATGGCACCAAAGTGCTCTCTATCAGTTGCGGATCTGATCTTGTCAAGGATACTGGACCACAGGATCGCAAGAAAATCAATAAACAAGAGACCGAGACAAAGGAAATCGCACTTGAATAAGTAGAACAGCTGGAAGAAAGCAAAAGTGAAATCAATTAAGTAAGTAAGGAAGTTTAATCTCTGGCTCAAGAACTTCAAGAAGCAGAGGCCAAATAGACCGATGGCTTCAGCCTGAAGATCAATCTGAGAGGACTTGGAATCTCAGTCATCGATAAGCGACCAAAAGAGTTGCTTTATATCTCTATTGACAAGATTTATTTCGCCTTTGGCATGGAAGTGTTGAAGGACTAAATGCACCAGCAAGAATAGCGACGGTCGATTTCTAATGTTATTGTGATGAATGAAATCAGAAGTTTGCTCGATGTCAGCATTGGCAATTTCCAAATCGACAACTTGATCAATGATGTCATGCCTGTCATTGCTGGGGCCAAAGAGTTGTATGCTCCCAATTTGGAGGCTGAAGAGGATCAAGAGTTGGACCAGCTATTCAAAAGTATAAAAGGTGTAAGTATTGATACAGGAAAAGAAAAAGAAGGAGCCAAGAAGGATGACAACGACAACTAAACAGCAAAGAAGACTGCCAAAGATGCTCCATTTTTGCTGCTGAAGGTTTCGAAAAGTGAAAGGTAGTTCCAAGGTAAAGTTGGCTCCATTGTTCGCTTTGAGGAAATCCATTTGGCTATGCAGGAGTTCTTCGTGCAGGCAGAGACAGGCATACTCGAAAGTAACCTTTCCTTCTTGTCGCACATTGTTGCATTATTTTATCAGAAAGTTGACAATTAGGTAGAGCCTGAGCAGTATTTCGACGACATCAAAGACTCAAAGAGAAGCGAGATTTGTCCATACGTCGACGCATCTCCACGATTCTTAATCGACGAGAGCAAACTAAAAGTCAACAAAATATCATTTGGCATAATCATGCTGGGCTCCATCAAAATGTCTCTGACTCTGCAGCTCAATAAAACAAGACGACTTGATAGAGAACTTGCCACAACTTCTGCAGCTTTCAACGGAGTACTATATCTTTTGGCACCAGTCGTTCAAAACTTTGCCAATATTTCCGATTTAACTATCAAATGCAATGAACTGGTCATTCTAGAAGCCTTCATCTCTCAAGATCTTCTGATCAAAAATATGGCCGATCATTATATTCATCAATTCAAGCGGTAGATCTTCCGAATTCTTGGTAGCTCAGATTTGTTGGGAAATCCGGCCAACCTGCTGAGCAAGGTGGGTGTTGGGTTCTACGAGTTGGCCAGAGATCCACTGCAAGGAATGTTGCAAGGACCACGTGGCTTCGTGGCTGGCGTTGGAACTGGGATGCAAGGAGTCGTACGAGGCGTTGTTGGTGGAGGTTTTGAATCTCTATCTCATATTTCAGGATCTCTGTACTCGGTGGTGAAGTAGACGGCTGGAGACGCAGATACGAGGGCTGGGAAGGCGGAGAACTTCAGCCAAGGCCTGACACAGGGTGTCAAGGGCATGGGAACTGAGGTTTCAAAAGGAGTCACTGGCATTTTCTCGAAGCCATTTGAAGGTGCCAAACGATCAGGATTCAAAGGTTTCACCGCTGGCATCGGCAGAGGGCTGCTCGGGGCCGTTGCAACTCCAGTTGCTGGAGTCTTACGTGCAGGAGAGTCAGTTGCTCAAGGCATCTCTGGCAGCGCCAACAATCTGAGCAACATTGGGAAATCCGAAATTGAGCTACTGGATCCAAGAAGTGTGAGAGCTAGGCCAGCTCGGCGCATCAATCACAAAGGCAAGATCACAATATATGACAGGAATTTGGCTATCATCAGCTATTACCTCGCAAAAGTTGCAAAGAAGCGCCTCGCCAACGAGCAAATCAGATTCTATGAGACCATTCCAAGCATCGACGCTGCTGGCAATATTTCGACGACGAAGAAAAACATCTTGGTGATCACTGGTGACCACTTTGTAGTCCTTGAAGCTTTGAACTTCAACAACATGCTCAAGCCCAAGCTAGTCGAGGATCTGCACCGAATATGCGTCAGACTGAACAAAATTGTCAAGTACGCGGTGCTGCTCTCTCCAAATAAGCAAGGTGGCGCGAAGTCGAGCAAGAACAAAGCTGTGGCGCCAGTTGATCGCTACTGCTTCTTGTCGCTCATCACTGTTGACGGCACGTTCTCGTCGAAGAAGTATATCCAAGGAGCCAAAGGCAACAGTTAGCAATAGTAATAACCATAATAGGATGCCACTCCCCTTCCAACTCAGGACCTGGCAGGTTATGGAACAGGAAGCTTCTCTCGCCTGGCCCTGGACGCCGTCCAACCAAAGAACGCAATGATCAAGTACATCGAGTCTCAAAAGCTCGCTTCTGTCAGCGGCGTGCACCAGAACCAGAGTTCAGTCCTCCCAAAACACTTTGAGAGCGGCGAAGTGACCCACACCATCTTCAAGAACGAGAAACTGGACCCAGATGACCTCGAAGTAGACTGGCCCGCCATCGCCTATGCACCAAAGCACAGGACAGTAATCATGTCGACAGATTTCGCTGCCTTCGACGGAGCGCACCACATCCTGAACAGACTCGGTTACTTGGTCGAAAACGTTCAAGCAACATATCACATTCCAAAAGCAGACTAGAAAAGATAGATGGAGGAGAAGAGTGAGAAGAGTGAAAAGAAGGAGAAGAAGAAGGAG
>Ga0138258_1180270_pt1 | contig 11129 bp, 19 predicted proteins | sample RNAICE20151110_FD_105263 | JGI IMG/M metagenome (GOLD analysis project Ga0138258, IMG submission 105263) | Metatranscriptomics of polar marine prokaryotic and eukaryotic communities from Arthur Harbor ice station, Antarctica -... | ecosystem: Environmental > Aquatic > Marine > Unclassified...
AGTAAACCTGACTTGACGTTCGGAGCTGATATTGACGTTGACGTGATCCAGTTCCATCACTTCTAGAAAGCTATCGAAGAGGTATACAGATGTATGGTCGATCAGGAGCAGCAACGTACTCTTGAGAGAAACGAAGGCTACTTCAATGAAGGAGACCTGAGCAACATTTAACGCGTCTAAACTGCCTCTCAGAACACCCGCAAGCTCACTGCCGACCAGCAACTGCAGCAAAGAGGATAGACTCCTTCTGACTAGAACAAGACAGTGGAGCACTAGAGGCGTGAGAGCCAGTTGATTGAGAAAATCATCAACATATTCCTGCAACGTGAAGTTACTTTCTTCGATGCTTTCAAGGAAGTGTACGATCCCCTAGCTGCAGATAACAGAATCCCTATTAAGATTTTCAAGGAGAAAGTCATGAAGCTGAACCTGCCCCTTACAGTTCAAGACCATAGAATCTTGCGCAGAATTGCTCAGGGAGGCAATTAGACTTCTATCGATAAGAAGACCGGCAAAACTAAGAAGACTATTGGCACAGTTGATTTGAAGTATTTCTGCCCTCGTTTCGAGTCAGTCAACCTGAGAAAGATGCGCCTCCACAAGACCCTGGATAAACTAGCGACAGCTTTCTACCTACAGAATCTTAACCTGAAGAGAGCTTTCCAGATTTTCGACGTGGATGGCTCTGGCTCTATCAACACACGTGAGTTCCGTCAAGGTTTCAACCAGTTAGACCTCGGCCTTGGCTACGATGAAATTGACGATCTCATGGCCATGATGAAAGGCTCCAACGACAAGACCGGCGAGGTATCTTATGACAGGTTCATCGCCACCCTTGATGAAAACCTCAAACGCCGCCATGAGATGAACTCCGAAGCCCTAGGCGTCCAAGACTCTATCATGAACAAGATCAAGGAGCAACTCAGCTACTCTGACGAGACTCTGTACGATGCAATGAAGCTCTATGACCTTGAGGGCTCTGATAACATCCTAGTAGCAGACCTACCAAGAGTGTTCAAACGCATTGGAATCTCCAACATCATGAGCCACATCCCTATGTTCCACAAGATCGGTGGCATCGTTGAAGGACAGCAGTCGATTGACATAATGGATTTCACCAAGAAAGTCTTGCAAGAGATCAAGCTCCGCACTAACAAATTCATTCAATTGAGACAGGAAGTTATGAACAAATTGCACTCGATCATGAAGGCTAAGGAGCTCTCTCTGTTCGACCTCTTCGTACGCCTGGACAAGAAGTGCACTGGCAGACTTGATTAGACTGAGCTCAGGACCGGAATCATCGGTATGGGGATGACTCTCTCAAGCAAGGAGTTCGAGTTACTCTGGAAAGCCATCCACGATTTCTCTTAAATTTAGAAAAAGAGACCTTAAGATGCCTTCAGGAGTGGAGCCAGAGCAGACATGTAGGAGAGAGCTGACCAGGCAGAAGCTTAAGGAGCTGGGTAGGGATCAAGAAGACAGGTGTCGTCTATGGCTAACAGGACACGCCCTAAGACTTCCACTATTTCATTCACTGCCATGATTATTTGCTTCGTGAAGTACGGCATTCTGAAGAAGCCTGAGACATCTGTCGATGCGTCTGACTCCTTGATGGCTAAATTCAGATCGCAGCTCAAGCGCCAAGGCCTTGGAGTTGAGAAAGCTTGGAGACAGTTCAACCCTGACGATCTGCCCCATGTCTTCCGCCACGACTTCATCAATATCGCTTGCATGACTGGCTTGAACTTTAACGAAGACGAGCTCAATGTGATATTCGAAGCTATTTGCAAAGAGGGCGTACAGCCTGCATAGAACAACGATCAGTAAATGGTGGCCCTGAACAGGAGACAACCTGACAACAACTCTAGGTTCAGCCAAAAGCAATTCTACGATTCTATTCAAATCAAACGTGACGGAAATTGCCTTAACTAGGCTTTCTTGAAAATCCACACCCTCGTGCTACAGAAGAACCTTTCTTACAAGAGACTGTTCACTCAATGGAGAGAGCCCAAGTCTAAGTCTCCTAAGTTCTGCTTGAGCGACTCTGAGATGCATGCCGGTCTCAAGAAGGCCAAAGCTGGACTCACGGCCGAAGAGATAAACAAAATGTGCGCTAATTTGCCCTTCAGCGGAAAAGACAACATCATCCCCGCGACTGAGTTCTAAAACCTTGTGGTCCAGGGCGCTGAGCAGCTCAAGAATGAGAAAGGCTTCCAAAAGGTGCTGTTAGTCTAATGGATTAACCAATTCGACTCACAGATGGAAGCTAACTAATTCCCTCTAGACACCCTCTTCACAGAGTTCGACTCCAACCACACAGGCGGTCTCAAATTCGAAGATTTCATTAACCTGAATGAGTTCGTTGGTATCGCTCTTGGCAAGTCTGAGCTGCGCAAAGTCTTCGATTTGATCGATAGACAGAGCGTAGGCCAGATTAGGATCGACGAGGTACGTGCAATCTTGATGATGAAAAATGAGAAAGAGTGCGACCATCCTGAGGAGGACATCGACGCTATATGCATTGACTCCCTACCCGGAAAAGAAGAGAATTTGACTGGCAACGAGATCCTCGTGCGTGCGCAGGTGAACGAAATCTACGAATAGATTAAGACAGAGATCGAAAACAGGAACATCACCATTGAAGAAATTCTCTTTAAAAAGCTAAATTTCCTGCCTATCTAGCTTGCTACTGATGCTGGTATAGTTAGAGCATTAAAGGAATACCTCGGCATCAGAGTCACTCAACTCGAGGGTAAGCGCATAATCAGCGACCTTCGCAATGCCAACGGTGGCAAGACCGAGTGCACTTGGAAAATGCTGTGTGACTTCATGACCAGAAACAGGATCAACACGGCTATCCAAGAGAAGGGCTTCATCGACCCCATGCTGGCCAATGCGATTACTCAGATTCAACTAGTGTCTGACTACTACAACCTCTCTATGTAAAAGTTATTCCAGATCTTTGACCCTGACCAGAGTGGCGACATCAACCACGAACAGTTCTGCTCGAACATTCAGGCGATGGACCTCAACCTCACCATTGATGAGATAATTGAACTCTTCAATTTCATGGACGACAAGAAAATCAACCGTGTGACGCAAGCTCAGTTTACAGACACGATGAACTCTCTGATGCAAAAAATGGGTGGAGCTGGCTCGCTCGAATCCTCAGCTTCCCTTGTGAACCTAATGAAGACCCGCAAAGGTGTCCCCAACCTGCAGATCATCTTCGGCGTCCTCAGTGATATCTGTGATATAATCCAGCGCAAGCAGCTCTCCATTAAACAGCTGATGTGTGCCATGGACATCAACAAGACTGGATACGTGTCCCGCACAGAATTTGTGAAATTGATCTAATCTCTATGTTAGACTATTCCTCTGGCCAGTGTACGCAAAGTAATGAACTTCCTCGATAACCACAACACAGGTAAAGTGGTGATAGTAGAATTCCTTAAGTACTGCCAAGAGATTTTGTCTCAGAAGATAGGAGGCGGGGTCTTCCTCGCTATGCAGGCAACACCTATTATTCAAAGCATTATCAACCAACTAGCCATTGACTGTGACAAATTCTTCGATCAAGTGGCTGAGCTCAACTAAGATTGGCTTGTCAAAGAGTAGAAGAGATGGGACGATTTAAGTGCCAAAAGAGGAACTCTTGTTTCAGGCAAAGCTACTCCCGACACTGATGACCAAACCGCTAAGGATTTCAAAATGATGATGAAGTATAAGAACCGCTCTCAGGAGATGTCCCCTGATGTTCAAATGGGTCTCAGTAAGTCTATCTTCTTCCAGCAGCTGCAGAAATACGGCGTCACGATGTCCGAGCAAGAAAAGACTATCCTTTCTAGCGTTTTCAGCATGACTGGCAACGTCAGGGTGAAGGAAATGATGGACTACGAGAAGCTTGACCTGGCTTTCGAAGGAGTGCAGCAGTAACTGTACGACCAAGATGTCCTGTACACCAAAGAGTGGGAAAGACGTGTTTTCAAGAGACTAGGCAGATACCTGATGACTCATAACGTCACTGTGTATGAAATGTTTGACATGATAGACTCTGACAACGACCAGAGAATCACTTTCGACCAGCTGCAATAGTGCCTCATTGGATTTAAGGACCTTAACATTTCTGAGGCTCAGTTTAAGATTTTCCTCCGCAGGATCATTCCTGAGGAGAACAGAGCTCAGGACATTACTCAGAAGGAATTCCTGTCTAGGTTCTGGAGTGCTTACACTTATGACGACACCTTCAATGAAGAAGAAGAGAAAGAGCTTCAAAAGCAAATCAAGGAAGTGAGAAGGAACTCTCTCAAGAGCCGCTTCGTGGACGAAGATGAAGGCGAAGAAGGTATCAAGATGCCCAGCATGCCTCAACTTGAACTATCTTCGCACAATGTTGCTAAAGCAAGGTAGAGAATTATCAGCGAGTTCGATGACCAACTTCAGATGCTGAAAGTCTTCAGAGCCATCCAGAGGCAGATCAAATCTCAAATGACCACTGCTGATGCTTTCAAAAAGCTTGACTAGTCCGAACAAACTGAAATCTCTCAAACCAGATCTGGGACCTGTGTTGACGACAACAAAAAGCTTAACCGCAGCGTTGGTTACTTGACCCTCCAGAGCTTCCAGACTAACTTCTCCCGCTACTTTGACATGAGCCTTAAGCAGAAAGAAGTTAGAGCCCTCTTCTAAGAGATCGACAGGGACTAGAACGGTATCATCCAGTACGTAGAATTCGATAAGTTCATGAATGAGGATTACATCAAGAGGACTATCGACCAGCAGAAGAACAGGGACATCCATAACACCCAAAATGAGATTTTTGACCACTTGCTCAAGATCATCCACCAGCGTGGTCTGACTCTTTACGAAGTTTTCTAACAGATCGACAATGATAACAACAACTTCATAGAGATGGGTGAGTTCCACGACCTCCTGCAACTGCTCGGCTTCACTATCAGCGAAGGCTAAGTTTACGAGCTCATGCGCCAAATGGATGACAATTTCGATGGCCGTCTTTCTTACAAGGAGCTCAAGGATCACATCCAGAGCCTTGGCTTCGACGTAGACGAGCTTGAAAAAGGTAACTACTCCATCAAGAGACAGAAGCAAGTTGACAAGGAGCGTGAAACGACAGCCAAAGAGTTCATCTGGAAGGATAAAGCCCTCGAAATCATTATTAAGTCTATTAACAAGAACCTGAAGGCTAACCAGCTGACGGAAAAGAAACTTAAGAAGAAGAAGCTACCTAGGACTATCATTGAGTATTTTGAAGTGTATGATGAAGATATGGACAGCTTCTTGACTCCACTGTAATTCCGTAAAGCGATGCTCGATCTGAAGGAAGACTAGCTCAAGCACAACTAGATTGACAGGATCCTGCATGTGCTGATCGACTCTCAGAAGCAGCAGCCTCTGCTCTCTATCACCAGAATCGAGAAGCTCCTCTAAAATTACAAGTGCATCGAGATCGGAGACGGCAAAGGCTAGTCCGTCCTGATCGACGAAGACCTGTTTGTCTATATTGTAGAGAAGTATGATGGTCTCAGCAGGCTCATGGAGCTAACCTAAGCAGCTGAGGATAGGTCTAGCTATATGTCTAGGCATATCTACGAGATCAACCTCAGAGGCCTTAACATGCTCTCCAATCAGAAGACCGTAGAGAGACTCAACCAGAAGGGAAAGAGACTATTTGAGCTCCACTAGAGCACTTTGGTCGTGTTGTCTAACGAAGTTTCTAGGCTGATCAAGGACGAAGCTCAGATGGTCTGCCTCGACCCTACTTACAACATCGACACGATCGTCTCTGACGTGAAGGTAGGCCTACTCCAGCAGATGACCCTCCCTCAAATCGAAAACAGTAAGTTCGAAATCGACTACAAAACTCAATCTGCCCTCCCTTGTGGCGCCACTCGCTATATCGGATTCATGACACAGAGCAAAGCTCCTTGTGAGATCATTCTCTACAGCAATGACTCTCTGAACCATATCTCTCTTGATGGAAAGGCTTATAAGAACCATCTCTAGACTGAGCTCCAGATGCATCGCTACCTTATGGGAGTCCGCTTCGAAGAGGATAATGACGAGTTCATGAACGAGAGCGAAGATGAGGAAACGAAGAAACAAAAGACCAGAAAGGAGGCTAACATGGACATTTTCCCTAACATCGGCAAGTTCGAGAAGAAGATTGGCCTCTCAGCCACCGACAAGGAAATCTGGGTCGTGAATAAAGCAATCGACACTGACGAGTGGATCTGCTTGGATGACTTCGTCCACCAGAATGGCGGTATCCTGAACATCCCCCTGTTCTACCACACTGACGCACCCCTGTACGTGATTAGACACTGGGCAAAGCTCCTGCTACAGATCATCTCTAAGGTACACGACGTGTCTATCGTCCTCAGATGCCTCCAGACTAAGCAACTTTTCATTTCTCGCGATGGCCAGAGAATCAAGCTTGGTCACACCCGCGGTATTGCAAAAGTGAACAACTTTGGCTTCGTTAAGAACTGCCCTGATATCTTCCTGTCTCTGGATAACAGCGGCGATTACAACATTGAAAGGCAGAGCACGACTCAGGGATCACCCAGCAAAGGTGGCAAGGGAGCCTCTTCTAGACGCACTGAGAGCACCCAAAAGGATTTCTCTAACAAGGGTCTAGACAATTCCTTCATTGCTCCTGAGATTATGTTCAGTAAGTACAGTGACCACACCGCTGCTCTGGATGTATGGGGCTTCGGAATGTGCCTCTACTGTGTCCTCTTCGGAAAGAAGCCCAAGAGTTTCTACGCCGCCTACAGAGACTGGTACTTGAAGAGCCACAAGCAGGACATTGAGCATTCTAATATGCCCTTCGTGCCTCCAAGCAAGTCTAACTTCATCTACGATCCCTTCTGCTTCGATTTTGATAACCCCTTCGAAGCCACTGACCTTGGGCCTGAAGACATCGGCGCTGAAGTCATGAAGCAACTCAAGGGCCTAGCCGAAGACGACATCTTGAACGGAGAGACTGGGGAAGCTTTTGATTTCAGCAACTTCATGAAATGCATCAAGAGCCTATCTTACAGCTCAATGTTTGACTCTGAGCACTCCAAGAAATTCCACATGAAGGACTTGAAACATCTCACTGAAAAGGCCATGAAGAACAATCTTCCACGCTTCGGTGGACAGGAGAGAGGGTCTGAGTAAGCTAGAATGGAGACTTACTGCTAGATGGCCAAGGGACAGATCCTAGAGAGGAAGAACGAGCTTGGGCTTATCCTTGATCTCGTGGCCAGTTGCCTAGAGATGGACCCCAAGAAGAGGCCAACTATTAAGGGACTCCTCAACTCACCCATCTTCTCTATCGACGAATAAGAGAAGAAAAACGCTGTCAGGTTCTCTCAGACCGTGATCCTCTACAGGTCTCCCTTGAGCTCAGTGTCCATGAGAATCACTCAGCCCCTCAGAATGATCTGTGCTGACTGTATTGAGCACCCAATGGCTGTATATGGACACGAGGACGCTATCATTTAGCTATTCCATTATGCTGAAGACTGTATCGCTCACATCCAAAATATGCCAATTGAGCAAATTAACAGTGTGCTCTCAGCCTCTGAGAAACGCAAGGGTCTTGTGGCCAATTCTCTGAACACCACGCTGAAGGGCAAAGACTATTCCAAGTTGAGGGCATCTCCTAACAGTCCCTTAGCTGCTCAGATAGTTGAGGACCACGTGATAGACATGCTAATGTTCCTGACCTTCAGATTCCTAAAGAATTTTGAATAGCACAAGAACAAGAAGCTTGCGGAAGTTGAGCAATTCGCTAACCAGGTCAACGGAACACCCGCCACTGCTCCTAGCCAGAAAACAGGTTCAGTTAAGTTTGCTGCACCTACTGCAAGTGAGGTCTACTCTTAGAGCAACATGCAAACTATGAACACTAGCGCCAAAACTGGTGGTACCACTGGAATTGGCAGCAAGCAAATTAAGGAGCTTGAAGCCAAAAGAAAGAGGAATCACGTGCTTGACGCCATGGTACGTATCCTCAGGACTATGGTCTACGAGATGCACAGCTACTCCACACCCATGGCTCCCTTCGCTGCTGAGGTACTCACCTACGTGGTCAAGTTCTTCACAGGAGAGGAGCACGAGTTCGGATCTGACACCGTCCTCCGCAGCGCTCACAAGGAACATAGCGATGAGTCCTCTCTCCAAGAATTCCTTTAGACCCGCAGTTTCTTCAGAAAAGAGAACGATTTGAACGAAAACTTCAAGTCCGACAGGGCTGATAAGCTCTGGCACCTCGATCAGAAGAACAAGGACTTCTTAGACAAGAGCAATTACTGGTGCAGAGACCTCCATAAGGAAGCTATTAAGATCTACAGAGAGACTATCACTGAATCTGGAATGGGCCAGAGCTGCTACCCCGTGCTTAATGATTACATCTCAAGTGTGAGCAATAGCTTCGAGCCCAGCAAGATCTTCTCCAAGCAGATGAACCACCTCTCGCTGTCCTTCCTCATCCCCATGAACCGCACCTCTGCCTACTATAATGAGCTGATCCCCATCACTGAGAGTCTCAACAGACTTCAGCAAGACTCGGTCGACACTGCTGGAAAGAAATGTGCCCTTGCCATGATTAGGTCCGTTTTCTAGACTGGTAATTCTGATAAGATCAAGGCCTGCCTCGACATGCGTGTGCCTAAGCACATCATCCACTTCTTATAGGACGAGAAAGAGCAGGTCCGCAATGAGACCCTCCTGGCTCTACTTGAGATCTCCAAAGGACTCCAGGATGAAGACGATTACAAAGTCAAAAATGCAGTCAATATTAAGCAAGAGTACTCCAAGTAGGATTACCAAAACACCGCCTTCGATAAGCACAAGGCTGTCTCTATGGCCTCCCAGCAAGAAGTCCTAGACATCGACCACAGCAAGAAAGAGCAAGGCAACCGCGGACGTGGTCAGCCTGGCCAGAGCGATAAGAAGAAGAAGCCTGACATGTCTAACGTGGATGAATACTCTGATTACATCAAGAGAACCATCGCATTGATTGAGAAAAACGAGAATGAAAAATATATCAATTTCGCTCTTGACCTCCCTAACCTAAACTTCATGGCTTGCAAGAGATTCTTGAAGGAGCTGGCTGTATGCTTTGAGTCCCCCGTGTTCATCGCACCACTCATCCGACTGTTGAAGACTCCTAATGGACAGGAGAGCTTCTCTAACAAAAAGATTGTGCTCGACATTATCCGTAACCTGGTGTGTGGAAATGAGAAAGTTCTGACTGCCCTCAACTCTCCTGCGTGTGACACGTACATGTCCCTGCTCAGACTCCTGATGAGGAATACCAAAGCAGAGAACGCCAAGGCTGGCCGTATGGGAGTCACGCCTGAAGTCCGTCACCAGATGGAACTCTAGAACAAGGCAATCGAGCTATTCAAGTTTATGTTCGCGCAGCGTAGGCCCACCATTATCCGCGACTTGAAATGCATTGGAGCTTCTGACACCCTCCTCAAGGAGCAAGACCTCGGAATCCCCGACTTCATCTCCCTGCCCGACCTGATCGGCGACTTTGACAAGTGGGAAGCTGCCTGGTAGAGTGCTGCCATGATCAAACCTAAAAAGTTGACTGAGAAAATTACCGATCTCAAATGCTGGATCAAGCACTTCTACGACAAGAGCACCATCCCAGAGCTGACCCGCGTCAAAGCTCTCCAGAGGTGCGTGAATTTCCTCATCCGAGCGTTCAAACTCTCTTGGGTCGACTACTTCACTCCCAATGCTCATGACAAGAAGAAGCAGCAGTCCAGCCTTAAGAACTCCTACAGAAAAGACTGGATCCCAGAGAAGCCAGAGCATGAGCTTGTCGGACCTGACGCCGAGAGAAAGACTGACTATATCAACCTGATGTAAGGAATTCTGTCTGTATTCGACTGGATGGTCACTCAGAAACGCGAGAACCTAATCTTTGGCGCGGAAAGTGGACAGACGAATCTGGCCTTTATTATTAACACGTGCAACAATGTGCTCGGCCAATTCCGCACTCCCGTTGGAAAGACTATCATCAAGCCAGATGGAACCTCCATCACTCTGCAGCCTGAAGTGCCTCTATCCAACCTCACGCAAGATTAAACTGCCAACAAGACTGTGCAACAGCAAAAGAGCCGCGATATCTTCCCACTTACTTCCATTGGAGCCATCCTGTAGAATATCCAGTACCAACTGGTGAGGCTGAATAAGCCGCATCTCAATGAGCTCCTGGCCCAGGCTAACTTCGGCTATGTCCTTGGAGAGCAACTGCTGCTCGATTACGATTTCGTACGCCATTGCATTAAGCACAAGCTTGAGAGCGACGTCCTCCTAGACTCCTACGTCAAGAAGAATGAGGTCAGGCTAAACACCATTGAGTTCCTATGTAGGTCCCACGAACACACCCTCAAAGACTAGCTGATCAAATCCTAATTCCTTGAGAAAGTGGTCGGAGACTACATCAGAGACTTCAGCGAATTCAACATTCAATACAGTAAGATTGACGTTGAGTTCCTTGCGTTCCGTAAGAGCTTTCCACTCAGACTGGAGGCTATTTCCATTTTCAACACAATCCTCATGCAGAGAGAGCGTGCTCCCCAGGTGTACTCTGAGCTCATCATGTTTGCGCGTAGAGATTTCTTGATCAATAAGGAGGCTAACATGCTTAGAAATGGAAGAATCACCAACAAGGAGGCCACTGCCCTGCTCCTGTTCGCCATCATCCTAGAGGCCAACGAGCAGGACTTGATTTTCGTGATGCAGCAAGAGAACGTGCCCACGCACATCAACAAGCTGATGAAAGAGTACCCCTCCCTGAACAAGCGCTTCCCCATCCTGAGCGCGTTCACGACAAACCTACAGCTAGGCGTCGGGTCTAAATGATTGACAAGACTTTAGAGAAAAGAAAGATTTACTATTAAAAGTTTATGAGAACTTGTTGACAACTTAAAGAACTAAATCACACTTAACGACTTGAATCATGTTCCAAAAGCATCTTGCTTCTCTCACATTAGCATCATTTCTTTCATTTATCATTCTTCCTTTCTAACCTTAATCAGCGTCTCCTGGGCAGTTTTGGCGGTACTTGCGGCCATAGTGGAACCCGCAGATCAAGATAT
>Ga0138258_1346177_pt1 | contig 11084 bp, 1 predicted proteins | sample RNAICE20151110_FD_105263 | JGI IMG/M metagenome (GOLD analysis project Ga0138258, IMG submission 105263) | Metatranscriptomics of polar marine prokaryotic and eukaryotic communities from Arthur Harbor ice station, Antarctica -... | ecosystem: Environmental > Aquatic > Marine > Unclassified...
CACGCCGTCAAGAATCGAGGAACAGTTGCAGACACAGCTGTGAGTGGTGTGTCAGTTGGCAGCTGGAAAGTTCCAGAATCGTCGCGCCAGACAGTCATATGCGAGCCCAAGTTCTCAGTGTTGAAACTATGGTAATAATACAGGTCTGCAACGGTTGGAGAAAAAGAGACACGGCGTGTGATTGAGCTATCGAAGTACATCAGGTATTCAGCAAAAGATCTCTCAACACCATCAAGGTAGTAGGTCACTCCTGTCGAATATACATCGCCTTCGTTGTGTTCGCCGCCTTCCTTCACCGAAAGCACGAGTGGCTGACCTCTGTTGCTCATGTGGTCCAGATCGAATATGTACGTGTTGCCCACAGTTCCAGTGAGTGGTTCCTGCGATACGCCACCAATCGCATACTTGAGCTCATTGAGGTCGTTGGTCGATGCAAGCATGGTAGCGTCGTCTGCAGTTTCCACAACATCAACTGGTGCAGTATACCCTGTGACGTCCATAGTGACAACAAATGTAGTACTAGTGCCAACAGTACCATCCTGGAATGCAAGCCCACTGAGGAGAGTTGTTTCGCTCTGAGAATTCGATGTTGGAATGGCGTTGGTGATCACACCGTATACATCTATCACGCCGCTGAGGCAATCTTCATCGTTCCCTTCTGCGTAGTCTTGTGTGCAGCTCATCCCAGTACACATGTGTGCTGCGTTGGAGCACGAAAGCACTCCTGAGCCATCACACAAGCATCGCTCAGCTCTTGTATAATCACATACATCAGCACCAATTCCAAGCGAGCCGGTTAGCTGCCAGTTGTATGTAGTCATCTCCTTGAAGAACAGCCGATCACCGTCCTTGAGTGACACAGCCTCGAATATTGGGCTGTTGCCAGAGAGCGACCGGATGACACCTTCAGGAGCACCATATCCATTGGTGCCCAGTCTTGGCCGATCAATGATTTCTAAGCCGTCTTGCAGTTGCACGTATTCACGAGCATCTAGACCGCCAGTGCACAGATGTCCTGTGCACGTGTTGCCGCCATTGCTGCAAGCAGCTGTGCGAGTTGAAGCATCACACGCGCAGGTTTCACTGCCACCAGTATCGCAAGTTCCTGTGAGAGTGCCAGTCAACTTCAATGGTTGGCTCAGACTTTCTTGTGTTGCGAAGCATGTCACCAAGTCGCGTGGTGTGCTGCCCTGTGAAGTGAGTGGTGTGACAGCTGGTGTGATCACGCGGGCTGCTTTGTATGTGCCTGAAGTGGCGTCCTCGTCGAATCCAGAGACCACAATAGGCGCAGTCTCACCAGAGGAATCTGCTGATGGGATGACGTCACAGAAGGTACTCTTGAAGAACACCTGGTCGTAGTTCTTGATTTCGAGTCCAGAAGCTTCTGTAGTCTTGATGTTGTATGTGTGCGAAGCACCAGAGATAGCTCGCACAGAATCCTTGTGTGATGTTACGTCAAAGTTGTTGTACGCACGACCAAGGCGAGGTTTCTGGACTACCTTGAGCATATCAGGATCGACAGCAGATGAGGACAATTTGATCCACTCGTTTGGAGAATCACATCCAGAATTGCCGTTGTTGCTGTCACAGAAACACATGACATACGTGCCTTCTTGTAAGTTGATGTCATTGTATCGGCCAGCCTCATCACAAGATTCATAGTTGCTGTAATCAATTCTGGTTGGTCCGTACAGCATTGGGTGGCACTGTCGCCAGCCTGTTGCCCTCTCAGCAGCCCCAGTCCCAGATGGCATCGCAAAGCCAAAGGTACCATCACCATTGTCAGAAGCTAACCGCTTTGCATTTGTGCCATCTGAGAGTGCTGGTGCGTTTGGAGCATTCAGACAGTCGGTCTCACCAAGCATTAGCGCAAAGTAATCATTTGCTGTATCAAAGAACAGGCCAGTGTTTGGATCCTGATGATTGATTGAGAAAGACAGCAAGGATGCAGAGCCAGACGCAATTCTAGACTTCTCAGGGTTGGTCCACTTGATGAATCTGAGGCGGATGCCTGAGTCAGTCCAGACTGCACCACTGCCAGGGGCACCAGTTGCAGGAGTGCCTGTCTCGTCACCATAGCATACAGTGTACAATACATCGGCTGTGAGGGAAGTGGTATCAAAGTCTACCATTTCTGATGCAGCCCCTGCTTGAAGCCACCCGGTCTGATCTACACCAGACGACGCTGCTTGTAGCACACCAGAGTACGAATCAGGCTGGTTGTGTGTTTGAGTGCCTGTGTACGGGTTGGCGCCAAACAAGTAGCAGCTTCCAGATACCGCAGGTCCGATCCAAGTATACGCTGTACAGCTCGAGTCTTCTTGGCAGCGGATCTTGCAGCTGGCAGCACTGTTGTCCACATGAGGCCCACTGATTGCAGTGCCAGTGTCGAACTCACAACCCTCACCACACTGTTCAAATTGTTCTGCGTTTGCCTTGTTACATGGGATCCCACTATTCGAATCTACCTGCACAAGATTGATCCACTTTTTCCAGCCCAGAGATCCGAACCAGCTCACTCGCAGACTTGGCACATTGGCCAACATACCACGTGTTGTGATAATCATGTCACTGCCCTGAAGATATTCGATCTTTGAGAGAGTAATCCTGACGTAACTGTCGCGCCATTGGTTATCACTCGCTGAGCCATCACCCATTGTGTAGCACACTGCAAATGTGCCATCATATTGAAGTAAATCGGTGTAGTACTGACCAACGTCACTTAGCTGTGGTAGATTAAATGCGCCACCAGATGTTGCCAATGGACCAGAATGGTGGCGTTCGTTGTCAGTACCAGCGCTGGCAGCAGCTGCACTAGCCTCGCGAGCATCGCGACAAGGATTGTTGGCTTGAACTCCAAGATCGTGTCTCACAAGCGACACAAAGGTGACTGCACTTGCATCAGGTCCCGCGAAAGTCAAGCTGTTACCAGTACCACTAGGACCATCATGCCGTGGCAACACTGGGCAGCTTTGTGTTGCATCAGTTGCACAAATTACACTTGGATCACCACCAGTGCAACTCGAGCCGGCGCACGTCTTGCTCGGGTTACAGTCGGCAGCACCCCACAAGTCACCAGCGAAGCAAGAAGCAGAGTTGATCACCCGGGCTGGCTGCGAATAAGTAACAGAGGTTACCTTTGGAGTTCGAAGTCGAATTCCTGAATCTTCCCAACTCGTGTCAGTACTGGTGGAGTCGCCCTCTGCGTAGCACAGAGCAAAGATCTTGTCTGTCGAGATGCTGGTGGTGTCAATCGTATGTGCATCGTTGGTTGCACTGTTATCAGTTGAAATGCCGGAGTAGAGTGTGACATTGTTTGCACCACCTGGAGTCTTGGAGGCTTCAGCTGCATTACAAGGCCTTTCGTTATTGAGATTCTCTTCAACGAGGGTCAAGAAGTCTCCAGTTGCAGCGAGTGTGCCGGTTGTTGCTACACGCAGGGTTGCTTTGCTTGAAAGCATGCCTGTGACCTTGTGATCAATTCCATAGGATTCTAGGTAATGGATCTTAGAAGTTTGCAACCGGATGTGTGAATCCTTCCACATGTTGTTGGTGGCAGTCTCATCCAAGTAACAGACTGCAATTATAGCGCCGCTGCTGCCAAACTGTCCTGAGGCACTGTCGAATGCCATCCCATCTAGATACTGGCTCGTGTCGACTGTGAAGTCATTGACGGTGGCAGCTGATGCAAGGAAATGCTCTGTATCACTAACATGTCCAGCAACAAAAACTGATGCACAAGGCTCCCTGATGAAAGCTGAGGCATGCACCATCGAGAAAGTCGCACCTGAGGCTAGGAAGCCGCGGTACTGCAAATCGTAAGTTGATCCTGATGATCCAACAAGTGGCAGTCTGTTGGTGACCACAGGATAGTCGTTGGTAGCACCGTTTGCCTTGTTTGTTGACAGCCAAGTGCGCATGTACACCTCTGTAGCAACTTCTGTTTGTTGCTCTCTGTTGTAATGCAAACTGACCACTTTCGACACTCGCACACGGATGCCGGAATCGTACCAGGTAGATCCTGGATTAGAAAACTTGCATCAGATGACTGAGTAGTACCATCAGAGTAGCAAACTGCGTAGTTCAGAGTTGTGTCCAGAAGGTTCGAGTTGATTGAGATGGAGGAGGCGCCTGCAGTAGCACCGTCGATAAAGTCGACAGAGGTGATTGGCCCACTCCTGTCATTTGTGTTGGCAGTTGAGGAACCCCCGGCTTGGTCAGCTTCTGATGCTACACAAGGCACCAGCGAGTTTGCTGTTGAATCAACCAGTGCAATACTTGCACCAACTGGCAGGGTGCCCTTGAATGATAGATCATAATTCTGCGCATTTGCAATATGGCCTTGTACTCTGTGCTCCATCAGATGTGATGTTGCGAAGTCGATCCGAGAAATTGTGAACCTGATGTAAGAGTCTCTCCATCCCATCTTTGGTAAGCCAAGCCCGTCAAAGTTACCACTAATGCCATCTTGATACGCAGGCGTCAAGTTCCAATCCACAGCGATTTTGGCAGTGTCGTACCACTCATACAAGCTGTTTTGTTCCACTGGGTTTTGGGCATCACCGCCATTACTGGTCCTGGTATCGTAACAGACAGTGTATGTCTTTGTCGAATCTAAGCCTGCGATCATTGCTGCTGTGAATGAGAAGTCGTACCCTGATGTGGTCTCTACAGTGGTTCCATACACACCGGACGCATCGTCAAAGTAAAAGACACCTGGAGAAGAAGAGTAGAAGTATCTTCCAGCTCCGGCAGGTTGAGAAACTGTAGTGCCAAGGACACAAGGGTCACCAAAGTTTTGAGTGACCTCAACCAGCGCCAGTGCGCTTCCTTGAACCATGTCACCTCTGTACGAGAGGTCCAGCGTGCCGGAAAATACTGCAGGGATGGTGTGGGTGGAGGTAGTATCACGCGAGTCCATCAGTCCATCATAAGCTGCAGGAACATCTACGAAGTATGGAGTGTCTGGTGAGATCTTCACACGAGAACTTGTCATGTCGCGCGTGTACATGCCCACTGAATTCAGTGCAGCACCTCCCACTTGAGCCTCATTGTATCGAATGTTGGTCATTTCTGTGATTCTGACTCGAATGCCCGAATCAAACCATGGAGCAGAACCCTCATTGTAGCACACAGCATATTGCTTGGTTGTGTCCATGTGCGACGTCTTCATTTGGACCTTTTGGTTGGAATCTCCTGCCGTTGTCGACACTGAAAAGTGAGATGCATCAGCAGTCGAGGTGCCGTCTGCATAATTGGCGTCGACACAAGGATTATTGTCGTTGTATGTTTCATCAACGAGAGATATGTAGTAGCCTGTGGTAGTCGCTGCACCTGTGTACTCAATTTCGAGTGGCACTTGATCATCGTGGTTTGCCAGGTGGCCATGGTCGGTATGGGTGACACCAGTTGCAATAATGGAAGTCACTTTGGATAGCTGGAAGCGAACATACGAATCTCTCCAGTTAGTGTCCGTTGCTGAACCATCACCATCAGTATAGCATACAGTAAAACCGTCTGCATTTGGAACTAATTGAGTCCCAAGTGAGAATGAAACCTCTTTGTTTCCTTCGAAGTCGACAGAGTGCGAGCAGTCGGGAATATCGGTCAAGCTTACACATGTTGGTGTGCATGCAATATTATTGTTCTCGGCATCCACACCACAGCATGCACGCTCCTCTGCCCATGTGGGCGAGCCTCCTGCAACTGCTGTACAAAGCGATTCCACTGCACTGATTGAAGTGGCTGGCTGGCTGACAGTACTAGCGAAGGCAGCGTCCCAAGTGGCCATTAAAGCAGGCGGCACCAGGTTCTTATCAGTGTTGGCACATCCAGACCGGTACAGTGTGGCCATAATGGAGCCGTGGACATCTGGGCACACCTCACCGGAAGGATGGCATTCTCCTCCGCCTACAGCATACATATCAGCATTTACATATCCCGGTCCTGGGGAGTGGCACGCCCGCTTGGCACCAGAACTGAGGCTGCTGGCTGTGGCTGCCACACTCGCATCACGGCAAGGGTTCATTCCAGTTGTCAAGCCATTGTTGCTTGAGTCGAGAGCCACAACAGAGATATAGCTCGATTTCGCCAGTGGCCCAGCATAAACCAGATCAATGGTGTTGTTTATTGGGAGCACATTTGCTGCGACTTCTGGATGTGGCTGTAAGTCTGCAAGCACTGACTGGAGCTTTCTGTGACTCTTTCCTCGTGTGATCTCGTCACTGCCTGAAGTCTTGCGCATGCAGTGTGAATTACCCCAAGCAGTACCTGAGCCTGCTACCACGGAAGATGTATCAGTCGCCTTCCACAGCTTGCAGTGGTTGGTCCGTACAGCATACCCAGGAACTGCGACTGAACTGGCTGAGTAGCCAAGACAGTCGGTGTACAGATTGCACCTGTTGCTGCAACGCAGATCGTCCCATCGTGTATCGTAGTAGTAGACTTCTGTAATCGTGGTGCCAGTACACTCACCAGCTCCCATATCTTCGTATCCTAGGTTAAATGCAGTAGGATACCCATTCACACCACGCTTGTGGCCCGAGAATTCAATAGCAGATAGTGATGTTACCTCAATTCTGAGCCCAGAATCAAACCAATCATTGGCTGCCCCAACGGTAGATGAGTAGCACAAGGCGTATTTCTCCTTGGCAATCATTGAGGTCGTTGAGAAATCCTTTACAGTACGCGTGTGCTCGTCTCCTACATCTGACCCTGAGGCAGATGCCTCGGCCCTTAATAACGATTCGGTAGTGCTGGAGACATCAAATTGGTTTGCAGCTGTGTTATCATAGTCGCATGGGCTGTAAGCATAGTTTGCAAACCCTCCATCGAATCTTTGAGTATTGTCGATTATGAAGAACTCCTTGTCTGTGTGAGCCTGTAAAAAGGGTGGAGAAACAGTGCACGAATCTGTGGCGACGTTGACAAAGGTAACTGTACGAGTCTCCTCTCCAATTCTGATGTGGTTTCCAACAACAACGTCACTCTGTGCTGTAGGAGTTTGGTCGGCTGTGCCTGTAAAGGTCACTGTGTCCAGACCGCTCAGTGACACAGTTGCATCGACACTGGCGATTGCACTGTAAGTCGGAGAAGCCTTGACAAGTGTGATCTGATGAGCAGAGCCGCCTCCTGCCATACCACTGAGGCCATCCATCGCGTAATGGAATACCAGACCGTCACGAGTATAACCCTGTGGATCAGCACCTCGGTGATGTGGAATCTGTCCTTCAGTAAAGTGGGTGACACCCTTGGTTCCAAACGAGAAAACTTCAGTTGTTTGGAATCGAATGTAACTATCACGCCAATTGATGTCTGTATCGTCGCCAGCGCCATCGGTGTAGCACACTGTGTAAACGGTACCCAGGGCTGCTGTAGCAGCTAATTTATTCGCAGGAGCGGTGTTTGGCTGGACCACTGTCAATCTGGATGAACTTGCTTGTGTGGCGGTTGTCAGTTGGCGCTCGTTATCGGTGGTGCTACCTCCGACAGAGGCATCAGAGAAGTCATTTGACACATCAGCGGTACCAGGGATTGAAGGATCAACACATGGATTGTTGTCATTCAATGTAACATCCACAATTGAGATGATGTAGTTTGACGCAGCATTCGGATAGCCTGCATAGTTCAGCAGCTGACCGTCAAGACGAGGCAGCCTGTTAGTAGGCAGAGGATAGCTGGTCATTACGCGATCAGCAGTAGTGCAAGTGCCAGTACCGCGGCAAGGATCATTGAAATCTTGGTCGAACGGCATGGTCATGGAATGGATCTTAGGCACTGTGAGCCTGACTCCAGAGTCTGACCATGCACTACCATCCTCACTGTAGCAGAGGGCAAACTCTTTCTCTGGATTTAGACCAGTAGTATCCAGCGTTGTGATGGTCTTTGTGTGAGCTTCTGCTTGGTGCACACCAGAGTATCTGCCGTTCACTGAAGGGCAGCTCATGCTGTTTACACAGTCGGATGCTTGCGATGCGTATGCATCTGCGCATGGTACATGGGAGTTGAGGGTCTGGTCCACCAGCGAAATATACATTGAGTCTGCCAGTGTGCCCTCATATTCAACCTTCAGCTGATCTGCTGCATTGGTGTTTGGAATTTGACCGTAGATGTGATGGGTAACACCATGGGCAGAGATGGATTGAGCTCTGAGAATTCGACGCGAATGTAAGAATCTCGCCACCTATTCTCGTCATCATTGTCGACACTGAAATCGTCTGTATAACACAGTGCGTACCTCTCGTTCTCAACCAGCAAACTGGAGTCGAATGTGAACAGTTTGTCCAGAGTGCCACTGGCAAGGTATCCAGATGCAGTGCTGGTAGCGCTACCAGAAGATTTTCCTGCAATGTAGTACTTGTCGCACGGCGATGCCCATGTTGTGCCAAGAGATTCAGCAACAAACGAAACTCTTTTGTTGTATCCAAGATTGTCGCCTATCCGTGACATCTCTACTGTAACGTAGTCAATTTCACTGTAGCGAGCTGAGGGAGTGACTGAAGGATCGTGCAGTGGCAACCGGTTTTGTACGCTGTAAGCAGAACTGATGTGTTTTGCTTTGGTGTCCTTCTTGGTATCGACTGCCCATGCGTAGTCGTACACATTTCCTTGCTGACTGTCGTTGATATCGAAGTCGCCACCTTCAGCAATAGAGGTATCAGTGCCGAAGCCTCCCTGTGTCAAGGTCTTTGTGTGAGCCTTGGTTCCGCGATCGTAACCACTCCGGTACAGAATTTCGGTGACTTGTGTGATTGTGAGCCGAATTGCCGAATCAGACCAAGCACCGCTGTTTGATGTGCGGTAGCACACTGCGAATACAACTTCAACTTCACCGTTCTTGACCCTATCCATTGTAGTCGTGTCGACAGTGACTGTCGACGAATAGGCTGTCAGCGCGCCAGAATTCAAAGTTCCCGCAGCAGTCGCAGGGTCAGCTGAGCTTTCGCTGCCACAAGGGAAATAAATGTTATCCAATTCACTTGTTCCCTCATTGGTTTCGTAAGCCCCCTGATCGACCAGGGCGATGTTGGCAGTACTGCTGAGCTCACCCGAGTACGTCATCTTAAGTGCCGCACTGTCTGCGATGTGTCCGGTTGTGCGGTAACTTTGTCCAAAGTCAGGGTACGTCCCATCTTGAGATTGGACAAAGTGCTTGACTGAGTCAAGTTCGGAAGTGTCAATGCGGATGAATGAATCTCTCCATGTAAGATCTGTAGCGTCACCAGTGCCCTCTGCATAGCAAACTGCATATTCGTTTGATTGTGAAGTTTGTGCAAGTAGTGTGCCAGCGCCTGATGTCATTGGGATGGTTATCCATGCGCCGGTGCCGGTCCCATCGAAGCCCGTGCCTGTCACTACACCAGAGTGCAGTCTTGCATTGGAGGTCCCTGCTGATGTCGCAGATGCAGATGCCACCACTGGATTGATACATGGATTGCCATTGTTCAATGTCACAGATACCAGGGAGACACTCTTACCCGCTGCCAACATTTCGGTCGATCCAGAGCTCGCGCGCTCACCAGGCCAATTTTCGACGGTATTGTCCCATCGCAGCTTCACACCAGAAACTCTTGGAATCACAGACAGAGCTGTCTTTGAAGAAGTCATTTTGCGGTTCCTGAGGGACAACAGTGGCTGCTCTTGTGGCTGTGCCAACGTGCCATCATAAGGAACATCTCCCAGATAATGAACTGATTGCATCTTGGCAATTGTCACTCGGAGACCTGAGTCGTACCACATGTTCTGGTTATTGCCCTGGTTTGTCGAGTAACACACCGCAAACTTCTTTGTTGTGTCCAACACGTCAGTGACCATGTCATAAATATGCTTTGTATTAAATCCAGCTTGGTGTTTCGCTGTGGTAGCTGTACTGGCTGCGGTGATTAGATCCAATCGTGCAGTATTGCTGCACGGAGCACGGTGCGCGATATTTGTGTTGTCAATAGTTGCTGAAGTCCGTTCCTCATCGACTAACATCACTTTGCCATTTGCACCATCAAAAGCTGAAAGTGAGCCTTCGTACTCGAAAGCCACTTGTCTGTTGTACACTTGTCCATCAGGATCTCCAACCAAAGCAAATGAGCCTGAGATTTGATCACTGGTTGTTGGGAAATGCTGACGTGCTATTAGTTGATCCGAATTGGCAACTGGCGGAGTAGCAGGGAGACCTCCGACAGTCATAATGTCAATGCTTCGCCGTGTAGAGGTGTCAGTGTCTGCACCATGATGAACTTTCAACTTGTAGATGTCAGTCATCTTGAGACGGATGTAAGAGTCACGCCAGGAAATAGAAGTGGTGGTTCCACTGTTAGACTCTAGCGTTGCGGTGCACGTTGACACGCATGTAGCTCGTGCAGCTGCATTTGTCTCAAGATCGCAGTCGCACTCAGGCGAGTGAGTAAATGTAGGTGCGGTGCTTGATCCGTCGTAGCAAACAGCGTAACTGCGATGGCCTCCTTGAAGCAATTCATTGGTGACTTGGCTGATGCTGACCACCTTGGCTGATGCTTGATTTGGCCCTGTGGTAGTTGCTTGATCGTTGCCACTGCTTGGTGCTGTGTGACTGCTGCCGACCACGCAAGGATTATCTGTCCCAGAGGTTGACACATCCACAAGAGAAATGTATTGGTTTGCCAGTAGTGTCCCGACATAAGTGAGTTGATGACCATCGACACGTGGGAAAGTGTTGGTAGGCAAAAGAACTGACGTCATGGGACGTGCTCTAGTGTCTTCCTTGTTGCTGAGGCCAGTTTGACCGGAATCTAAAAGCACTGCATGCACTGCTGGTACAGTCAAACGGATGCCCGAGTCTGACCAGGAAGTGTCAGATACTAGGCCATCACCTGTTGCGTAGCACAGCGCATAAACCTTGGATGGATCAAGTTGCATGGTGTTCCACCCGGTGATGAGCGCATTTCCGTCTCCTTGCATGCAAGTTGCGTCTGAGCAGTCGCTTATAGGGGTCCCAGTAGCCTGGTAGTAGTAGCCTGCATGTGTGCCAATGCATGGTACACCTTCACCATTTTGAGCGTGTGGATTGAGAGTCGCATCAACCAAGGTGATGTAATCTGCGCCATCCATCAGTG
>Ga0138258_1091343_pt1 | contig 10769 bp, 9 predicted proteins | sample RNAICE20151110_FD_105263 | JGI IMG/M metagenome (GOLD analysis project Ga0138258, IMG submission 105263) | Metatranscriptomics of polar marine prokaryotic and eukaryotic communities from Arthur Harbor ice station, Antarctica -... | ecosystem: Environmental > Aquatic > Marine > Unclassified...
AAATTGCCGATCAATACTTTAATATGAAAGAGAAAGTAGAACCTCACATGCATATTGTTGATATTGCAGAAAAAGCCATGAAAGCACTAAATATAAAACCATTAATAAAACCTATCAGAGGGGGTACAGATGGTTCTCAATTAAGTTATATGGGATTACCTTGCCCTAATATATTTGCAGGAGGTCATAACTTCCACGGTAAATACGAGTATTTACCTGTAAATAGCATGATGAGTGCAATAAAAGTTATTTGTAAAGTTTGTGAAATAACTACTGACTATAAGAATACTATTTAGCTTTTGAAGAAGGTTTATTTAACTTCTCACTCATATCCATAGAGATGGCAGCACGATCAAATTTAATTTTACCTGCCTGAGTTTCAATAACACAGCTATTGTCTTTGTCATTTAATTCAAAAACCTTTCCATACATACCACTTTTAGTAACTATTCTATCCCCTCTTTTTAAAGAAGAACTAAATAGTTTTTCTTTTTTAGATCTCTGCATAGGAGGTCTAAGAATAAAAAAGTAAAAGATTGCAAAGATTGCTACTGGAAAAATATAATCCATTAAACTTTCCATTATTGATTTAGTTTAGGTAACATTGGTTGCTTAACAGAGTTCGGATTATTTATAAAAGCAGAGATTCTAACTGACTCTTTACCTTTTTTTGTATTCGCCGTAACAGTCACAGTTTTAGATACTTTATTTGCCCCCTTACCATTAAACTTAACAGTAAATTGAGAAGATTCGCCAGGGGATAATGGTTGTCTACTCCATCCTTGAGGAACAGTACATCCACATGTACTTTTTATATCTGTAACTACTAATGGACTATCTCCTGTATTTGTATAACTAAATACAGTTTCTTGTGCAGCTCCATTACTAATAGTACCAAAGTCATGACTAGTTTTGTCAAATGTCATTTCAGCAAAACTTGTTGAAACAGCATCACGCTTTGAAGCAACTTCGACATTTTTAGTCTCTACCTTACTAAAGGGATCATTTTTACAAGAAGTTAAAGTGAAGATTAAAGATAAAGCAGATAAAAGAATTATGTTTTTCATTTTGATGTATTTGTAATTAATATTATATAATAAATGGTAAAAATAGAAAAAAAAATTATTCCACCAAACCTCTACCCTCTTTAATGATTAAACTGTTTTTAGAATAATCTTTTACAATTGCGTCTAGTATTCCATTAACAAACACATTACTCTTAGGAGTTGAGTATTCTTTTGATAATTCAATATATTCATTTATTGTAACCTTAACTGGGATAGTTGGAAAATTAAGGAATTCACTTATAGCTAAATTCAAAATAACATAATCTATGTTAGCAATTCTATCTGGATCCCAATTTGCAGTTTTCTTTGAAATCTCTTCATTATAAGTTTTAAAATTATCGATAGTTAATTTTAATAAATCTCCAGCAAATTTTTTATCATCTGAATCTTTAAAAAGTGTAGGGATAAAATAAGACACAGGAGAATCATCATTTGACTTGTTTAGCATTTTAACTATTGAGGTATTCACAACAGGAAAATCATCACTCCATGTAATATTTTTATCCTCTAGGTAATTATATAGCTTTTCATTAGTAGCTACTATTTTTTTAAAAAAAGAAACAATAAATATCTTGTCTGAATTGAAATCATTAGTAGAATCACTTAAATAATCAGAATATAGATCACTTTTTATTAAATCGTCAAAAACAGCATCAACATATTCATTATCTAACTTCCATACATTTAATTTTCTTTTTTTTAACTCCCCTTCAATTAACTTATTAGATCTTAGCAAAAGTAACATCCTGTTATTGATAAACTTTTTGTTGGGGTTAATATCATCCGATGTAGCTAGATGTTTTTTTTGGGCAATTTTAAGGTATGATTCAGCTTTGATTTGAACTTCAATCATTAGAGAGATTAAAATGAGATATAAATCATAAATATCTTCAAGACTTTTAAATAACTGATGATTAATATCCTTATCATAATTGAAATCGGATATTTTTAATGCATAAATTAGTTGCATAATTTTTAGACGAATATGTCTTCTGTTTAACATTTTAAAGAACTATTTATGGATATTAATATTAATTAAAAAACTTTACTCTAATTTTGCGCAATATAATATAAAATATGAAGTATTATTTATAAGTTAGACATTTAAATACATATATTAATTGAAAGAGTTATCCTACATAAATAAATACTTTTTTAAGTATAAGAAAAATTTAATAAGTGGAATTATAATAATAATTGCTGCCAGGATGCTATTACTAATCACTCCTGGTCTAATAAGAAATTCCATTAATGTTATTGATGATTACAGAACTGGACTAAGCACAGATTTAAAGCTAGTTGAAAATGAATTAATAACAAATATTTTTTTAATTCTATTAGCTTCAGCTCTTGCAGGGTTATTTACATTTTTGACTAGGCAAACTATTATAAATGTTTCTAGGTACGTTGAGTTTGATTTAAAAAATGAAATATATAGTCAATATCAAAAATTATCGTTGAATTTCTATAAAATAAATCAAACAGGAGATTTGATGAATAGAATAAGCGAAGATGTAGCTAAAGTTAGAATGTATGTTGGCCCTGCTTTAATGTATTCAATAAACACTATAACTCTACTAATTATAGTTGTTATATACATGTATAAACAATCACCCATACTTACCTTTTACACATTAAGCCCTTTACCATTTTTATCCATTACGATATACAAATTGAGTAAGTTAATTAACAAAAAAAGTACAACTGTTCAAGAATGCTTATCCGAATTATCTTCATTTAGTCAAGAATCTTTTAGCGGAATAAGGCTAATAAAATCTTATTCAATTGAAGAAAAAAACTCTAAAGACTTCGATGCTCTTTCAGAAAAATGTAAAAAAAGCCAAATTAGTCTAGTGAAGCTCCAAGCTTTATTTTTTCCTCTTATGATTTTATTAATAGGTCTCAGTAATTTATTAGTGATTTACGTTGGTGGTATACAGTATTTTGAAGGCAAGTTAGAGGGAATTGGTACAATAGCTGAATTTATTATATATGTCAATATGCTAACATGGCCTGTTGCATCTCTAGGCTGGATAAGTTCCATAATACAGCAAGCAGAAGCATCACAAAAAAGAATAAATGAGTTTTTAGAACAAAAATCTGAAATAATAAATAAAAGCGAAGAGCAAGTAGAGATAAATGGAGAGATTGAGTTTAAAAATGTAGGGTTTACTTATAAGGATACCGGGATAAAAGCTCTAAAAGACATTAATTTTAAACTTAACATTGGGGATAAGCTAGGGATTATTGGTAAAACAGGGTCAGGTAAATCTACACTACTCAATTTAATTGTTAGATTGTATAACATTGATAATGGTGATATAACTATAGATAATAAAAACATTGAAGAAGTTAATATTAAATCATTGAGGTCCCAAATTGGATATGTTCCGCAGGATGTATTCTTATTTTCTGATTCTATAGAGAATAATATAAAATTTGGGTCTATTAATTCTAGTACAGAAGAAGTTATAGAAGTTAGTAAAATTTCAGATATTCATAATGATATTTTAGGCTTCAAAAATAAGTATAAAACTATTTTAGGTGAAAGAGGAGTTAATTTAAGTGGGGGACAGAAGCAAAGAATATCAATTGCAAGAGCATTAATCCGTAAACCAAAACTATTAATTTTTGATGATTGCCTTTCTGCAGTAGATACAGAAACTGAGGAAAATATTATAAATTCTTTAAATAATTTGGACTACTCAACAACATCGATAATTGTAAGTCATAGAATATCTTCTATAAAAAACGCAAACAAAATAATAGTTTTAAATAACGGACAAATTGAAGAGATAGGTACACATACAGAGTTAATGGAGAAAAAAGGGTACTATAAACAAACCTATGAGCAACAACTAATTGAAAAAGAAATTTCTGAATAAGTTGTGAAGTTTAGTTTTTTTTATAGATTTGAATTAAATAATTAAATTTTACATTATGGAAAACAATGATTTTAGAGACAGAGAAGAGATTTTTTCTAAGGTATTAAGAGCAGGAAGAAGAACATATTTTTTTGATGTAAGATCCACTAAAGCAGGAGATTACTACTTAACCCTTACTGAGAGTAAAAAATTTACTAATGACGATGGTTCTTTTCATTATAAAAAACATAAAATATACCTATACAAAGAAGATTTTAGTGAATTTTCAAGTATACTTAATGAAATGACGGATTACGTTGTTAACGAAAAAGGAGAAGAAGTAATAAGTGAACGTCATCAAAAAGATTTTAAAAAAGAAGAATATTCTGAAAGTGAGATTATCAAAACAGAGGATACAGAAGATACAAAACCAACTGATAACAAACCTACAGATTTTACAGATGTGAGTTTCGAAGACATTTAATACTATTAATAATATTTTTTAAAAAACCGTAATGAATAATTACGGTTTTTTTTATATTTATATCTAAATCAAATTTTTATGAAAAATATATTTTTATTATCGTTGTTAAGCTTTACGATGATTTCCTTTGGACAAAGTGAAGTTAATTTAGAGTATTATTTTTCACAGCAAGATATTACATCTCTTAATAAAGATATTCCAACTCCAGAGAGCGTTATCGGACATCAAGTTGGTAAATGGCATATAACTCATGATAAACTCGTTGAATACATGAAGGAATTAGCTAATAGTTCAGATAGAATCACTATCGATGAAAGAGGTAAAACATTTGAGGACCGCCCCTTAGTTTTATTAACTATTACCTCAGAAAAAAATCAAAAAAATATTAAAGAGATTCAGAAAAATCATATATCATTAACAAATGCTAGCAAGGAAACTAACCTAGAAAAATCTCCATTAGTAGTATATCAAGGGTTTTCTATTCATGGTAATGAACCTAGTGGTTCTAATTCAGCATTATTATTAGCATATTATTTAGCTGCATCAAACAGTGACTTTATAAATCAATTATTAGAAAATACAGTTATACTGTTAGACCCTTCTTTTAATCCTGATGGACTACAAAGGTTTGCATATTGGGCAAATAGTAATAAAAACATCAATCTAAATCCGGATCCAAATGACAGAGAATACAATGAAGTTTGGCCGGGTGGAAGAACAAATCATTATTGGTTTGATATGAACAGAGATTGGTTGCCTGTACAGTTACCAGAATCTAGAGCAAGGATTAAAACTTTTCACGAATGGCTACCTAATATCCTTACAGATCATCACGAAATGGGGACTAATTCTACTTTCTTTTTCCAACCTGGAGTACCTTCAAGAACTCACCCATTAACATCGAAATTAAATCAAGATCTTACCCGAAAAATATCAAAATATCACGTAAAAGCACTTGATCAGATTGGATCACTATACTATTCTGAAGAACAATTTGATGACTTTTACTATGGCAAAGGGTCAACGTTTCCCGATATAAATGGGGGAATTGGAATATTATTTGAACAAGCTAGCTCTAGAGGTCATATTCAAAATAGTGATAACGGAGTTCTTACATTTCCATTTACAATTAAAAATCAGTTAACTGCAGGTCTATCTACTCTTGATGCTGCTTTAAATATGAGAAAAGAAATATTAAGCTATCAATACAATTTCTATAAAAACTCAAGAGAAGAGGCGAAAAAAGAGAAAAATTCAGCTATAGTATTTGGAGATGAAAAAGATGCAGCGAAAGCCTACCACTTAGCTGAAATTTTAAAAAGACATAAAATTAAATTTCATAAAATAAAAAATGATTTTACAAAAGAAAAAATAAATTACAAAAAAGAACACGCTTATATTATTCCTAAAAATCAAAAAAACCTAAAACTAATAAATGCTATGTTTGAAAAAAGAACAAGTTTTCAGGATAGTTTATTCTATGATGTTTCCGCATGGACTTTTCCACTAGCATTTAACTTAGATTACAATATGGATGTGTCAATGGATATGGCTGGTGAAGAAATAGTAGATTTAAATCTACCTAAGGGAGGTGTTAATTCTAAAAGTGATTATGCATATTTGTTAAGTTGGAACGATTACTACTCTCCTGGGCTTTTAAATGAAATTCTAAATAATAACATATTAGCTAAAGTAGCTTTAAAAGAATTTGTGTTAAATAATAAAAAATATGATTACGGAACAATTCTTATTCCTGTAAAAAATCAAAACATTTCTAGTAAATCTTTGTATGAACTACTAAATAAATTAGCAAATAAAAATCATTTAATTATCGATGGTGTAAATACAGGACTAGCTAATGGAATAGATCTAGGTAGCTCAAAATTTAAAAAAATAGAAAAACAAAATATTGCTATAATTGTTGGAGAAGGAGTAAACTCTTATGATGCAGGTGAAATATGGCATCTTTTTGATACTAGGTATAATATTATGCTTACAAAGCTGGATGTTAAATCTATTTCCAGGTCTGACTTATCTAAATATTCATCTATAATTATCCCAAGCTCTAAAGGTTTATCTGATGTGAATTCAAAAAAAGTTATTGAATGGACACAAAATGGAGGTAATCTAATAACTTTTAAAAATTCATTGAATTGGGTAAACAAAAATAAGTTGTTAGATTTAAAAATAAAATCAAGTACAATCCCTACAAAAAATGTATCCTTTGGTCAAAAAGATAATCATCGTGGTGCTCAGGTAATAGGTGGAGCTATTTTTGAAGCCAAACTAGACTTAAGTCATCCTATTAGCTTTGGATATAAAAACGAACATATTTCGCTATTTAGAAATACAACAATATTTATGGATATTGATGAAATCAGCTATAATAACCCAATAACTTATACAGAAAGCCCTTTACTTAGTGGATATATTTCTGAAGAGAATTTAGAAGATTTAAAATTAAGTGTTCCATTTAAAACAGGTGGTTATAAAAAAGGGCAAGTGACTTGTTTTACGGATAATACAAACTTTAGAGCATTCTGGTATGGTACTAATAAATTATTGATGAATGCGATTTATTTTAGCGATCAATTTTAATTTAAGAAACGACACTTCCGTTAATAACTCTGTCTATTGGTTTAATCAAGGTTACATCACCAGATTGTACTGCACCTAAGACTAAGCAAGAACTCATTGTTTTTCCAATTTGTTTTTTAGGAAAATTTATGATAGCTGTTACCTGAGTATCAATCAAATCTTGAGTCTTATAGTTTTTTGTTATTTGGGCTGATGATTTGTAAACTCCTATGGGTCCAAAATCTATACTTAAGATATATGCTGGCTTTATAGAATCTTTATTAAAATAAGCATCAATAATAGTTCCTACTCTTATATCTATTTTTGAGAAATCATCAAAACTTAGTGCTGTGTTCATATAACAATAATACAATAATTAACAATAAAACAGTAAATAATTAGGTATGTCAAATTAAATCAAAAATGATAAGTCCATAAATCTAGTATTAACTATAAATTTTAATGTGGCGTTAACTAATCACATCCACAAGCTCCACATCAAAAATTAGATTTGCATTAGCTGGAATAACTCCTCCAGCACCAGCTTCACCATATGCTAGATCACTAGGTATAATAAACCTAGCTTTATCACCTACTGACAACAGCGCTAAGCCTTCGTCCCAACCTTTGATTACTTGACCAATGCCTAAAGTAAATTCAATTGGCTCATCTCTTTTAAATGATGAATCAAAAACTGTTCCATCTAGTAGTTGACCTTTGTAGTGAACCTTAATATTTTTTCCACTAACAGCCTTTTCACCCGTACCCTTTTCAGAAATTTTATATCTTAATCCTGATTCAGTGATGTCAAAACCATCAGAAAGATCATTTAGAGTCTTTAAGTTTTTTTCGGAAATTTCTTTTTGTCTTTGAACTACAGATTCGTTAAGAGAATTAAAAGAATCAAGCGCTTTAAATTTACTCGCCTTCTCTCCTATTCTAGATATTTTAATAACTTTTATTTCATCTCCCTGCTTTATAGAGTTAACTACATCCATACCATTAACTACATTACCGAAAACAGTATGTTTATTGTCTAGCCAAGCAGTTGGGATATGAGTAATAAAAAATTGACTGCCATTTGTTCCTGGACCAGCGTTAGCCATAGATAAAATACCTGGTTTATCATGCTTTAACTCAGGGTGAAATTCATCATCAAACTTGTAACCAGGATTACCAGAACCAGTACCTAATGGGCAACCTCCTTGCACCATAAAGTCATTAATAACTCTATGAAACTTCATGTTGTCATAATAAGGAACTCCAAGATCTTTTGATGAGTTTTTCATTTCCCACTCACAAAGAGCAACAAAGTTTCCCACTGTTGCAGGAGTTTTTTCAAATTCTAGGTTTAATGTAATTTCTCCTTTTGAGGTTTCAACTATTGCATATAAGCCATTTTCCATAATATAATTTTTATTTTGAGCGCGAAGATACAATATTAGTTAATTTATTGATAAACAGAATTGTATTAATTTGCAACTTCACTCAAGAATTTAATTCTAAAGAGTCTAAGATCTTCCTCCTCATAATCTCCTTCAAATTCGTCAATTGCTAATTTTATATCATCTGACTCAGCTTCCATAAAGTATTCACCCAGCTCTTCTTGTTGATCTTCATCAAATAAGTAATCAATCCAATACTTTATATTTAACTTTGTGCCAGAATAAACAATTACTTCCATCTCTTTTATAAAATCTATCATATCTAGTGATTTAGCAGATACAATATCATCAAGAGGAAGTTTTCTATCAATACTTTGAATTATATATAGTTTTAAAGCAGAATTTGAACCAGTAGATTTTACTACTACATCTTCCTTTGTAGCAATATTATTTTCGTTTACATAATTTGTTATTAGTTCAATAAATTGTGGACCATATTTTTTAGACTTACCCTCGCCAACCCCATGAATAGTAGACATTTCTGAAATTGTTGTAGGGTATTTTAAAGTCATATCGATTAAAGAGGGATCTTGAAAAATTACGAATGGAGGTATATTTAATTTATGAGCTTCATCTTTTCTTAGATTCTTTAACATTTTTAATAAAACATCATCTCCGGAAATATTTAAACTTTTAGTGAATGTATTTTTACCAGACTGACCTGTATAATAATGATCTTTTGTCATCATGAAAGACACAGGTTTATTTAAAAATTCAAAACCCATTTCAGTGATCTTAACAATTCCATAGGTTTCTATCTCTTTTTTCAAATATCGAGCAACTATACATTGCCTAATTAAAGCCATCCAATACTCATATGGTTTATCTTTTCCGATAGAAAATAATGAGCTCTTTCTAATACTATGAGATTTAATTAACGCATTTTCTTTACCAACTAAAATATCAACTAAATCTTTCGATTTATAAATTTCTTTAGTTTGATTTATTATCTTAATGATATTCAGAACATCTGACTTAGCTTCCGACTTAGGTTTTGGAAACTTCATATTATCATCCAACATACCACCATCTCCAGTATCATTATCAAATTCTTCACCAAAATAATGCAATATAAATTTTCTTCTAGAAATTGATGTTTCCGCATAGGAAACCATTTCTTGTAAAAGAGCATGGCCTATTTCTTGTTCAGCAACAGGTTTTCCAGACATGAATTTTTCTAACTTTTCAATATCTTTATATGCATAATAGGCTATGCAATGGCCTTCTCCTCCATCACGACCAGCTCTACCCGTTTCTTGGTAGTAGCTTTCAATACTTTTTGGAATATCATGATGTATTACAAAACGAACATCTGGCTTGTCAATACCCATTCCAAAAGCTATTGTAGCGACAATAATATCAACATCTTCCATCAGAAACATGTCTTGGTGCTTAGCTCTTGTTTTTGAGTCTAAACCAGCATGATAAGGTAAAGCGTTTAACTCATTAACTTGTAATAAATAAGATATCTCCTCAACTTTCTTTCTACTTAAACAATAGATTATCCCAGATTTACCAATATTATTTTTGATGTATTTTATTATGTCCTTTTCAACTTCATTATCCTTTGTTCTAACTTCATAATATAAGTTAGGTCTATTAAAAGACGCCTTAAATGTATTGGCACCTGATATTTTTAAATTTTTTATTATATCCTCTTGAACCTTTTCTGTAGCAGTTGCTGTTAGGCCAATAATTGGAATTTCTTTATCTAATCTATCTAATATATTTCTTAAATTCCTATAGTCAGGCCTAAAATCATGTCCCCATTCACTTATGCAGTGAGCTTCATCAACAGCCATGAATGAAATATTTTGTTTTTTTAAAAATTCGATATTTGATTCTTTTGATAATGACTCTGGAGCCATATAAAGCAGTTTAGTTTTCCCGCTTGAGATATCCATTTTTACTTTATCAATTTCAGTCTTGGTTAAAGAAGAGTTTAGCACATGTGCAACTGATGCTTCATTTGAAATTGATCTAATAGAGTCAACTTGATTTTTCATTAGAGCAATTAAAGGAGAAACTACTATTGCTGTTCCTTCTTTTATCAACGCAGGTAACTGATAACACAAAGACTTACCGCCACCCGTTGGCATTATCACAAAAGTGTCTTGTTCGTCAAGTAGGCTATTAATTACAATTTCTTGTAATCCTTTAAAATGATTAAAACCGAAATATTTTTTTAACTCTAGATGGAGATTATGTTTCAATATTTGTTTAAAATTTAAATAAATTATTATAAGTCAATTGCCTTTATTAAATATATTATCTTGAAAAAAATTAGAGTCTGATAAAAATTTTGTTTTTTTTGTATATAATAAATATAGTG
>Ga0138258_1333322_pt1 | contig 10763 bp, 7 predicted proteins | sample RNAICE20151110_FD_105263 | JGI IMG/M metagenome (GOLD analysis project Ga0138258, IMG submission 105263) | Metatranscriptomics of polar marine prokaryotic and eukaryotic communities from Arthur Harbor ice station, Antarctica -... | ecosystem: Environmental > Aquatic > Marine > Unclassified...
GGGGAAACTGTTGCTCCATTCCGCTCCAAAAACATGTTGTGGCAGCAGATGTAATAGTTATACCTCTTTCTTGCTCTTGCTCCATCCAGTCCATGACAGCAGCACCATCATGCACTTCACCGATCTTATGGGACAATCCTGTATAAAAAAGCACTCTTTCAGTGGTTGTAGTTTTACCTGCATCAACGTGAGCACATATACCGACATTACGATATCTATTTAAAAGAATTTCTCTTGCCATAATTTATATTTGTTTAGGGATTAAAATCTAAAATGAGAGAAAGCTTTATTGGCTTCTGCCTGCTTGTGAACATCTTCTCTTTTTCTAACAGCATTACCTTTTTTTGCGATGCGTCAGTCAATTCTCCAGCAAGTCTTAAATGCATAGATTTCTCACTTCTTTTTCTTGCAGCTTCAACTATCCATCTCATAGCTAAAGCCTGTCTTCTTGATGGCCTTACTTCTATTGGGACCTGATAGTTAGCGCCACCAACTCTTCTTGATTTAACTTCAACAACTGGACTAACTTCATACAAAGCTTTTGTAAAAATCTCTAGTGGATCTTCTTTTGTAGTTTCAGTAATTCTATCAAAAGCTCCATAAACAATTTTCTCAGCTATAGATTTTTTACCATCTTTCATCAGATTATTCATGAATTTCGCTAAGATAAGATCTTTATACTTAGGATCTGGTAATATTTTTCGTTTTTCGGGACTTCTTCTTCTAGGCATACTTATTTACTCTTTTTAGCGCCGTATTTAGAACGCCTTTGTTTTCTATTTGCAACACCAGATGTATCTAGTGCTCCTCTTACTGTGTGATATCTAACCCCAGGTAAATCTTTAACTCTACCCCCTCTAATAAGAACAAGTGAATGCTCTTGCAGGTTATGACCTTCTCCACCTATATATGAAGTTACTTCAAATCCACTAGTTAGCCTAACTCTACATACTTTTCGTAAAGCTGAGTTTGGTTTCTTAGGTGTGGTGGTATAAACCCTTGTACATACTCCTCTTCTTTGAGGGCAAGCCTCAAGAGCAGGTACGTCAGTTTTCCTGATTTTAGGTTTTCTAGATTTTTTTACTAATTGATTTACTGTTGCCATAATAATTATTTAAGTTAGAGCGCGATTTTATAGAGCTGAGTGGTTGCGGTCAACACTATTCCTCACTTTCTTGAAGCTCTTGTCTTAATGCTGCTTCAATATCATCAGCTGAAAGAGTTGATTCCTCAAGATCTAGTTGTTTTTTATTTTTAAGTCTGTCATGGAATTCCATTCCTGTTCCAGCAGGAACAAGCCTTCCAACAACAACATTTTATTTAAGACCACGCAAATGATCCTTTTTCCCAGTAACAGCAGCTTCAGTTAAAACCCTTGTAGTTTCTTGGAAAGAAGCAGCCGAAATAAATGAATCAGTTGCAAGAGAAGCTTTTGTAATACCAAGTAAAACTCTTTCATACTCTGCAGGAGTTCTACCATCAGAAGAGATTCTTTTATTCTCTTCCTTCATTGCAGCGTAACCAACCTGATCACCTTGAATAAATTTAGTATCATTGCCATCAACAATGAGAGCTTTTCTTAACATTTGACGAAGAATAGTTTCAATATGTTTATCGTTGATTGAAACACCTTGAAGTCTGTAAACGTCCTGAATCTCATTTACTATGAAGTTAGTTAGCTCAGGAACACCTTTTAATCTAAGGATGTCATGCGGACTATAAGGCCCATCTGAAATAATATCACCTTTAGTAATTCTCTCACCTTCAAAAACAGAAAGAGTTCTATGTTTTGGAATTAACATCTCGGTATTCTGAATCTTCTTAGTCGCTCCATCTGGAGTAATAACAAGCCTTATTTTGCCTTTAGTTTCTTTACCAAAGGAAATAATTCCTGTCGATTCAGAAAGAACAGCTGCATCTTTAGGCTTTCTTGCCTCAAACAGGTCAGCTACTCTAGGAAGTCCACCTGTAATATCTTTTGTTTTTGATGCGCCAAGAGGTATACGTGCAAGAACTTCACCAGCAGTTACCTTCTGATTTGGAGCTAAATTAACTAAGGCATTTGCAGGTAGTGTATAGGTTGCTGGAGCTTTATGATCACCAACAAGAACTGCATTACCTTTTGAATCAACTAGTGACATGGAAGGAACTAATTCCTTTCCAGCTGAAGGTCTTACAGAGACATCCATTATTTCTATACTGCTTAGTCCAGTAAGTTCATCTGTTTGAGTTGTTACAGTCACTCCATCGACGATATCATTCAGTTTAACCTTTCCTGATACTTCTGAAATAATCGGTCTTGTATAAGGATCCCAAGAAGCAATTTTTATTCCATCTTTTAAATCAGCAGCATTATCAACTTCTAAAGTTGCACCGTATGGAACTTTATATTGTTCTACTAATTTTCCTTGAATATCAGTAATAGTACACATAGTGTTTCTGGATACTACAACCTGAAGTTTATCTTTATTGGTAACAGTCTTCATCTCATCTGAGAAAGACACTTGGCCAGCACTTTTATTAAAGATTGCATTAGCTTCTGAGGAGCTTGAAGCAGCGCCACCAATGTGGAAAGTTCTCATGGTTAGCTGTGTTCCAGGTTCACCGATTGATTGAGCAGCCACAACACCCACAGCTTCTCCTCTGTGGACTAGATGCCCTCTTGCAAGATCTCTTCCATAACAACTTGAACATACTCCATGAGGAGCTTCACAAGTCATAGAGGAACGAACTTTTAATGTTGCAAGATTTAGAGGCTCTATTTTATCTAAAGCTTCCTCATCTAACATTGTTCCTGTTGCAAATAGCTCTTTGCCTTCTCCATCTAAAATAGGCTCTGCTATAACTCTTCCTAAAATTCTGTCTGTAAGAGCTTGTATGATCTCTCCGCCATCAATAATTGAAGTAACTGTAATAGAATCTTTTGTCTCACAATCACTTATTACAACTACACAATCTTGAGATACATCAACAAGTCTTCTAGTTAGATAACCAGAGTTAGCTGTTTTTAAAGCTGTATCAGCTAGGCCTTTTCTGGCTCCATGAGTTGAAATAAAGTACTGTAAAACAGATAAGCATTCTCTAAAGTTAGCAGTAATTGGAGTTTCAATAATAGATCCATCAGGTTTTGACATTAAGCCTCTCATTCCAGAAAGCTGTCTAATCTGTGCAGGAGATCCTCTTGCACCAGAATCTGCATAAATATATACAGAATTAAAAGACGCTTGCTGAACATCGTTGCCATCTGCATCTTTGACAATCTCGGTACTAATTTTTTCCATCATAGCTTTTGAAACTTGCTCATTTGCTTTAGACCAGATATCAATAACTTTATTGTATCTTTCGCCATTAGTAACTAATCCAGATTCAAATTGTTTTGCTATAGCCTTAACTTCTTTTTCAGAAGCTTCAACAATAGAAGCTTTAGCCTCAGGAATTACAAAGTCATTTACTCCAATTGAGGATCCTGACCTAGTAGAGAAATCAAAACCTAAATACATCAACTGATCAGCAAAAATTACTGTTTTCTTTAGGCCAGCTTTTCTGTATGAAATATCAATTAGTTTTGATACTGATTTTTTATTTAAAGTTTTATTAATATTATCAAATCCAACTTCAATAGGAGTAATTCTCCAAGCAAGGACTCTACCTACAGTTGTATCTTCTATATAAGTTCCCTTCTCAGCATTTGCTATTCTGCATCTGATATTTGCATGTAATGAGATAGTTTCAGCCTCAAAAGCTCTTAAAACTTCATCTGGGTTACTAAATACTCTTCCTTCACCTTTAGAGTTAACTTTCTCTCTGGTCATGTAATAAAGACCAAGTATCATATCTTGAGTTGGGTTAATTATTGGTGCTCCGTCAGCTGGAGAAAGTATATTGTTAGTCGACATCATTAATGCTCTAGCTTCTAACTGAGCTTCAAGAGTTAAAGGAACATGAACTGCCATCTGATCACCATCAAAGTCAGCATTAAATGCAACACAAACTAATGGATGGAGTTGGATTGCTTTGCCTTCAATAAGTTTAGGTTCAAAGGCTTGAAGTCCTAATCTATGAAGAGTTGGGGCTCTATTAAGCATCACCGGATGCTCTCTAATAACATCTTCTAAAACTTCCCATACTTCAGGCGTTTCTCTTTCCACTAACTTTTTGGCTGATTTAATAGTTGTAGCAAGTTCTCTTTGCTCTAATTTTCCATAAACAAATGGTTTAAATAATTCAAGCGCCATCTTCTTAGGTAAGCCACATTGATGTAGTTTTAAATTTGGGCCAGATACGATTACAGATCTTCCTGAATAATCTACCCTTTTCCCTAGTAGGTTTTGTCTAAATCTTCCGCCTTTACCTTTAATCATGTCTGCTAAAGATTTAAGAGGTCTTTTATTAGTTCCTGTAATAACCCTTCCTCTTCTTCCATTATCTAGCAAAGCATCGACTGATTCTTGAAGCATTCTCTTTTCATTTCTTACAATAATGTCAGGAGCACTTAATTCAAGTAATCTTTTTAATCTATTGTTTCTATTAATAACTCTTCTATATAAATCATTTAGATCAGATGTAGCAAACCTTCCGCCCTCAAGAGGAACTAAAGGTCTTAAATCTGGTGGTAAAACAGGTAAAACTGTCATAACCATCCACTCAGGCTTATTACCTGAATTATTAAAAGCTTCTAAAAGCTTTAATCTTTTAGAAAGTTTTTTAAGTTTGGTTTCTGAGTTTGTTTGAGGAATCTCTTCTCTAATAACTCTTATTTCATCTTCAATATCAAGATCTTGAAGTAATCCTTGAATAGCTTCAGCTCCCATATCAGCACTAAAATCATCACCATATTCATCAAAAGATTCTACGTATTCTTCTTCAGTTAATATTTGTCCTTTCTCTAAGTCAGTTAACCCAGGATCAGTAACAATATAACTTTCAAAATATAAAACTCTTTCGATTTCACGAAGTGTAATATCAAGCAGTAAACGAATTCTTGATGGAAGAGATTTTAAGAACCATATATGAGCAACGGGTGCGGCAAGGTCGATATGACCCATTCTTTCTCTTCTAACTTTAGCTAGGGTAACTTCAACTCCACACTTTTCACAAACTACGCCCCTGTGTTTCATACGTTTATATTTTCCACAAATACATTCGTAATCTTTTATAGGTCCAAAAATTTTAGAACAAAAAAGACCATCTCTTTCTGGTTTAAAAGTTCTATAGTTTATAGTCTCAGGTTTTTTTACCTCACCAAAGGACCATGATTTGATCATTTGTGGTGAAGCTAGACCAGCAGATATTGTAGTAAAATCGTCTTGACCTGGTTTTAGTAAATTTAATAAGTCTCTCAATTTGCTCTCCTAGTTATCTGAATCTAATTCAATATTAATACCAAGTGATTTAATTTCCTTACTAAGGACATTAAACGACTCAGGGATACTTGCATCCATTTGATAGGATCCAGCAACAATATTCTTGTACATTTTTGTTCTTCCAGCCACATCATCTGATTTAACAGTAAGCATTTCCTGAAGGGTGTATGAAGCTCCATAAGCCTCAAGTGCCCATACCTCCATTTCACCAAATCTTTGACCACCAAACTGAGCTTTACCACCCAGCGGTTGCTGTGTTACTAAGCTGTATGATCCGGTTGATCTAGCATGCATTTTGTCATCAACTAAGTGATTAAGTTTAATAATATACATATATCCAACGGTAACAGGTCGCTCAAATTTAGTTCCTGTTCTTCCGTCATATAATGTGAACTGTCCAGATTCTGGAAGTCCTGCAAGTTTTAATAAATCCTTAATCTCACTTTCTTTAGCGCCATCAAAAACTGGTGTTGCAATAGGAAGTCCAGAAGTAAGATTTGAAGCTAATTCAACAATTTCAGCATTATTAAATGATTCTATATCTTCTTTATTAGCTGCATTCTTATTATAAAGTTTATCTAAGTAATCCTTTAACTCAGCTGGTTTAGCGTTTTCTTTTAGCATTGAATCAATTTTCTCTCCAATACCTTTTGCTGCCATACCCATATGAGTCTCAAGAACCTGTCCGACATTCATTCTTGAAGGCACTCCAAGTGGATTAAGAACTATATCAACAGGAACACCATATTTATCATGAGGCATATCTTCTACTGGCATTATTTCAGATATAACTCCTTTATTACCATGTCTTCCAGCCATCTTATCTCCAGGCTGAATTCTTCTCTTGATTGCAAGGTAGACTTTTATTATTAATAACACCAGGTGCTAAGTCATGACCTCTAATTATTTTTTCTCTTTTTTCCTCAAACCTTGTCTTAATGTCCTTAAGGTATTGTTTTAGATTCTTCTCAGTCTCTTCTACTCTTGTATTAACTGAATCAGAATCTGTTCGGATAGCTAATAGCTCATCTAATGAAAGTTCAGATAAGTCATTAAGAGAAATTGAAGCACCTTTCTTCATTCCAGAAGCTTTGACAACTTTATTGCCTTTTAAGATTTCAGCGACTCTTAATTTTGTTGCTTCCTCAACAATTCTTGTTTCATCATCAGCATCTTTCTTAGATTCAGATAAATGATCTTCTTCAATTGCTTGAGTTCTTGTGTCTTTTTCAACACCATCTCTTGTAAAGACTTCTACCCCAATAACAGTACCCTTTGTACTAGATGGAGCTCTTAAGGATGTATCTTTAACATCAGAAGCTTTCTCACCAAAGATAGCTCTTAAAAGCTTTTCCTCTGGTGATAATTGGGTTTCACCTTTAGGAGTAATTTTACCAACTAATATATCTCCAGGTTCAACCTCAGCACCAACATATACAATACCGCAGTCATCTAGTTTTCCTAGTGAACCTTCTCCGACATTTGGAATATCAGATGTTATCTCTTCTGAACCAAGCTTGGTGTCTCGAGCGATACAAGTAAGTTCTTGAATATGTATCGATGTAAATAGATCCTCTCGAGCAACCTTTTCAGATATTAAAATTGAATCCTCAAAGTTATATCCATTCCATGGCATAAATGCAATTCTAATATTTTGACCTAAAGCTAATTCACCATTATCAATAGATGGTCCGTCAGCCAAAACATCTCCAGCTTTTACTTTATATCCAACTTTGACTATTGGTCTTTGGTTAATACATGTATTTTGATTTGATCTTGTATATTTTATTAAGTTATAAACGTCTACAGCTGAATTACTATGTTTTGTATCAGTAACTCGAACAACTATCCTAGCTGCGTCAACATTCTCGACAATACCATTTGTTTTAGAAATTATACAAACACCTGAATCTCTAGCAACAACTGACTCTAAGCCAGTTCCAACTAATGGTTTTTCTGGTCTAAGACACGGAACAGCTTGTCGTTGCATATTTGATCCCATTAGGGCTCTGTTAGCATCATCATGTTCTAAAAACGGGATTAATGATGCTGCGATAGATACAACTTGCTGAGGAGATACATCCATTAAATCAACTCTGTCAGGTGACATAAGTTCAAATTCACTAGCATGTCTAACAGCAACTAAATCATCAACAAATCTATTATTTTTATCTAGTACAACGTTAGCCTGAGCAATAACATGTTCACTTTCATCAATTGCAGATAAATATTCGATATCATCTGTTACTTTGCCATCAACTACTTTTCTGTATGGAGTTTCGATAAAACCGTAATTATTAGTTCTTGCGTATGAAGCAAAAGAATTAATTAAACCAATGTTTGGTCCTTCAGGAGTTTCAATTGGGCACACTCTTCCATAATGAGTAGGATGAACATCTCTAACTTCAAAACCTGCTCTTTCTCTAGTAAGACCACCGGGTCCTAAAGCTGATACTCTTCGTTTATGTGTTATTTCAGATAATGGATTATTTTGATCCATAAATTGAGATAACTGACTTGATCCAAAGAATTCTTTAATAGCAGCTGTTACTGGTTTAGCATTAATGAGATCTTGTGGACCTAACTCATCTGCTTCAGCCATGCTTAATCTTTCTCTTACAGCTCTTTCTACTCTAATTAAACCAACTCTGAATTGGTTAGCTGTCATTTCACCAACTGACCTAACTCTTCTGTTACCAAGATGGTCAATATCATCAACCACGTCATGGCCGTCTCTAATACTTACGATGCCTTTCATGACTTCTATAATGCGGCTTTGTCTAAAATATTAGGACTCTCTTTATTCTCTTCTATTTTTAGCCTTCTGTTAAATTTCATTCTGCCAACTTCTGAAAGATCATATCTTTCTGAATTGAAGAAAAGGTTATTAAATAATGTATCTGCTGAATCCTTTGTAGGTGGTTCTCCAGGTCTCATCATTCTATAAATTTCAACTAACGCCTCTAATCTATTCGATGTAGGATCTGATCTTAGTGTGTCAGAAATATATGGACCTTTATCTAATTCATTTATATACAGACACTCTAAATCTGTAACATTACTTTCTTTAAGTAACTCAAGAACTGTAATATCGATAAGCGTGTTGGCAGAAACTAGAATTTCTCCTGTTTCTTGATTAAAAATATCTTTTGCTGTTACTTTTCCTAGTAAGTAATCTTCAGGGAGAGCTAGTTCACTAATAGTAGATTTAGCCATCTCTCTAACATGTTTTGCTGTTATTCTTTTTCCTGCTTCTACGAAAACTTTACTTTTGACTTTAATGTCAACAGCAAGAGTTTCGCCACGAAGTCTTTCAGGTATTATTTTTAAAATAACGGATTCTTTGTCTAAAGTATAAGAATCATTTTCATAAAAATTCGTTAGTATTTCTTCGGTGCCAATATCCAAGGCTCTCAGCATAATAGTAGCTGGTATCTTTCTTCTTCTATCAATTCTACAAAATAAAATATCTTTAGGATCAAACTCAAAATCTAACCAAGAACCTCTATAAGGAATAATTCTAGCTGAATATAATACTTTACCGGATGAATGAGTTTTGCCTTTATCATGATCAAAAAATACACCAGGTGATCGATGCAACTGAGCAACAACAACTCTCTCAGTTCCATTAATAACAAAAGATCCATCATCCGTCATGAGCGGAACTTCACCCATAAAGACTTCACCTTCTTTAATATCTTTTACTTCTTTAAAATTTGTTTCTCTATCGTAAAGAACTAATTTAACTTTAATTCTTAGTGGTGCTGAATAAGATAATCCTTGAACAAGACATTCTTGGACATCATATACATTTTTGCCTAACTCGTAAGATACATATTCAAGGGCAGCGTTACCTGAAACACTAGTTATAGGAAATAAAGATTGAAAAACCTCTTCAAGTCCTTGCCTTTTCCTAGCCTCAAGACTGACTTCTGATTGAAGAAATTCTGAATAAGAATCTAATTGGGTTTCTATAAGGTTAGGAAGATCCATAACCTTTGCAAAAGTTCCAAAATTCTTTCTTATTCTCTTTTTTTCGGTATAACTGTATGTCATAAACGAGCCCTTATGTATGTAATTAATTTTCTAAGTTATTTAAGTTCTGCTGATGCTCCGGCTTCAGTTAGCTGCTTTAACATCTCTTCAGCTTCTTCCTTTTTAATACCTTCTTTAATAGTATTAGGAGCTCCATCAACTAAATCTTTAGCTTCTTTTAAGCCTAGTCCAGTGATTGCTCTTACTGCTTTAATAACTTGGACTTTCTGATCACCAGCTGCGTTAAGAACAACGTCAAAAGCGCTCTTCTCTTCTTCTACTTCGCCAGCGTCTGCTGCTGCTGCGGGCGCAGCTGCAACTGCTGCTGCTGCAGTTACTCCAAATTTCTCTTCAATTGCTGAAATAAGATCAACGAGGTCCATTACGGACATCTCTTCTACAGCTTTTAAAATATCATCTTTACTTGTTGCCATTCTAATTCTCCTTTTTTAGGCAGATGCCTGTTTATTGTCATGAACTGCTGATAAAACTCTCGCTAACTTACTTGGTACTTCATTTAATAAAGTAGCAAACTTGCTAACAGGTGCTTGTAAAACAGAAGCTATAAGACCCAATGCCTCGTCTCTTGATGGAAGATTTGCCAAGATATCAATCTGAGCTCCATCTAGTAACTGACCCTCTACTACTAAAGCTTTGATCTCTAATGCTTCAAAGTTTTTAGCGTAAGTTTTGAGTAATTTAGCTGCTGCGCCTGGCTCATCAAATGAAAAAGCAAACAGGGAAGGCCCTGTTAGGACTTCATCGGAACATCCAAAATCAGTTCCCTCAAATGCTAATTTAGCAAGAGAGTTCTTGATAACCTGGATGTGGACTCCGGCTTCAGTCGCTTTTTGTCTAACTTCAGATAGTTCTGGTACTTTTAAACCACGTGCGTCTGAAATCACTAAGGATGATGCAGAAGAAGCTACTTCCTTCACTTCATTTACTATCCTTTCTTTTTCACTTTTAGCTAATGCCACAGCAATTCTCCTATATTTGCCTTTCGGCGTTTCGGCGACAAACTGCCAATTCGCAATCTGAACACCACCTACGTAGGAAATTAAGTCTTTCGACACCTACGGTCTTTGACGGCTGCGAAAATCGCAACAATCTAAGGTTTCTTTCGAAACCTTAAAACTTATACTAGTTCAGCTGAACTAATCTTAACCCCTGGACCCATAGTGCTACTTATAGCAATATTTCCAATGAACACCCCTTTAGATGAAGGCGGTTTTAACTTTTTTAATTCTGTAAGAAGAGCTGTAGCATTTGATTGGATTTTATCCGCATCAAAAGATACTTTTCCTATACATCCATGAATGATTCCATTTTTATCTGTTCTAAATCTTACCTGGCCTGCTTTAA
>Ga0138258_1004909_pt1 | contig 10728 bp, 6 predicted proteins | sample RNAICE20151110_FD_105263 | JGI IMG/M metagenome (GOLD analysis project Ga0138258, IMG submission 105263) | Metatranscriptomics of polar marine prokaryotic and eukaryotic communities from Arthur Harbor ice station, Antarctica -... | ecosystem: Environmental > Aquatic > Marine > Unclassified...
AAACGTTACCATTGCACCCAAAAACAAGATCGTATGCAAGAGGTAAATTATTTTGGCAATGTTTAAACGATTCTAACTGGTTGGTGTATGTGAGTCAGGCGTACGATTGTATTTACAATTATTTATCTGAAGAAGAACGTAATAAATTAGAAACAAATTTATTTAAACCATTTGCAAATCATATTTCTGTAGACAGTCCACAGTTTTATCAAAGAGTACACAATCATAGTACTTGGGGAAATGCAGCTGTTGGTATGATTGGTTTAGTAATGAATGATCAAGAATTAATTGATCGTGCTTTATATGGAATTAAAGGTGTGGATTTAGATAAAAAAGCTAAAGATGATGATGGTGGCTTTTTAAATAAAGACGGAAAGGCAGGTTTTTTAGCGAATATAGAAGAACCCTTTTCGCCAGATGGTTATTATAATGAAGGCCCATATTATCAGCGTTACGCAATGTATCCTTTTTTAGTTTTTGCTGAAGGCCTACATAATGTAAAACCAGAACTAAAAATTTTCGAATATAAAGAAGGAGTGCTTTTAAAATCTATCAACGCACTTTTAAATTTATCTGATGCAGATGGTGATTTCTTCCCTTTAAACGATGGACAAAAAGGAATGTCTTACTATAACGATGCTTTAGTTACTGCTGTCGATATTTCTTATCATTTTGGAAAACAAGATTCAGGTTTATTAACTATTGCTACAGAGCAAAATAAAGTATTATTAGACGATTCTGGTTTAGCAGTTGCCCTTGGTATAAAAAATGGAAAAGCGAAGCCATTTGAAAAAAAGTCAATTAATTTATCTGATGGACCTGAAGGAAAACAAGGTGGTGTTGGTATTTTAAGAAACGAAGATATTGAGCTTGTTTTTAAATATGCATCTCAAGGATCTAGTCATGGTCATTATGATAAATTATCTTATTCATTATGCGAAAAAGGTGATGAAGTACTTCAAGATTATGGTTTAGCTCGTTTTGTAAATATTGAACAAAAAGGTGGAGGAAATTATCTAAAAGAAAACAAGACTTGGGCAAAACAAACCATAGCACATAATACTGTAACTCAAAATGAAACTTCTCATTATAACGGTAAGTACGAAATAGGAAGTCAAAATCATCCAGACTTACATTATTTTTCTTCGGATAATGAAAAGGTACAAGCTTCAAGCGCAAAAGTAACTAACACATATCCTGGAACAGATATGCAAAGAACTGTAGCAATTATTAAAGATGAAGATTTCGAAAAGCCATATGTCCTAGATATTATGAAAGTAGTTTCTAAGAAAACGAATCAATATGATTTTCCTTATTACTTTTTAGGTCAAGTTTTAAATACAAACTTTGAGTACACAATACCAAAAACCTTAAAAGCTTTAGGAAGTAAAAACGGATACAAACATTTATATGTAGAAGGTAGAGGGAAGTCTACTAAAGACAACACTAAATTTTCTTGGTTAAATAAAGGGAAGTTCTATAGTTTAACAACGGTATCTGATGCTAATGAAGAAATTCTTTTTACAAGAATTGGAGCAAACGATCCAGAGTTTAATTTACGTAGAGAAGCTGCATTAATGTTAAGACGGAAAAACATTAAAAATACACTTTTTGTTTCAGTAATAGAAGCGCATGGTAGTTATAGTCCAGTTTCAGAATCTGCTGTTAATTCTAAAAGTAATATTAAGGAATTAAAAGTGGTTTTTGAAACAACAGATTATACTGCTATTTCAATAATTACTATAAAAGGAAATACTAAACTGTTTATTACAGCAAATACAAACGCCTCAGAAGAAGCAAAACATACTTTAAAAATTAACAGTAAGAATTATACTTGGGTAGGTTCTTATTATTACAAATAAACTTAAAAATGGAAAAATTGAATCGATTTAGTGAAAAATACATCATTTCAAAAGACATGAAATGGGAAGTACTTGGTGGAGGAGTCTCAAGAAAATTTTTAGGTTACGATAATCAAATTATGATGGTAAGCGTAAAATTTGATAAAGGAGCATTAGGTGCTCCACATCAACACTTTCACACACAAGCTACCTACTGTGTTTCAGGTAAATTTGAATTTGAAATTGATGGAATAAAGCAAATTGTAGAAGCTGGAGACGGAGTGTATATTGAACCTAATTTATTGCATAGTGCAATTTGTTTAGAAGAAGGACAGCTAATTGACACATTTAGTCCTGTAAGAGAAGACTTCTTAACTGGTGATGGGCCGTCTTATTTTGGAGATAAAAAGTAATAAGAAAAAAACCTGATAGTAATAACGAGAGATTAAAAAATAGTTTTATTTTGGAGATTCTGTATACAATATACCCTCGGTATTTCATGGTTATTATGTATAAAAACAGGAATTTTAATTGATGTTTTTAGTCCTAAATGGAGAATATTTTATCAAATAACATATTTTTTATATCTTTTCTTTGGGTATTAATAAAATAATTAACTTTTTATTAAGAAATAGCTGTTTAAGTGAAAAAAAGGTGTATATTTGGTAAACCAATTTGGTAAACCAATTTAAACAACCAAAAACATATAACGTATGATATTAAATTTGAATTAATTAAAAGCAAAAAGGATAGGTGCACGCCTATCCTTTTAAAAAAAATACTTCTTCTGAAGGAAGTACAAACCAACACATAATCTTTAAATTAAGTATAAGTACCTCAAAAGTACTGAAAACTATTTCAGTTTTTAATTTTTGAAACTTTATTTTAGGTTATGTAAAAAAAATACTCAATAAAGAGTAGTAATTACATTTTTAAACATAAAGCACAATTATGAAATTAAAATTTAAAATAACATTATTATTAGTAATGTTAGTAAACGTTTGCATTTTTGCTCAAGATAGCTATACTTTAAATGGTACAGTAGTGTCGAAAGCAGACAACAGTACACTTCCAGGTGTTTCAGTAAGGATACTAAACACAAATACAGGAACTGAAACCAATCTTGATGGAAATTATTCAATTAAAATAACAAAAGGGGCAGTTTTAGAATTTTCTTATTTAGGGTATTTAACACAAAACGTAACTATTAATAATCAAAAAACTTTAAATATCAGTTTGGCGGAAGATGCTGCTAATTTAGATGAAGTTGTGGTTGTTGGTTATGGAAAAAGAAGAAAGAGTGATATAACAGGTGCTGTATCTTCCGTAACAACTGAAGAGTTAACTGCATTTCCAGTGCTAAATGCTGCACAAGCATTACAAGGTAGAGCAGCTGGTGTAGTTGTACAATCTAATAATGGTGGTGAGCCAGGAGCTCCTATTAGTATTAAAATTAGAGGTAATACTTCTATTAGTGCAAGTAGTGCTCCATTAATTGTAGTAGATGGTTTTGTTGGAGCGAGTATGCCTCAAGCAAATGACATTAAATCTTTAGAAGTATTAAAAGATGCTTCTGCAACGGCTATTTATGGATCTAGAGGATCCAATGGTGTTGTTTTAGTTACAACTAAAAAAGGTAAAAGTGGAAAACTTACTATTGAGTTGAATACTACATATGCTGTTCAAAGTACTGCTAATAAGTTAGACTTATTAAATGCAGATGATTTTGCAACATTCCAGCAAGAAGTATTTAATAATCAAGCATTAACTGCAGGTGTTGCACCAGCAACTTATACACAAGGATCAGAAAATACAGATTGGCAAGATTTAATCTACAGAACTGGTACTACTGTTAATCATCAAATTTCTCTTTCTGGAGGTTCAGATAAAGTAAATTTTTATGCTTCAGGTAACTATTTTAAGCAAGATGGTATTGTAGTTAATTCTGGTTTTGAAAAAGCAACTTTCTTAACAAATTTTGATGCAAAAGTAACTGATAAATTAAAATTAGGATTGAACCTTTTTGGAAGTAGAGGTACTAAAAATGGAATTCCAACACAATCTACAGGTAGTGTTACAGTAGGTAACGATGATGTAATTGGTTTGGCAATGAGATTTAGACCTGATTTTGGAATTAGAGCAGCAGATGGTAGCTTTACTGTAGATACTAGGGGAGATTTTCTTGATAACCCTTATGCAGTTGCTACTGAAAGAATCAATGAAATCGTTACAGATAATTTTAGAGCAAATACTTATTTAGATTATGAAATTATTGAAGGTCTTAACTTTAAAACAACTTTTGGTTTTAAATCAATTAATCAAACAGGAGGTCTTTATTTACCTTCAACTTTAATTGTTACGGCAGGTCAAAAAGGTGGAGAAGCAACTATTACAAACTCACAATCTAATACAGTATTGAGTGAGAATTATTTAACATATAATAAAGAAATAGGGAAAGGAAGTTTAACCTTATTAGGAGGATATTCTTATCAAAAAAATTCAAACGAACAGTTTGGAGCAGGAGCTCAAGGATTTCCTTCAAATAGTGTAGGTTATAGTAATTTAGGAGCAGGTTCAGTTACCTTAACACCTACTTCATCTTTTACAGAATCAGAAATTCAATCTCAATTTGGTAGAGTAAATTATGATTATGATGACAAGTACTTATTAACTGCTACTGTAAGAAGAGATGGGGCATCAAATTTCTCAAAAAATGAGAAGTATGCAATTTTTCCTTCTGCTGCTTTAGGTTGGAAAATTTCTAATGAGAGTTTTTTACAAGATGTAGAAGCTATTTCTAATTTAAAATTAAGAGCAAGTTGGGGACAAACAGGAAATCAAGCTATTTCTGCATACCAATCTTTAGCTATTTTAAGTGCTATTTATTCTTCTGTAGGAGGACAACAGGTTAGTGCGGTTACACCAAATCAACCTTCGAATCCTGATTTAAAATGGGAAACTTCTACTCAAACAAATATAGGTGTAGATTTAGGGTTATATAACAGTAAGATTAAACTTTCTTTAGATTACTATAACATTGATACGGATGATTTAATTATGGCGAATACAGGATTCCCTAGTTACTTTGGGTTTTTAAATTCTCAAATTTTAGCAAACGTAGGAGAAATTAATAATCAAGGTTTTGAGGTTTCTTTAAATGCAAATATTATTTCTAACGATAACTTTAGTTGGAATGCAGATTTTAATTGGTCAACCAATAAAAATGAAGTAGTAAGTTTAATAAACAATGCAGATTTGTTTGATAGTGCTGCTCCAAGTTACTTTAGTGTTGGTAATACTTATGTTTTAAGAGAAGGAGAAGCAGTAGGTCTTTTTTGGGGTTATGATTATGTAGGTATTCACCAAGGAGGTACTTTACCAACTGGTACAGTAGGTGCATCAGGTACAACTTTAGCAGGAGATCCATTGTTTAGAGATATAGACGGAGATGGTTCACGTGGTGCAGGAGATCAAACTACTATTGGAGATCCTAATGCAGATTACACTTTTGGAATTACCAACAACTTTTCTTATAAAAATTGGGATTTAAACATTTTTGTTCAAGGTTCTCAAGGTGGAGAAATTTTTAACATGACTAATGTTCAATTACATAACGGAGATTCAAATACAACTTATGATTATTTTAACGCTTCACAAAATGGAACTGCACCTCGTGCAGGAAACAATTCTGATAGAGAGATATCTTCACGTTTTGTTGAAGATGGTAGTTATATAAGACTTAAGAATGTAGCTGTAAGTTATAACTTACCTTCTGACATAGTTGAAAAATTAGGAGCAGATAACATTAGATTTTCTTTGAGTGCACAAAACTTATTAACACTTACTGATTATTCTGGTTTAGACCCAGAAGTAAGTTTCTTTGGTGGAAGTGGTGCAACTAATAGTAAAAGGAATACTGCTCAAGGGCATGATTTTGGAAACTATCCAACGTTACAGTCTATTAACTTCAGTCTAAACTTAAAATTTTAATCAATAATTTAAAAATTTAAAAATATAAAAATATGAAGACATTTAAATTTATTTTCTTACTATTGATAACTGTATCAATGGTTAGATGTTCAGATTTAGTAGAAGAGCCTCAAGGTTTATTAGCTCCAGAGGGTTTCTTTCAATCTACGGATGATATACAAGTTGCAATAAACGCTACGTATGCACACGCCCTTAACGAACAAGTTTGGGGAAGAAAACTATCTAATGCATTAATGTTACGTTCAGATATGGCAGCTTTTACACCTACTGGTACAACTACAAGACGTGTAGAAATGGATCAGCATAGCATAACAGATAATAATGAAATGGTTTATGATCCTTGGAATAGAATTTATAGAGGAATAGCGGCAGCTAATCAAGCAATTTCAGGTGCTGAATTGGTAGATGCACCAGATTCTGAAAAGAACCCAGTGGTTGCACAAGCTTATTTTATGAGAGCTTTTTATTATTTTCATTTAGTAAGATTGTTTGGTGAAGTTCCTTATTTAACAGAGCCTGTAACAGCTACAACTGCAGAAGCAATGGCTTCTATTTCAAAAACTTCTATAGCAGATGTGTATGCCGGTATTGTATCGGATTTAATGTTTGCTGAGACTAATTTACCTGATCAACAAGCAACAAGAGCTCTACCTTCTAAAGGAGCAGCAAAATCTTATTTAGCATTGGTGTATTTAACTAGAGCAGGAACAAGTGGTAATGCTGATTTTCAATTAGCTTTTGATAAAGCAAAAGAAGTGATTAGTGATAAAGGTACTTATGGTTATGATTTAGATTCAGATTTTCAAAACTTATTTAATGCAGATGCTATTTATGCTTCAAAAGAGCCAATATTTTCTTTAGATTATAACAATTTTGAAGCTTCTGACAATGCTTATGATCAGATAGCACCAATGACTGGTATTAGAAATAATTATAGACATGGAGCCGGTAATGGTGGTTGGGCTCAAGTAGTTCCAGAAATTAAAGTTTTTAATGAGTGGCCTGCTGGAGATTACAGAAGAGCTGTAAGTTTTGACGATAAAGCTGTTTTTTCAGGAGATCACGATAGTGATGCAACTACTCCAGATACCGTTGAGGAAGTTGATTATACTCAATTTGGTACAGCACCTGGTTCTATTCACGGACAAGCTTTACCTAGACCATTTATTGCAAAATATTACCGTTTTCCAGGAGCATTTGCTCGTGGATCTGTTAGAGCAACAAGTCAAAATTATTCTATGATGCGTTATGCAGAAGTATTGTTAATTGCAGCAGAAGCTGCAGTAGAAATTAACAATAATGCAGCTGCAGTTCAATATATTAATGAAGTAAGAACAAGAGCAAGAGCTGGAGGTTCTTGGGTAAATACTTACTCAAATACTGCTACTCCTGCAAATATTTCAGGTACAGTTACTGCTAATGATGTATTAGAAGAGCGTAGATATGAATTAGCTTTTGAAGGTAAAAGATGGTACGACATTGCAAGAAGAAGAATTGGTACACAAGCATTTGGTACTAGTGGACTTGAGGTAAGACCAGGTTTTACTGATGCTGATTACTTAACGCCAATACCTATTACAGCAATAAATAGTAATCCAAATTTAGGTATCTAGAATATTGGATGGTATTAGCAGAAAAGGAGTGTTTGTAAAACACAATTTTTGCATGCCGTAGCCAATACCTTCGAGCACAGACACAATAATTTAGTGAGTTAAAGGTTATTTGAATTATTTATTAAAATTTTATCCTATCTGACTAATCAGATAGGATAAAGTCTTAATTTAAAAAAGAAATTGGCTATTTCGAATTAGTTTTTATATATTTATACTAATCAATTTGGTTAACCAATTTTTTACATTAAAATATGAAATTAGAAGTACTTACTAAAAACGAAAATCAAAAAATTCAGAATTTAATAATTATAGGCATTAAAGATTTTATTAACTATAAAAATTTAGAGCCTGGAGATAAGCTTCCGTCAGAAAGAATGCTTTCGGAGAAGTTTGAGGTAAGTAGAACTAATGTAAGAGAAGCAATTCAGAAATTAGAGTTTTATGGTTTATTAAAATCTAGACCTCAAAGTGGAACTTTCGTAGCAAATATTGGTGTTACTGCTCTTAATGGAATGATTGAAGATATTTTAAGATTAGATGAACCTGATTTTAAGTCTTTAGTAGAAACAAGAATTCTATTAGAATTAAAAACGTCAAGATTAGCAGCAACAAGAAGAACAAAAGAAGATTTAATACAAATAAAAGAAGCATTAGAAGCTTATAAAGATAAAGTTATTAACGGAGAGGATGCTGTACAAGAGGATTTGTTGTTTCATTTAGCAATTGCAAAAGCAAGCGGTAATAGTACAATGAATACTTTTATGTTAATTATAACGCCAGAAATTATTACAAATTTCGAAAAATATCATGTTTGTGATAATGGTTTAGCACAAGAAGGTATTATAGAACATCAAGAGATATTTGATGCAATTTTAAAACAAGATCCAAAATTAGCAAAAGAAAAAATGAAAGTTCACTTTAAAACATTATATCAATATTGTTATAATATTTAAAGTTGATAAAAGAAAGTTGCACGCTTTTCTTATATCAAAGTATATAAAATCTGAAGGAAGAATAAATTAATTAATCTTTTTGCTTTTAGCAATCTCATTTACTTCATTAAAATAAAATTATTACAAATAATAGCATTTGTAAAAGGTATTGCTATAATTTATAAAAACTAAATTTAGTATGAAATTAAAAGGACTTAGATGGTGGATTATTGGACTTGTATGTCTAGCAACAGTAATAAACTATATTGATAGAGCTGCTTTAGGAATTATGTGGCCTGCTATGAAAGATGATTTAGGAATGACAGAGCAAGACTATGCTTGGATTATAAACATCTTTACAATTACTTATGCAGCCGGTAAATTTATTTCAGGAAAAGTATATGATAAAGTAGGTACCAAAATTGGTTTTGTACTTTCTATCTTTTTCTGGTCTTTAGCATCGGTATTGCACTTTTTTGCTAAAGGAGCTGCTTCTTTAGGGATTTTTAGAGGATTATTAGGAGTTGCAGAAGCAGGTAACTGGCCAGGAGCAGTAAAAAATAATGCAGAGTGGTTTCCAATTAAAGAGAGAGCGTTAGCTCAAGGAATTTTTAATGCAGGAGCAGCAATAGGTTCTATAATAGCTGCACCAACTGTTGCCGAGTTATTTGGTATTTATGGTTGGAGAATAACTTTTGTAATTATTGGAGTTTTAGGATTTCTTTGGATTATTCCATGGTTAATTATGAATAAAGCAAAGCCAAAATTACATCCTTGGATTACAGATGAAGAAAAGAATCATATTGTTTCTGGAAGACATGAAAGTAGGCAAGGTGATGACGATAGTAAAAGTTTAACAGTAAAGCAATTACTATCTATGAAAGAAGCACAAGGAGTTATTGCTGCAAGATTTTTTATTGAACCAGTTTGGTGGCTTTTTGTTTTTTGGATGCCAATTTATTTATACAAAGAGTTTGGTTTCAATGTTAAAGAAATAGGATATTATGCATGGTTTCCATATGTAGGAGCAATGCTGGGTAGTTTAATAAGTGGTTGGTATGCAAAGAAGCTAATTAGCAAAATATCAGTTGATAAAGCTAGAAAAAAAATTATTGTAATAGGAGCAGCAATTATCTTTGTATCAATTATAGGGGCTATTCTATTTGCAAATACACCAGAAAAGTTTGTATCGTTTGTCTTTTTAGTTCTTTTTGGTTTTCAATTTGCAATTAGTAATATTCAAACAATTCCAAGTGATTTACTAAATGGAAAATCTGTTGGAGCACTAGCAGGTTTAGCTGGAAGTATTGGATCAGTTTCTGTAATTATAATGAACTGGTTAATACCAATAATTACAGTAGAAAGTTATACCCCAGCATTTATTATCTTGGCTGTTTTAGCGCCATTATCAGCACTTTCAATTTTATATTTTATTAAAGAAATTAAACCAATTGAGAATAAAATAAACGAATAAAGTAAAAAATATTATAACATATTAATACAATATTAAAAGATGAGTAAAAATAATGGAAAAGTTGCTGTTATAACAGGAGCAACAGGAGGAATAGGATTTGCAGTAGCAAAAAGATTAGGGCAAGATGGGTTTACTGTAATACTAAACGGTATTGAAGATGAATCAGGAACTAAAAGAGTAAAAGAACTTGTTGCAGAAGGTATTAAAGCAGAGTATTACGGGTTTGATGTTACAAAAGAAGACGCAGTAACTTCAAACATTACAGCAATAGGTGAAAAATATGGTAAAATTGATGTACTTGTAAATAATGCAGGTGGATTAGGTGGAAGATCTAGGTTTGAAGAAATGACAACAGAATTTTATAGATTCGTAATGGCATTAAACTTGGACTCTGTGTTTTTCGCTTCAAGAGCAGCAATACCTTTTCTTAAAAAGGGAGATAATGCTACAATAATCAACTACACGTCAAATGCAGGATGGAATGCAGGAGGACCTGGAGCAGGAATCTATGGAACATCTAAAGCAGGAGTTCATACAATTACAAGAGCTTTAGCAAAAGATTTAGCTGAATATAGTATTAGAGTTAATGCAGTATCTCCCGGTACAATAGACACACCTTTTCATAAACAAATAAAGTCAACTAAACCAGAAGTGTTTGCTTCTTGGAAGAATAATATTATGTTAGGAAGATTAGGGCAGCCAGAAGATGTAGCTGGAGTTGTTTCTTTCTTAGCAAGTAAAGATGCAGCATTCTTAACTGCAGAAACTATTCAAGTTGGTGGTGGACAAGCTTTAGGTATCTAATAATAAAATATTTGTTAATTTGAATTGAAAAGCCTTTCTTATTTATTTAAGTGAGGCTTTTTTTGTTACAAGAG
>Ga0138258_1646077_pt1 | contig 10595 bp, 16 predicted proteins | sample RNAICE20151110_FD_105263 | JGI IMG/M metagenome (GOLD analysis project Ga0138258, IMG submission 105263) | Metatranscriptomics of polar marine prokaryotic and eukaryotic communities from Arthur Harbor ice station, Antarctica -... | ecosystem: Environmental > Aquatic > Marine > Unclassified...
CAATTCGAGAGGTTGGAACCCATCCTGCAAGACTACTGGACTAATAAATAGCTAGGAGATTTTAAAATTCTGACACATGAAAGATTGAAGAATCCAAATGAGCTGCTTCCAATTCTGCTGCAAAGATTTGTGAACCAGAAAGATGAATTCGCCAACTTCATGCCTCAGACGAAAGATCTTGGACTACTGAGAGTCAAGTTCAATGAGTTAATTTCAGCTCTATCTCCTCAACCAGAGCACTGCAGGGATAAGCTGAAAGCAATTTTACCAAAAACAATAAAATCTAGAATTGCAACCATCAAGAAATGGATGGACGAGTAAATAAAGACCCTAAAAGTCTTCCCAGCCGATGTGGATGAGTATGTGAGCCAAATCTAATGCCTGGAATATATTGACGACAACTACCAAGATGTGAAAGACAAGGTGGAGTTGAATGATCAAATCTTCTAAATCTGCGAACGCTTTGAGTTGCCAAACCGAGAAGACAAGTCAAGCAAATTCATTGATGAAATTTACCAGCTCATCAACACTCTAAATACTGCAATTTACGACACCAAAGATGCATCAGATAGGCGGAAAGAGCAAATGAAGTCGGATATCCAAAAGCAAATTCCAAAACTCAATTTTTCAGTGCAGAGTCTTTTGGAAAAAGTGAACAATGACAAGTTCTTGCGCATCGAAGGTGCAAATGTTTCAGATATTTTGTGTGAATTGAACACACTTGAGGGAGATATGGGTGAAGTGGTCGTGAAGAAGAAGAATATTCATCGGTACCAGAAGACTCTTGATATGGGTATGGTGGAGCCATTCAACAACGTTGAAGATGCCAAAGTGCTTTTGTCTTATCACGTAAGGCTATGGACTGCCATTCACGAGTGGAATGAGAACATCCAGATCTGGTAAGTGTCTCCTTTCGAAGAAATTAACGTCGAGGAGATCCTCGATAAGTCATAGAAGCATGCAAGAACAGTCCTGTTGTGCGAGCGCAACTTGCCAGAGGGAAGCACAGCTGTACAGTATCTCAAAGAGATGGTGTTCGACTTCCAAGCGACCATGCCGACGGTAGAAGCGCTTGCCAACCAATAGCTTGATGATGTGCATTGGCAGGAGATCAAAGCCATCCTGAATATCCCAACCTTTCCCTTGGAGGAGAAGCAATTCTCTCTCGGAGACTTGGTCAATCTCAATGTAGCAAAGTATGCAGATGAGATCGTGAACATATCGGTGACTGCCACACAAGAGTCTGACCTGCGCAAGTCGCTTGGTTCATTGGCAGCACAATGGCAGAAAGAAATGTTCGTGCTCGTGAAACATCAACGTAAGATAGTAAATGATAATAGCGACAAGAACAAGGTAATCGATAAAGAAGCATACAAGCTAGATGGCGTCGATGCGATTCAAGCAGCCCTCGATGAGTCACTGTAGACAAGCAGCCTCATTGTTGGCTCTCGATATGTCAAACGATTGCAGCGAGAAGCTCAAGAAATGTAGGATGGACTCAACCTCATTTATGACACTTTGGAACAATGGCGAGAATGCTAAAGAAATTGGCTTTATCTTGAGAATTTGTTTTCAGGAGATATCAGAAAAGATAAGAATAGGTAAACTGATTTACAAGAGTATGAAAACATTGACAAACACTGGAACAAACTTATGAAGGCGACATACCGAAAGAAAGGTGTCCGAGAATAGTGTACCACATAAAGGCTCCACGACTTCATAAAATGGAATAAGACTATGGATACAATTCAAAAGAATCTGGAAGAGTACCTCGAAGAAAAGCGAGCAGCATTTCCAAGATTCTACTTCATCAGCAACGATGAGTTATTGTAGATCCTTGCAAATTCTGCAGATCTGAAGGCAATTGAGAAACATACCAACAAGTGCTTCGAGAATGTCAGCTCCTTCATCCTTCAAGATGAGCCAGATATACCAGATAGAGAAAAGCAACTGTAGGCTATGGAGATGGAAGTCCAGAAACCGACATCAAGCAGCCAAGAAGGTGGTTTCGAGTCTAAAAAGAGCAACAATAATACTGGCAACCATAATTCACGAAGGTCTCAAGAAAATGACGCCAATCAAAGGCAAAAAGCCACCACGAAGAGCATCGGAAATTCTATGGACATGGCTTCTGAACACCTTGATGACTCTGAATGCTATATCATTTATGGAATATAAGCTACTCAACAAGAGAAAGTCAAATTTGTTGGCAGTAAGAAAACTCTCAAAATCAGAGGACTGGGAGCAGAGAGCTGGCTGAAAGCTCTGGAGGAATATATGGTGCATGCCATCTAGCAAAAGATCAAAGATGCTTACAATAAATACTATGATGACCTCGCGCAGGAGGGCGATCGAAACTCATGGGTATTGAACCATCTTGCTTAAGCCGTTGCCGTCGTGGACCAGGTCACGTGGGCTGAGGGCACAGAAATGGCTCTGAATGACCTTCGTGAGGAGAATCCGTTCGCAATGGAAGACCACCTCACTGTAATGAAGGAGTAGCTGGCGCAACTAACTGAGCTCATCAGAGGTAAGCTCACTGCCATTTAGAGAATGAGTTTGGTAGCTTTGATAACTCAGGATGTGCATTGCAGAGATATCGTTGAACAACTTCACCTCAAAAGTGTTCAGTCGACGTTTGACTTCCTTTGGCAACAACAGCTGAGGTACCATCTTGAAGAAGAAGGATAATCGGAGCAGAGAGTCATCCTTCGTCAAGTCAATTCTCAATTACCTTATGGATATGAGTATATGGGACCAACTTCTCGTTTGGTCATCACACCATTGACTGACAAGTGTTGGATCACTATAACTGGAGCCATGCATATCAAGCTAGGCGCAGCCCCTGCAGGACCAGCAGGTACAGGAAAGACCGAGAGTACCAAAGACTTGGCTAAAGCCTGCGGCATCTTCTGTATCGTCATCAACTGCAGCGACCAAATCGAGTACAAGATGATGGCAAAGCTGTTTTCAGGATTGGTGTAGACCGGAGCATGGAGCTGCCTCGATGAGTTCAACAGAATCAATATCGAAGTGCTATCCGTAATTGCTCAATAACTACTTGACATCAAGGAAGCAAAAGTGCAAGGAAAAGAGCGCTTCATCTTTAATGAGCAAGAGAGACCTCTTAAATAGCAATGCGGGGTATTCATTACCATGAATCCTGGTTATGCAGGAAGAACTGAGCTCCCTGATAATCTCAAAGTCTTATTTAGGCCTGTTTCGATGATGATTCCAAATTATGGCCTCATCGCGGAGATCATGCTTTTCGCAGAAGGATTTTCTGAGGCTAAAGCGCTTTCGACCAAAATGGTTTAGCTCTACAAGCTCGCTTCAGAGCAGCTATCGCAACAAGATCATTATGATTTTGGTTTGAGAGCAGTCAAGTCTGTGCTTGTCATGGCAGGAAATCTCAAACGAGCATATCCAGAGCTCCAAGAGAATATCGTGCTTATTAGGGCGATGAGAGACTCGAACATCCCCAAGTTTCTTGCTGCAGACTTGCCACTTTTTTCAGCACTGATCTAAGATCTCTTCCCAGGAGTTGAAATCCCTGAGACTCAGCATGCTGAGCTCGAGCACCAAATCGTGCAATCGCTTGCGAGTATGAAGCTTCAGAAGGTTGAAAAATTGAATGCCAAAGTAGTTTAGCTATTTGAAACACTCAACGTGAGATTTGGTGTGATGATTGTTGGGCCTACTGGTGGAGGAAAAACTACCACATACAAGGTTCTTGCAGACAGCATGACCAAACTCCGACTTCAAGCAAATTCGAAAGATCCACGTTTCCAAAACGTCAAGCTCAAAGTCTTGAATCCAAAATCAATTTCGATGGGTGAGCTTTATGGAGAAGAGAACATCGACACATAGGAATGGACTGATGGACTGGCGAGCAAGATTTTGCGAAAGTTTGCTCAGGTCAAAGATCCTGATCGCAAAAACTGGTGCGTCTTGGATGGTCCTGTGGATGCTCTTTGGATTGAAAATATGAACACAGTTCTTGATGACAACATTACCCTCTGCCTGGTCAACGGGGAAAGAATAAAACTGAATCATAGCATCCGAATATTATTCGAAGTTCAAGATCTAGCAGTGGCTAGTCCAGCAACTGTCTCAAGATGCGGGATGGTCTATATTACTCCTAGCGACCTAGGATGGCGGCCATATTTCAATTCTTGGATTCAAAATTATATTTCCAGATTTTTGGCAGACCAAAAGCTTGCTTTCTTGATTGCTCTCTTTGAAATGTTTGTGGATTTGGTCTTCGAGAAGATGCGGCCACTAAGAGATCGAGAAACCTTGCCAACTCAAGAAAGCCAAAATGTGCAATGCCTTTGTAATTTTATCGAGCATTTTATCAAAGACCAGAAAATATAGCAAGAAGAGAAAAAAGATATCTGGCAAAAGCAACTCAATTCAATTTTTGCATTTTCGATGATTTGGGGTGTTGGTCCTTCGTTTGATAAGTCAGCCCATCGCTATCTCGATAACATTTTCAGAGACTTCTTTGGTAAGTTGCATATGCCACCGAAAGAGACAGTATTCCAATATTTCTACCACGAGAAAGAAATGCGCTTCAGACCATGGGACCAAGTGCTCGCTGACTTCGAAACAAGAATCGTGGCTCCATATGATCAGTTATATGTGCCAACAATAGATTCTGTCAGTTATACCAAAATTCTTTCACATCTGACAGGAATCAATAAGAAAACCTTCTTCACAGGAACCACTGGAGTTGGAAAGTCGATAATAATCTAAGAATTCATTCATCAAAATTATGTGAAAGAGAACTTTGCTCCAATAATGCTTAACTTTTCAGCTCAAACAAGCTCAATTTCAGTTCAGAAAGGTATTGAATCAAAACTGGAGAAGAAGCGAGGAAAGAAAGTCATAGGAGCCAAAGGAAATCAGCATGCTCTTATTTTCATTGACGATATTAATATGCCCTCAGTTGAATAATATGGAGCACAGCCTCCAATTGAATTCTTGAGGCTACTTCTTGATGCTAACATCGTCTATGATAGACCAAATTTCTTCAAGAAATAAATTGAAAACTTCAAAATCATTTGTGCTGCTGCTCCACCAGGTGGAGGTCGAGCTCGTTTGACGCCTCGATTTATGCGCCATTTCCACATCATCAATGTTCCAAATGCTTCCGAAGAAATACTATCCAATATTTTTGAAACAATCATCAGCGAATTCCTGACCAAAAATCATTTCTCTGAACCAGTGAGAAAATGTGGCAACATTGCTGTTCAGCAACTATTGACATGTTCACGCAGTTCAACCAGAATATGCTTCCAATTCCTTCTCGCTTCCACTATCAGTTCAACATGAGAGACGTCTCCAAGGTGTTCCAGGGCATCTTGATGACCAAGCCCCAGTCTGTGGTGGACTCCAAAGTCTTCACTAAGCTATGGTTGCATGAATGCTAGAGAGTATTCCACGACAGACTTATTGATGACAAAGACCGACAGTACTTCAAGGATTTGAGCATGGAACTAATCAAAAACAAATTTAAAGAGAATTGGACGCAAGATGAACTCTTCGACACCAGTATAGAGCTCAATAAGCTAAAGGTAACATTTTCAATGATTTTGAAATGTGATTATGACGAGAAATTATATGAGTAAATAGAAGATCCAAAACGATTGCTCAAAGTTTTGGAGGATAAGATGCTTGACTATAACTTCACTTTTACTTCAAGTCAAATGAGTCTCATCTTTTTCGAAGATGCGATTGATCATATTTGCCGCATTGCCAGGATACTGAACCAGCCGCGAGGTAATGCGATGCTTATTGGTGTATCTGGCAGCGGCAAGCAGAGCCTCACGAGGCTGGCTGCCTTCCTCCATGAAGCGAGCTGCTCCTCAATAAAGTTATCGAAGAACTACAAGCCAGATAACTTCCGAGATGATATTAAAAAGTGTTTGCTTGCCTCAGGCTGTGATAGAAAGCCAAACGTATTTCTGTTGGCCGATACTCAAATAATTCATGAGTAATTCCTTGAAGACATCAGCTGCGTCCTCAACACCGGAGAAATTGCTGACCTATATGAGAAAGAGGATAAAGAGAGAATGGAAACCTCATTGGCAAAGTTCATGAAAGAGCAAGGCATACCGTAGAGCCAGGATATATATACTTGACTTTCATCAAGGAACTCAGGCTGAACTGCCACATTATCCTGTGCATGTCTCCAGTTGGAGATCAGCTCAGAGTTAGATGCCGAAACTTCCCATCGCTCGTGAACTGCTGTACACTTGACTGGTTCGACAACTGGCCAGAACAAGCACTGAGAACTGTGTCACATCAGTTCTTCAAGACGAACTTGATGATCAAAGACGACGACGGCTTGAGGCAGGCCATTGCTGAAATGTTTCCTAAAGTTCACAACAGCGTCCAAGAGCTTGCAATCAGATTCTACGATGAGCAGAAGAGAAGAATCTACATCACCCCAAAGACTTATCTGGATGCTTTGAACCTATTCAGATAGCAGCTAAATGACAAACAATAGTAGCTCAATCAAAAGCTAAACCGCTTGAAAAATGGAATTAATAAATTGGAGGTCACGAACGAATAAATTGCAGAGTTGCAAATTACTCTTACTGATTTGGTACCTAAGCTGAAGGAGAAAAATCAAGCAGCTGAAATATAAGCTGCAGAAATCCAAGAGCAGACAATACTGGCTCAAAAGAGAGAACAAGAAACTGAACATGAAGCAAGGATTGTAATGCATGAAGCCAAGCAGATTCAGAATCTGAAGGAAAAGGCCGACTATGAAGTTGACAAAGCAAAACCTGCTCTGAGAAGGGCGGAGACAGCTGTCAATGAATTGAGCAAAGGAGATATTGCTGAACTGAAAAGCTTCAAGGACGGCTAAAATAAAGCTGTATCATTGGCTCTAGAATGTACTCTTATTTATCTAGGTCACAAGACTTACGACTGGAAGATAGCGCAGAAAGCATTGGCTGACATCAAGTTCTTGGAGAAGCTCAAGACGTATGATCGAGATGCCGTGCCAGATAAGATTTTGAAAAAGGTGAAAGAATTGACAAAGCATGCCGATTTCAAGCTTGAAGCAATGGAAAAGAGTTCAAAAGCTGCTGCTGGACTGGCAAAATGGTGCAAAGCTATTCGTGAATATGCTGAGTCACTTCTCATTGTCAAACCACTATTGGCTCAGCAAGCCAAAATGACAGAGGAGCTGAAAGAGGCCCAACAGTCTGTAGACAGCAAGCAAAAGGATCTTGCCCAAATAAAGCAAAGGCTGAGTGATTTACAAGATGATTACCAAGACACTCTAGCTTTGATTTAGGCACTCAAAAACGAGAAGATCTTATGTGAAAAACGTTTGGCTAACGCAAGCAAGCTGCTTGAGCTGCTTGTTAACGAAGGTGAAAGATGGAAGATAGGAATCGGCTTGATAAGTGACCAACTGAAGAAGATTATTGGAGATGTGTTCATTAGTGTCTCTCAAATGAGCTATCTTGGACCTTTTACTGGTCAATATAGAGAAATGCTTCTTAATAAATGGACAAAGAGATGTGTTTAAAATAAGATTGAGCTCTCTCAGGATTATTCTCTTGTAAATACTCTTGGAGATCCCATCGAAATTAAAAGTGGAGAATCTTCGGTCTTCCAAACGACTCCGTCAGCGTAGATAATGCAATATATACCATGAACACTTAAAGATGGCCAATGCTTATAGACCCTCAATCCCAGGGCAACAGTTGGTTGAAGAAAATGTTCAAAAGCGAGGATGCTGATAAGCTCAGAGTCTTGAAAGTCGAGAAAACATCATAATCGACTGCAAGCAATAGGCACTTTGCTAAGACCTTGGAGGAGGTTGTGAGATCTGGATATACTCTAATTCTGGAAGATATGCCTGAAGAAGTTGATGCAAGCATTGACCAAATCGTTTCGAAGGCCATTTTTAAGGAGGATGGAATCTTCAAAATAGTCTTGGGCACGAGAACCATTGAATATGACACCAATTTTAAGCTCTTTTTGACTACAAAAATGGCTAATCCTCACTTCTTACCAGAGGTCAGCATCAAACTTTCCGTCATCAACTTCACTGTCACTTTCGATGGTCTTGATGACCAGCTCCTAGCTGATGTGGTGCAGAATCTTGAGCCCCAAGTAGAACGAATGCGAGATTAGCTCGTCATAGAAATCTCTGCCGTTAAAAATGAGTAAGCCGCCATTCAAGCTTCGATTCTTGCCTCGCTTGCTGAAAGCAATCAAGATACAATTCTGGATAATGAGATTCTGATTCAAACTCTCCAGACCTCTAAAACCAAATCTGGTGAAATCGCTAAGAGCCTCAAACGCTCAGAAGAAATTGAGAAGACTGTACAGGAGAAGCGAGAACAATACCGTGGAATATCGGTACGAGGCAGTATTTTGTATTTTGTAATTGCTAGTCTCACAAGCATCGATCCGATGTACTAGAATTCACTGGGTTATGTCAAGAAGATATTTACCGATACAATTTAGAAAGTCGTGAAAGCAAGAACTAAGAGTCCATCAATAGCAGATGGGCTTGATCAGACAAATAAGAGTATGGAAGGAGCTGGCAATGTCTAAGACGACAATGGTAAGGATTTGAATGCTGGAGGTGTCGATCTTGAAAACTAACAAGCAGAGGATGAATTAGAGAGAAGTAGTCGAGCAAGTGAAAAAGACGCAACAAAGGATGGCGAAAACGCTGGGGCAAGCTCTCAAAACAAAGTGAACATCCTCGCTCAGCCACTCTAGTAAGTCGACCTCGGCGACATTGATGAACTCCTAGCCGAGCTGCTTCAGAATATCACCGTGAACCTATATGTTAACATCTGCAGGGGACTCTTCGAAGCCCACAAATTGATTTATTCTTTCTTGATATGCACCTCAATTAGTAAGAACTGTGGTGACATTGCTAACGAAACTTATAACTTGCTTTTACGAGGCCAAGGTGTGTTTGACAGGAGCGGTCAGCTTGACTATGCAGAATACGAAGTCATTCACGAGATTTTGACTGAATCACAATGGGACCTTGCTTATGCCATGGAACTGAAGCTCAGCAAGCACTTCACTGGCCTTGTTCGAAAGATTATCGACAACCATCTCGAAATCAAAGAGTATCTACAGACAGACCCAGAAGAATCAGCATCACTTCTGGATATGCTTCCAGAATGCCTTAGCAAAGACCTTCCGACATTCGAGTAACTGCTTTTAATAAAGCTCTTGAGACCTTAGCAGATGCTTTATACGCTGAAAGAATACGTGATCAAAGATCTTGGGCGGTAGTATGCAATCAGTCCACTCACATCCATGGAAATTCTATTCGAGTCTTCAGATAAAGTTACACCCATCATTTTTGTGCTCAGCCAAGGAGCTGATCCAAATGAACAAATTCTTGGCTATGCGAAGAAAATGAAGCGAAGATTACAACAAAAGAGTCTGGGATAAGGATAAGAACGGGATGCCGAGCGCAGGATAAGAGAAGGCTAAAGGGATGGTGATTGGATCCTTCTCCAGAATTGTCATCTGTTCAAGTCATGGATGCCATAGCTTGAAGCAATCTGCAGCTCGATGTAAGAAGAGCCAGAAGACATTCACCCCGATTTCAGATTAATATTGACTTCTATGCCCGAAGATTATTTCCCGGCTTCAGTTTTATAGAACGGTGTGAAGATGACCACTGAACCACCCCAGGGACTGAAAGCTAACTTGAAGAGAATCTTCACAAACATCATTGATAAAGATACTTATGAACTTACTGACCTGCTTCATTAGGACCCATCACATGCCAAGGATGTGCAGCATTAGATAAATGCCTTGTCCATTTCCCAAGCCTCGGAGCACTCTGGGGCTACCAACAGAAGTAAACCTGTAAATGTAAAAGCAGCTCGTCTAGCTGAACTAGATCGTTAGTTTGATTTACCTAAGTGTTGGAAGTCTCTTGTATTTGGACTCAGTTTCTTCCATTCGATCATTCAAGAAAGAAAGAAATTTGGATCTATCGGATGGAACATTAAATATGAATTCAACGATTCAGATTTGGATACTTCTATCAAAATGTTGAGAAACTTTATTGAGGAAGCAGAGGAAATTCCATGGGATTCAATACAATTTATGACGGGGCATATCAACTATGGAGGGAGAATAACTGATGATAATGACAGGATATTGCTGATTAATCTTCTTAAGAATTGCAATTCTCCACAAATCCTTGACCCTAGTTTTGTTCAAGCACTAAGTCCTCAAAAGAAGCGAGCTTCTCTTGTGAAAAGGAAGAAGCCAGAGAAACCAGTAACATTCAGCTTTTTCAATTGCCCAATGTATACAATGCCAAAGCCAAATCAGACTATTGAAGAAGTGTTGACTTTCATTGATAAACTTCCAAACTCAGATATGCCAGAGATTTTTGGAATGCATAAAAATGCAAGCATTTCTTATCAATAAAATGAGAGCAATAATTTGATTCGAACAATATAATGTGTTCAAATGCAACCTGTGGTCTCAGATAAACCTGCATCGAAACCAGCAGGTGCCCCTAAGAAGAAAGCAAGAAGGATTACAGCTGAACAATATGAGTCAGGAACTGGGGA
>Ga0138258_1054073_pt1 | contig 10543 bp, 11 predicted proteins | sample RNAICE20151110_FD_105263 | JGI IMG/M metagenome (GOLD analysis project Ga0138258, IMG submission 105263) | Metatranscriptomics of polar marine prokaryotic and eukaryotic communities from Arthur Harbor ice station, Antarctica -... | ecosystem: Environmental > Aquatic > Marine > Unclassified...
ATGAATTGTGATAATTTTGGGTGATTAATTAAATAGTTCATATTCTTACTTTATTTCATCTTTTTTTATTAAAGCAGGCTTCCCAAATAAGACATTTACTAATTTTAAATAATGTACAGTGCCTACTATTTTACCATTCCCATCTGTAACACCAACAGTTTCTTTTGCAGTTAAAACAGCCTCTGCAACTGTTTCAATCATTGCATCCTTGGAAACCGTTAACTCACTTAAGTTAGTCAACGCATCATTTGTTATAGGATCCATTACAGATTCAATTTTTAAAACTTTCTCCCGAGGGACTTCCTCTGTGAATTTTCGAACATACTCAGTAGCAGGATTTAAAACAATATTTGCTGGGGTATCTAATTGCTCTATTATGCCATCTTTCATAATAGCAATACGATCCGCTAAGCGTAGAGCTTCATCAAAATCATGAGTTACAAACAAAATTGTCTTATTTAGAACACCTTGTAATCTTAAAAATTCATCTTGCATTTCTTTGCGAATTAATGGATCCAAAGCTGAAAAAGGTTCATCTAGAAACCAAATATCTGGCTCTACTGCAAGTGAACGAGCAATACCAACCCGCTGTTGCTGCCCACCAGATAATTGTCGTGGAAAATAGTTTTCCCTTCCATCCAACCCCACAAGCTCAACCATTTCCATGGCTCTATTGATGCTATCCTTTGTAGTGCTTCCCTTCACTTGCAAAGGAAATGCAATATTTTCTATTACCGTTTTGTGAGGTAATAATGCAAAGCTTTGAAAAACCATCCCCATCTTATTGCGCCGGAGCTCAATCAACTCTTTATTGTTCATAGCTAGCAAATCTTGGCCATCAATGAATATGTTGCCAGCTGTAGTTTCCGTCAGACGTGATATACAGCGAAGCAACGTTGATTTACCAGATCCTGAGAGACCCATAACAACCAGCATTTCACCCTTATATACTTCAAAAGACGCACTATTTACGCCAACTACGCAACCTGCATCCTGAAATACCTTAGCGTCCACATTTCCTTTGGCATCTTGCAACATTTTTTCTGCATTATCACCAAAAATCTTATAGACTGACTCACACTTTATGACAGGGTTTTCTCGTAATATAGCGCTATCCTCCAAGGGCATATTATATTTCCTAATTGAATTATAATTATAAAATTTTATGCTTATTTGTAATTATAAAGTTACCTGAAACTCAAAAAAGATAAAGAGCTTAGTTGTTTTATAAAACTTAAAATACTTCATTACACAAACCCCTAGGCGAGCAAACGCCTAGGGAAAATATTTTCATATCATGCAAGTAATATATTACATACCAGCTGCAGTGAATGGCTTCCATACGTCTTCGTGGTCAGCCAACCAACTTTTTGCAGCATCTTCATGGCTCATTTTATCAATATCAACTAAAGCAGCCATTTGACCGATATCTTGAGTGGTAAATGATATACGAGAATATGCGGTATATGCTGCTGGATGAGTTTTCGGAAATTTGTAGTTCGCTGCTTTTTTCAACCAACCTTTTGGTGAACCACAGCTACCATCTCCTCCATCTGCGCTACGACAACCGTCTGTATATGCTGGAAATTCTATAAATGTGAAACCCTCAGCATCTGTAAAGTTAGGTGTCCAGTTAAAAATAATTGTGCCGCGACCTTCTTTTTTAGCAGCTGCCAAATCAGCCCAAAGAGCATCAGCTCCTCCAGCAAATTTCACGACATAATCATCGCCCAAACCAAGCGCATCAACTCTAACTGGCATCAAGTCACCATGCCAACTTTGTGGACCTTCCAACCAGCGACCTTTTCCACCAGAGTCAGCAGTTGCAAAAACATCTTTACAATCTTTCAATGCCTCCCAATTTGGAAGTCCTGGGCATAAATTCTTTTCTATTACCCAAGTAGGAACGCCCATTTCTTCCAATGTCATCGCAGCATGTGTTCCGGCATCAATCACTCCGCCTTTCGCCATTGCATTATAAAATGATTTGCCAAAACTTGATTGCCAAACCTCATGAGAAATAGTTACGTCACCATTACGAATAGCTTCATAAACTGCTTGAGAATCCGCTGGTACGTATTCTACATTATTACCCATGCTTTCAAATATTCCACCAATCACATAGGCCATCACAACTTGGCTTGACCAGTTATGTGTTGGTATAACGATTGGCTTACTACTATCTTCTGCAGATACTGCAGCAGGTAGTGCCAATATTCCGGCGGCCAATATAGCTATTAACTTTTTCATTTATTTTCTCCCTAATTCGGTGTGTATCCACACCTGTTTCGGTACTAAATTGTGACCTAAGCCACATCTTGAAGAGTTAAAAACACCCCTCTCTTCAACTCGTTTGCAAATAGCTTTCGAGTGAATCATCTAACGCATCAACCCATTTTGTATGATGGGGAGGCGCCTTTTTTCCTGACATTGGACTGAGATGACTATTATCTCGAAAGCCCATGATGTCTTTTTTCTTATTCTTTTTCCATTCATAAAAAGCGTTATCCGCTGCCTTTATGTCAAAGGAAGGATAATCAGTTTCAGAAATTAATTCTCCAGTATAAGCTCCTTGATAATCAATGCAGCCATAATCATCTTCTAATGCGTCTTCCGCTGTTATTCTATCAACCACATCCTGTTTCATTATCTCAATGCTAGGTAGTTGAATTCGATCCATTATAATATCGCGAGTATACCACGCCTGGGCATCAAACATATTAAAAGTATACCATTGATCTTGCATGCCCAAATAGAAAAATCGCGGATTATTGTTCCAAACGATACCTTTGTATAGATCAGCACTAGCCAATCGATTGGTTGTTTTTAAGCGAAGATCATCCGGCAAAAATGGGAAATGATGTTTATAACCAGTACATAAAATAATAGAATCAACTCGGGTCGAAGTGCCATCTATAAAATAAGCAATGTCTCCATCTACTCTCTCCAGTGCAGGTACTTCTTGCCAATTATCAGGCCAATTAAAGCCCATAGGAGCAGTGCGATGTGCCACAGTAATAGACTTACAACCATACTTCCAACATTGTGAACCTATATCCTCGGCTGAATAGCTTGTCCCCAAAATCAACAAATCTTGACCCTTAAATTCTAAAGCATCACGAAAGTCATGCGCATGCAAGATTCTACCACCAAAAGTCTCAAAGCCTGGATAATGTGGTGTGTTGGGTGCAGAAAAATGGCCTGAGGCAATTATTATGTTATCAAAAATTTCTGTACTTTCAGTATCAGTTTCAGAATTTCGAGCCGTTAGTTCAAATTTATCACTTTGAGAGTCGAACCGGATATCTCTTACATTTGAATTAAAGCGTATTAAATCTCTTACTCCAGTTTTTTCAATACGACCTTTTATGTAATCAAACAGTACCTCTCTTGGTGGAAAGCTGGCTATAGATTTCCCAAAATGCTCGTCAAACGTATAATCTGCAAACTCTAACCCTTCTTTAGGTCCATTAGACCAAAGATATCTATACATTGACCCATGACATGCATCTCCTGCCGCATCAGTTCCAGTCCGCCAAGTATAATTCCATAAGCCACCCCAATCAGATTGTTTTTCGTAACAAACAATTTCTGGGATTTGAGCACCTTTTTCTTTTGCAGATTGAAAAGCTCTTAATTGAGCAAGCCCACACGGACCAGCACCTATTATTGCAACTCTTTTAGTCATACTAATCTTTCAAATAATTTATTCACACGTGCCCCCGAGGTATATCTGGACTTGCAGTCGATGATTCCCAATCTGCCTCAAAGCCTAAAACTTCAGTGTCAGGATGCAAGGACGAATTGAATAATTTATTATGCCACCAAGTAGCCTGATATAATTGATGGTGCTTAGCTAATCGCCAGACCTTACATTTTAAATCAAAAGACTGAGCATAAGCTTCAAACCTCAAGACACAATTCTTCGCTCCATAAATTTTTGCCGCACCGTAGGAGTTTGGTAAAAATGTTGCTGTTAAAATGTCACTAAATGTTGAAGGCTTTTGATAATAAGCCTCTGCAAAAAATTTTAAAGCATCCTGACGTACTTGAGAAGCATCATTTGTTTTTTTTGCCATATACTTCATTTCTGGAATGACATCATAATCTGTTGTTTTATTTATCAAAGTTATTATCTGACCCAGATCTTCTCCTGAATCAGAAAGCATTAATGTAGGTATAATTGCTTCATCTGGTTTCCCCTCCATTTGCCTAATAGACATCTGTCGAACATGACATTGCCACTTCATAAACAATGTTCTCCGAGGATGGTTATCGATTGAAGATCCAAGTATCTTGGCAATAGAACTCATGCAACGCTCCTATTATGCTGATTTTCGATTACTGTTTTAAATGATCGGTCATGCGATAAACTAGGTATTTTCTTTCGCGCTTCAGATACTTCAGTTAAGTCAATTGTTGCATATATTACACCTGGCTCTACTCCTCCGTCTGCGATCACTTTACCCCAAGGATTTATAACAAGGGAATGTCCATAGGCTTCACCACCACCTGGCACTTTCCCAATTGAACACGGTGCAATAACAAAAACTCCATTTTCAATTGCACGAGCACGATTTAAAATATGCCAGTGGGCTTCGCCAGTTTTTTTTGTAAATGCTGCAGGAATACATATTATTTCAGCACCAGCTTTTGCTATATTTCTATAAAGCTCTGGAAACCGAAGATCATAACATATCGTATGGCCTATATTACCAAAAGGTGAGTTTATCATAACGGCTTTATTTCCAGGTGAAACAAATGCACTTTCTCGAATAGCTTCTTCTGGGGACAACTGAATATCAAACATATGTATTTTGTCATAACGCGATATAATTACACCCGAACTATCCAAAACAAACCCTCGATTAAAAATTTTACTCTCATTAGCGGAAACAGCAATCGATCCAATCATGATCCAAACTTTATTTTCCTTTGCAAAATTTTGCATACCTAATAAAAATTCATGCTCTATTTCGGAAGATGATGGTGGTTTTAACTTACCATTTTCTGAAATAAGACCCGCACAATACTCTGGAAGAAATAAAAACTCAGCGCCATTTTTAACAGCTTTTTTTTGCAAAATCCAACGCTTCCAATAAAGCCTCACCAATACTACTTTTTGGTTGTGTTTGAAGACAGGCTATTTTTAAAAGTTTTTGCATTTTTAAAATTTCATATACGCTTTTCGTAAAGTGGAAAGTGGGTGCTTATCAGACATTTGAAATTTTAGTAAAAACTCTCTGGCTATCATATCTCGATCTTGTTGATTATCTGGCAATTCCCAATGTGCCGGAACTCTAACCCAACCGTTTACATTTCTATCAAAAACTGCTGCATTTCCCTCTTCATACCCCATATGTACATCTTCTAACCAATTCAAATCATCCCAACCCATTACCTCCATATACTTCGATAAGTAGGGCGTAATGTGTTTATAATCAGGAACAAGATTAACATCATAACGATACCCAATATGTTGTCCAATTTCTTGCTCTCGCTCTGAATTCAAGCTTTTGGCATCATCCATAAATTCATTAACACCTTTAATTTCAGAACCCCTATATTGCGTTCCAGCCATGATATTCTCCTTCGATTAATAATGAGAAAAACTCATCATCATATTGCGTTGATCGAGAATGAGTTAAAACCCATCCTCGAAATATCAATTAAAGATGGTGATAATCTTCAACACCAACTGTATGATTTGTTCCGGCGAGTGGAACGGCTGCCATCGCTGAGGCCTCCATAGTTAGGGCTGCCAAATCTTCTGGCTCCAAACTGTGTATGTTTGTTTTTCCGCATGCTCTAGCAAATAATTGTGCCTCAATTGTGAGCGTGTGTAAAAAATTATAAACACGTTCTGCGGCCTCGTCAGGATCAAGTCTTTTTCTTAACTCCGGATCTTGCGTAGCTATCCCAACTGGGCATCTGCCAGTATGGCAATTATAACAGTACCCAGGGTCAGCACCAATTTCTTCTGGATAGTTAGCCTCAGGAATGTCTTTATTACAATTTAATGCCATCAATACTGAGTGACCTAAAGCGATAGCATCAGCTCCTAGGGCAATTGCCTTTGCTACATCTGCACCATTTCGAATACCACCAGCATAAACCAAGCTTATTTCCCCTCTTTTACCAAGATCATCAATTGCTTTACGGGCCTGCCGAATTGCTGCCATTCCAGGGATGCCTGTATCCTCTGTTGCCAAGTGAGGACCAGCGCCCGTACCACCTTCCATTCCATCAATATAAATACTATCTGGATCACATTTTACTGCCATTCTAACATCATCATAAACACGCGCTGCACCTAGTTTTAACTGTATAGGTATCTGCCAATCAGTTGCTTCCCGTATCTCACGGATTTTTAAAGAAAGGTCATCAGGGCCCAACCAATCAGGATGTCTAGCGGGAGAACGCTGATCTATTCCTGCAGGAAGTGAGCGCATTTCAGCAACTTGATCAGTAACTTTTTGACCCATTAAATGACCACCAAGGCCAACTTTGCAACCTTGCCCAATAAAAAACTCTACTCCATCAGCTAAAACCAAATGGTTTGGATTAAAGCCATATCTAGATTGAATACATTGATAAAACCATTTTGAACTATAGCGACGTTCATCTGGGATCATTCCACCTTCTCCTGAACAAGTCGCCGTACCAGCCATTGTGGCTCCTCTTGCGAGGGCAGTTTTTGCCTCATAAGAAAGCGATCCAAAACTCATTCCAGTAACGTAAACTGGGATATCTAAAACAATAGGGTTCTTGGCTCTTGGGCCTATTATAGTTTTAGTTTCACATTTTTCACGATACCCCTCAATTACAAATCGAGTTAGTGTACCAGGCATAAATGTAAGGTCATCCCAATGTGGGATTTTTTTAAAGAGTGAAAAGCCACGCATTCGATATCGTCCCAATTCAGACTTAATATGAATGTCATCCATAACATGGGGTGGAAAAATAAATGAATTGCCTAACCTATATGGATCCCGACCCAGTGGTTTTTTTGTTGGCATATTACCGTCAGCCATAATCGTTCTCCTTGAATTATAAAATTAATTTTTTTTCAGTTGGTTCTAAATTATCGTAATTCCATAGCATCTTACCTGCTACAACTTTTGTGAAATTATCGACACCATTTTCTGGCATTAGACCATACTGAGTAAGTTTTCTTGTTAGCCATGCACGATCTAAATCTGATAATGGTTCCTCAATCGCATCTACGCCTAAAGATTTGATCTTACCCCCCACGTAAATAGTACCATCGTACATACTATCGCCCAGATTTTTTCCAGCATCTCCACATACAACCATTCTACCTCGTTGCATCATGAAACCAGACAATGCCCCAGTATCTCCACCAACAATAATTGACCCACCTTTCATATCAATTCCAGTTCGGGAACCGACACTACCTTTACAAACCAGATCACCACCTCGAATTGCAGCTCCAAAAGTAGATCCAGCATTTTTCTCGACAACTATAGTTCCTGACATCATGTTTTCTCCACATGACCAACCAACTCGTCCATTTATTCTGACATTGGGTCCATCTATCAATCCTACCCCAAAATATCCGAGGGATCCTTCAAAAATAAGATTTAGGCGATTTAATATACCAACACCAAGAGAGTGTTTGCCCCTAGGGTCTTTTATTACAATTGTACCATAACCTTGATCCATCAATGATCTTATCTCCGAATTCACTTCGGTTTCATTCATTTCACCAGTGTCGATTTCAGTACGTTTATTATAATCAACTACAGGTGCCCAAGGATACGTAAAACGTTCTTCCGCATCCTCATCAAATTCAATAAACATTGATCGACCAGTCAATTGTTCAGTTCTCATTCCAAGAGCTGTTACTCGCTCTTCTTGAGATAGTTTTTTTAAATCAGCACTACTTAAGCTTGCCATACTCTAACCTCCTCATCATACGGATCATATGTATCAATTTCTTGGGGTAAAATTGCTCGTATAGCCACTTCTTCAGATGCCATAGCAATCATATCCTCACTTTCATAAAGAACTAAAGGTTTTGCTGCCATAGTATCTTTAGCCATTCCCAGCTGATCCTTAGTTGCTACCAAATACGTAAAAACACCATCAATTTCTTCAATAGATTTACGCAAACTATCTTCTAAGGAAACACCATTGGATAAATCATGAGCAATATAAACCGCGAGCAACTCGCTATCACAATTTGACATAAACCTATGACCTTTTCTCTCCATCATTCGCCGCATGATCCAATAATTGGTAAGTTGGCCATTGTGTACGACGCTTACGTCGTTATAAGGAAAAGCCCAATAAGGGTGAGCAGATTTAATATCAACGTAAGATTCAGTTGCCATTCGTGTATGACCTATACCATGCGTTCCAGTAAAACTCTTTAAGCCATACAAATCTGATACAACATTCGCATCACCAAGATCCTTTATTAACTCCAAACTGCTACCCATCGATAGAATTTCAACTCCTTCTGTTTCCTCTATATGCTCTGCCATTGTGCCCGTATCACCAACATGACTTAAAACATATCGAAGTGCGTATGGGGTTATGCTTTCTTTCGACTTAATAACGGCACCATTCTCAGCTAATATTGCATCAACTTCTGCAATCCTGTTTTCTAATATCTGAGCAACTCCACGGCCTTTTTTCATGTCATCTGCTTCTGCTGCTTTTAACCTCATGATATAATCACCACTTGAGGCGTCTCCATAAACTGCATAACCAGTTGAATCTGGGCCTCGATGCTTAAGTGCTTGAAGCATTGAGGTCATTTCTCCACCGACGTTAGAACTCTTACCTCGATGAATAAGTCCAGCAATTCCACACATAATAGTGCCTCCTTTTATTTTCATTATTTTTGGACAAGGGCTTTCTTATCCAACTAATCAAATCCAAAGTATCCTTGCTTACCTTTATTTAAGGCAAACATTCCATATAGGTATCACTATCCCAGTCAGTAACCGTTGACATAAAGCGAGCCCACTCATCAGACTTGTATTCATGATAAAGCCTATACATTTCACCAGGCATCCCACGTTTAACCACCTCATCCGCTTCCAAAGCTTCAAGAGCCGCACCAAGTGACATAGGCAATTTTTTGACGTCTTTGCCTTCTTTAATCGCTTCGTAAATATTTCTTTCTTCTGGTTCGCCAGGATCTAATTGATTTACAATTCCATCATCAGCCGCTGCCAGAATAGTTGAACCCATTATATAAGGGTTAACCATCGAATCTACAGAGCGATATTCAAATCTTCCCGGTGCTGAAACTCGGAGGCCAGTAGTTCTATTTTGAAATCCCCAATCAGCAAAAACGGGTGCCCAAAAACCTGTGTCCCAAAGCCTTCGATACGAATTAACCGTTGAACACCCAATTGCGGTTAATGCTTGTAAGTGATGCACAATACCACCTATTGCATCAAGACCGGCTTTTTGAGGCATCTGTGGATCAGAGCCATCAGGCATAAAAGTATTCTCTCCACCACCCACATACATATAGTTGTCACGCATACCTGGTAAGTTTTCTGGGTCATTACCACATTTACAAATCGATCCTCACCACCATGCCATAAAGACATGTTGTGATGGCATCCTGATGCAGAAACGCCCATGAACGGCTTTGTCATAAAACAAGCAAATATTCCCTGTTCACGAGCCACTTGAGCACATATTTGACGATACGTCGTTAATCTATCTGCGTTGCGGAGCACGTCATCGTACATCCAATTTAATTCGAGCTGACCTGGGGCATCTTCGTGATCCCCCTGGATCATATCAAATCCCATTTTACGTGTATACTCCATTACCTTCATTGTAACGGGTCTTAAACTTTCGAACTGATCGATGTGATAACAATAAGGCTTTGAAAATCCATCTTTAGGCTTTCCATTCTCATCAAACTTTAACCACATCATTTCTGGCTCAGTTCCTACACGCAAACTTAATCCATTATGTTTTTTCTTAAATTCTTCATGCAATCTTCTGAGGTTGCCTCGTCCATCAGCCGTTAAAAAACCACCTGGATTAACCTTCTCTTCTCTATTGCGAAATAGGGTGCAATAAAATCGTCCTATTCTTTTATCCCATGGAAGCTGCATAAATGTTTCAGGTTCAGGTATTCCAACCAGTTCTGCTGCTTCTGGGCCATAACCGATATAATTGTCTGATCTATCTGTAAAGAGATTTACTGTAGCTCCATATACAAGTTGAAATCCTTTTTGGGCAATATTTTCCCAATGATCCGCTGGGATGCCTTTACCCATAATTTTACCAGTAATTGAAACAAATTGCAGGTATAGGTATTCAACACCTAATTCATCTATCATTTTACGGACTTCTTTGATTTTTTCAGCGCGCCCCGGCGCCTCTACAAATCGTTCTAATTCCATCTCTGCCACTGTGCTTAACTCCCTATTAATCTGTTAAATTTGACATCTAAGTGTCACTTTAATTTTTGATTTTCAGTAAATAATACCGTGTAAATTAAAAGCTCCCTAACCAAATCAACGAATTCACAATCACTAAAAAG
>Ga0138258_1113385_pt1 | contig 10471 bp, 17 predicted proteins | sample RNAICE20151110_FD_105263 | JGI IMG/M metagenome (GOLD analysis project Ga0138258, IMG submission 105263) | Metatranscriptomics of polar marine prokaryotic and eukaryotic communities from Arthur Harbor ice station, Antarctica -... | ecosystem: Environmental > Aquatic > Marine > Unclassified...
GGGACGATGGCCATGGCACGCCCCTCCCTTTCAGCGCAAGCGACCTTTTCGAGGAGAGGACTCTCGAGAAGTTCTACAATTACGTTCACAAGAATATCGACAAGCCCTTCAGCTTGGACGACAAAGAAGACAGCGAGAAGTACCTGTACGAGGTGTTCAGCACAATGATGGTGCAGTAGAATTCCAAGCAGATGGTGAAGGCCCACTTTCAGCTCAAGTTCCAGAGAGACCTCCATGACAACTACACAGCTGGTTTCGCCACCGCCGAGACCAACGTTGCCATGCTCAAGGAAGAAACATTCTCCAAGTACTTCTCAGTGTACACGGACGACAAGCAGAAGAGCTACACCAAGATCTAGATGATCAAGTACCTAACCCTTTACGGACTCTACTCAGAGAAGTTCGAGGGCAAGGAGAAGGATTAAACCTTCTTCGAGTTCATTGAGAAATTCCTCAAAGACTCCGACAAGAACGTCAGCAAGGAGAACTAGCGCGTTATGTTTGGTCTTCAGACTGGCCTCAGCTTCTCGTTGTCCTTGATGAAGGAGATGAAGAACGTCAGCCCTGTCCTGCTCACCAACACGCTCAACCATCTTTACAGCACCTTGTGCGAGATGAAGACGGGATCCCTTTACATGACAGATAAAACTGCGTTCCAAAATGACGCGGTCATGGGAGAAGCTCGTGAGTTCTTGATGTCGCTCATTGAGGGTGGCAACATGGGTCAAGCCACTCTGCTTGATCTCTGTTACAAGATCATTTTGAGGATGGGGCTTATCCGCCAGAGCCCTGAAGACTTCCTGCTCGTCAACGAGATGCTCTCCAAGTACCCCGAACACGCCCTAAAGGTCGATCTTCGCGATGAGGTCCGTGAGATCGCCAATGCTTCCGGCCACAACACCGGCGAGTCTGAGGCTGCTTCGAGCAAGGACGAGGCCAAGCACAGCGTCGAGTACGAGTTCCTCGCTGGAGAGGAGCTCAACTGCCTCCCCATGACCATGAAACCTTATGATGGCACCATCTCGAGAGACGACCAGATCTGCACCAATGGCCACAATTTCTGGTGGAGACATGCGGACACTCTTTACAAGGCCAACATCGTCGGATTGAACGGCCTCAACTTCAAGATCCTTGACAAGATCTCGGTCTCCTGGCCCACTCACTCCTAGATGATTTACTTCTAGGAGAAACTGTTCGTGCGTCACTCCGACACCGGCAGAGACAAGGCCTTCATCGTCTACGATGCTAACACCCTCAAAGAGCTTGAAGACTACGAAATCAAGATCGAAGATCCTAAGAAAGACTCCACCGAGGCTGAGGAGGATATTGACTACGAGGGTGTTGCGGATTCTGCCGTCTTCAGCCCAACATCTCTTGAAGATTTCTAGATGGAAAGGATCTGCCCCATCTGCACTTTCGCCAACAACCCCGCTCATGAAGCCTGTGAAATGTGCACCACTAATATCTCTGCGGTTGAACCTACCAGACCGGCAGGAAGCCCCGAGGTCTAAGAGCCATCTATCGTGACTGAAGAGTAGAAAGCTGAAGAAGTTAAGGTTGAGGAGGTCGTCGAGGCTGCCGTCGCTGACGCTGACGCCCAACCCACCTTCAAGTCCGTCCTTCTCTGGGATACTAAGAGAGACTAGAAGACTGGAAGATTCCTCAGTGAGAGCCCTTTCTTCTGCGATGGCCAGTATTTCTACGTCATCTCGACTCTCGAAGACAAGAGAAAAGATATCGAAGCTGAGGATAGATACGAGACAAAGGTCATGCTAGAGAAGTACGACCCCAGTACATCCAAGTTCCTACACGTCAGCTCCACTTGCCTTTATGAGAGCAAGGACACCGAGTTCACGATGAAAGAAGATAGATTCAAGGGTCTCTGCTGCTTCACCAACGGCAAGAACCTTTACATGCGCCACAACGAAGAGAACAAATCTCACATTTTCAACACCGAGACTGGTATGCAAATAAGCTCTCAGAACGCTCTCTTCGAGGCTGATAATGACTTCAACTTCAGCCACAACCCTGCTAACGGCCAATTCTACAGATTCATCAAGAAGAACGACTATGTAAAGTGCCAACTTTACAAAAATAAGGCATTCGAAATCTAAATCAGAGCGACTCCTACTGACGCCAACCTCACAAAGACTAACCTCTAAAGAAATTTGAGCGCAAAGCTGCAGCCCGAGACCTACGCTTCGATTGCTAACTTATATATCAGCAGCGGAGACAAAGACGAGGCTCCTGCCAAGGTCCCTAACGTGGTCGAACGCCTTATCAAAGGCAAATTCTCTGACCACCGTGCTCTCGATACCTCAAAACTCGCTAGTCTCCCCAAGAACTCGGCTGAGTTGATCTAGACTATCATCCTCTTCTACATCAGTAACAACTGCAAGAAGTGCGCTAGTAAGCTCATGCAATGTCAAAAGGTGCAGGACAAGTCCAACCACATGATCGGATTCTTCAAATTCGAGGGAGCTACCTTCCTTACAGGCGCCATGTTTAACTGCCTAAACAAAATTATCGCATCCCTGAGCAGCAAGCTGACACAGAACAAGAAGACGAGAGACACATTTGCCCAATAATTGAGCCTGCAGTACGCTCTGAACATCCTGGGTGTCAACCTAAAGGCTATTGGCTTCTGCAACATCGCCCTCACTGACGTTCTAGAGGGAGACGAGTACAAGAGCTTTTTAGACACCTACCAGAACTGCATCGTGAAGCTTATCGAGCAAGGCTACCTTGAAGATTTTGAGGACTGCCCTGAGGCCGATTCCTTGAAACTCTGCTGGGCCTAGATCTACTCTGACTGTCAGAATATCATGTCCAGCTCCATGGACCTCATCTACGCTGAGACTCAGGATATCATTACCATGCTCAATGAAAAGCTCCCTAAGCTGAAGACCCAGAAGGAGGAAGAGATCACCAGCTTCAGTCTGCAGTACATCTCCCTACCTGCTCAGACTAAGAAACTCTGCTAAACCGAGAGCAAAGACGCCCTCAGCTTGCTCAGCAAAGTGTTCAAGCAGTGCTCTACTATCCAACGCAAGACTCTCTTTGAGAAATTGGGCTCTCTCAAAGCCTTTGGAGAGACAACTGTCACCAACCACTGCTGTGACTCTATGCTATTTAACTCAGTTGAAATCTTCATGAGCGCTATCGAGAACCAGCTGATCTTCCAGTACACGGACTGTGCCCTCAAGGCCAACCTAAATAAGAAGAAGACCACTCCTGAGTAACTCGCCTAAGTCGACAACCTTGAAAACTTCGTCATCGAGGCGTTCAAAATCAGAAGCGGCATCTACGAGGACCTCCTCAAGCAGGTCATTTCTGACTTCACCACTGAGATTAAAACGAAAGAGAAGGCCTTCTGGAAGGAAGATGCCGCAAAGAAGTTCGCGATTTACCTGAAGCAGCTCAAGTTCCTGACCTAGGCCACCACCGACAGTGTGAATGTATTCTTCAACACCTACCTCATCCACATTCAGAAGACCAGACTCATGACCAGTGTCAACGAGATCTCGATCAGGCTCATCCAACAAATGTCTGCCTTCCTTGAGTGCACTGAGAAGACTTTTAGAAAACAACTCTAAGGCAAACTGGCTGACGAAGAGTCCGATGCCTCGGAGGACGAAAAGGAAGCTGAGGAAATTGACGATTGCACTCTCTTCAGCTATGATGTCTGCTAGCTCTAGAGGACCATCTGCTACCTCTTGGGCCAGTTCTCTTACAACCTTACCCTAGTTAAAACTGAAGTCGAAGAGCCAAAGAAGGAAGGAGAAGAGAAGGATGAGGCCAAAGAGCAGGAGAAGAAGCTCGAAAAGATGATTATGGGCTCTAAACTTATGTCAGGAGGATTTGCTAACAGGCACTTGGGTCTGTTCAGCCAAAAGTCAATTGACGAGATCACTCTGTGCAACATTTCAGGCGACATTGAGATGCAGAAGAACATTAAGATCTACAATGAATCAAATGAAGAGCAAAAGAAGTCTGAGGACGAAGAGGAGGGAATCCTTTCCGGCGTCATCCACGCTGGCAAAGACCGATGCACTGATGTTCTCATCGCCTTCCTCCACAAGGCTCTTATTAACCCCCGCCGCAAGGTCAACGGCAAGATGGCTATGGTCCCCCACGCTAGAGTTGGAGGTGAGGATGGCATGTGCATGCACCGCTGCGCCTTCGCAGTGATGCTCAAGTTCTCAGGCGGTCTAAAGCAATTCTTTGAACTCCGCGATGAAATTTCCTTTATCGTAGATGACAAGTAGGATGCTTCCCTTGAAGACCAACTTGCAGCTTTTGAGGAAGATCTGGACGCTGAGCTGCTTGAGGAGGCCTTGAAGAAGGTCAACTTCATCTGGGAGAATGCTGCTAAGATGAGGCTCTGGATGTCAGACAAGAAAAACAATCTGGCTGAGAAGATTGAGAAGGTGACTACTACTGAATTCCTAAACAAGAAGAAGGAAGCGTCCAGGAAATTCAAGGAGGCGGCCGAGAAGGCTGAGAAGGACTTAGAAGAGGCTGACAAGAAAGAGAGTGAAGCCAAGGAGCCTGAGGACACCAGTGAGATGATTGTAGGTCTCTGTGAGTACCTTAGAGGCTAAAAAACTAGAAAGCGTGCTAAAGAAGCTGTTAATGTCTTTGAGTTGCATTGCTTTGGCAAACGAACTAAAAAGTACACAGCTGCTCAAATTTGGCCTACTCACAAAGAAGAGTATGAAAAGGGAGCCACTTTCACCGATTGGGTAGAATGTGAGGACGAGGGCATGCCTGTTAAGAAAAGAGGATTTTAGAATTCTAAAGGTGACTGGGTCGGCAGATTCATTGAAGTAATTATCGAGAATGACAAGTTGCAAACGATTATATTTGGATCCTACGATAAATTTGGCAAAGTGCTCATAATGTCTGCTCTTCAATTAGAACGCGTTCATGCCTCGGCGTTTGCAACTGGAAAGAAATTGCTAGGGATGATGATAGTAGTCAAGGGACACCTCTCACAAGTAAGAGACGAAAAACTCATGGATATATTTACGTATTTTGAGGATGGAACTCATTTAAACCCCGAAGAAAGTAAAAAAGGGTTACAGCATTATGAAGACGCTGACCACTCTGATCATTCGAAGTGCCCCTTTTCTGAATCTTTAAAATTCCATTAGAACCACGTTAAGAAGGAAGTAAAGAAAGATGAGAAGAAGCCTGAGCCTGAATCCGATTCTGACGATGGAGAAGACCTCTCACTGACTGAAGAAGACTTAGTCAAAGTCAAAATCGCCTCTGATAAAGTCTACGACGAGAAGCTTAAGGAAATCTTCGAAAAGATTGTCACGAAGGCTGACTTGACAATTAAGATGATCGTCCCTGACGCCTACAAATTCGATGACGGCACCAAGATGGTCAGAGAAGACTCCATGAGAATCATCAGGCCTCCCTCCTACTATGCCAACTCCAAGATGGAAGGCATGGAAACTGAAAGTCCCGGAGCTGCTCTTGGCTGGAAAGAAAAGCTTGCCGAATGGCGCACCAACCAGAAAGCCAAAGGAACCATCCACGACTACACCTAACGTCAGACTGAAGCTACTGACACCGGCTACACTTCTGTACTTGCTCTGCTCCAAGCCGCTATTCCTGCCAAAACCATCGTTAAGTTCTTTGAAAAGAACTTGCTTAACGCTAGTCGTAGAATGGCCGGTCTGTTTGTCATGAGCCAGGTGATCCAGTGCTACATGCCCACTAGATGCTTCTCCGACTTAACCAGTTGGTTCTGCTCCAGTCTTCGTGAGAATTCCAACACCATGAGGCATTACCTCACCAACATTGAGGGCTGTGGCACCCACCTAGAGACAAATATCTAAACCAGATTTTTCGAGACTTTCAAGACCATTCTGACTAGACTTACAAACACCACCAATGAGAACGAAGCCATGGAGCTCATGAACGCGTTGCAGTGGAAATTCCTGGGCAGAGATCACGCTCGCCTGCTTGACCTTGACATTTTCAAGAAGCTCAGAAACGGAAACGGCAACAGAAAGAACCTCATCAAGAAATAATGGGGTCGCTTCATGCAGCGTCTAGAGCGCAACAAGACCGACGCTCCTAACGATTTCTGCCGTGAGTTGATCCAGACCTTCGAGCATTTCTTCATGCTCTCAGTTGCTAGAATTGTGGACTCTGGCCTCGGAAACGAGATGACCCTCAAGAGTGTAGGCACTGCCCTCCCCAAGCTTGAGAGAGCCAAGTCTGTAGTCAACGTTGATGTGAGCGAAAGACTGATGAACTCTTCCTTCGAAGTACTCTTCAAGGAAGTTGATCGCTACGTCAAAATGCTCCGTTTGCACAAGGGAATCGACTGGTCCACCTACGTCCAGCAGAGGAACTTGGCCAAGAAGGAAAACAAGTCCATGGAACAGTACCTAGATGAGACCCTCCTTGATGAGGATGAAGAGTAAGCAGCTCACGATAAAGCTAAGGCTGCCGTCAAGAAAGCCAAGGCCAAGGCCAAGGAAGAGGCCGAATAGAAGAAAAAAGACGAGGAGGAGAAGGCTGAAAAAGCCAAATCTGGTGAGCCTGAATCTCCTTCTGAAAAGCCCGCTGAGGAGTCAAAATCCGCAGATGAAGCCAAGCCTGAGGAATCCAAAGTCGAAGAGAAGCCAAGCGAAGCTGAAGCATCTACTAACATTGAAACTACTGAAGAGCTTAAGGAAGAATCCAAGGTCGAAGAGAATGCTGACGATGATAATTCATAGAAATCTGGCTCTGACAACACCGAGGTCAATGATGACGAAGAGAAGGAGGATGACTCCAAGGATCAGGATTTACTCGACATTGCCAAAGACAAGCTCTCAACGAGAACAGAAAAAGAGATGAAGAGCCTCTACAAGATGTACTCTGATGAGTTCCTAAGAAGGATCCTACGCATGATTGAAATCTTCACCAGTGTCACTCGCACCTCTGCCTACCCTCTTTCTATGGTACAGAGAGTGGCCAACCCCTACATGATCCTATCACTCCTTGAGTGCCTGACCGTAGCTTCTCCCCGTTCTAAGCTGATCGTCATGAGAATCATCAAGAGCCTCGTCCAGATCGGCATCCCCATGGAAGTTTTCCAATCCGCTGGTGAGCTAGTCCAGAAGAACGAAACTTGTGCTAGCCATCGTATTATGAAAAGTGTGAAATTACACCCTGACTCTGAAGGTAACGAACCTTTCAGCAAGACCTACTTCTTGCAATTCTTCTACAAGTTTATGGTGCACATCCGCTCTAGCATGTGGTCTAAGAACAAGATCTAAAGTTAAGGCTCCTACGAGCTCAGTCAGGAAATTGCTCACTTTTTCATGCTCATCCTTTCCAACACAGAGAGTGGAGCTTCGCAGCAATAGTGGCGCCAGGATATCGCCAACCAGCAGAAGCAGGCCTTCCTCTAGATTGAGAAGCTCTCTTGTGACGAGCAAGACGTTCTTTTGAGCCTGTTGGTGGGAGCTGACTTCAAGAGAATCTCTACAGGAGACGCTGTGATCACCAGTTCAGGCCAGACTATTACAGTCCTGGGATACTCATCTGATCCTATGGAGGTAAATGACGCTGAAAAAGAACTCGTTTACAAGCAACACGTTACTCAACACTTTGAAAACGAGAAACAAAGCTTGATCGGACTTTTCTACGATCAGAATGCCAAGGACCGTCAGGAGATCATCGTCTGCCCTGCTTTCGACGTCAAGCCTATCATCGACTTGAACACTGATAAAGTGGAGCAGCTAGCCAAGCTATCTCCTCTCATGGACGAGAAGGTTGCCGTCCACCTGCTCAGCCTTGTGATGGCCCAGAAATAAGCTGAGAGTGGCTCACCCCAGAGTGTAGGTAACATTTCTCAATTAAACTTGAGAGTTGCCATCATGAAGTCGATCTCTTTCATGATTAAGACCCTCAACAAAGACTTCTTTTAGCTGCTCAACAAACAGGACCTCCTTCAGAAGTTCGTCCGTTTCCTCTAGAACGAGTCGATTGGAGTTAAAGACCAGACTGAGAAAGACACCTCCATGATCCCTACTGGGTGGATGGAGACTAAGGTTTCTAACATGAGAGCTATTGCGATTGAGACTGACGCCAAGATCTCAGCAGAGACAGAAATGACTTGCCAGGTCCTCGACAAGAAGCAACTTTTGTTCAAACGCACTGACCCCAAGACGAACGACCTCATTGCTCAGAACGCCCCCCTCCTTTCTGCCATCAGCTTGTACCAGGTGAGCGATGCTACTCGCTTCATGTGCCATCTGTTCCCAGCTGACCTACCTCACAAGCTAGCCAAGTCTGAGCAGAAGAACGGCCTTGTATTTGTTGAGCCTGAAATGTTCGCTGAAATCGATGAGCCCATCTGCGAGATCATGCAGTCTTCCAGAGCCATTATCTGCCACTCCCTCAACATCAAGGAGTTGTTCGCCAAGATCGTAGCCAAGGTAAAGGGCGAAGACAATGATGATGAAGACGAAGACAAGGAGAAGAAAGACTGGACTGACATTCTCCGCTGCATCGTCTTTATTGTTAGCAAAGAGGATTTCGAGGACATCAGAAGCAGCTGCTTACCCGGAGCTCCTCCCATGATCGAAGAATCCATGAGAATTAACGGCAAAGATATGACCGAAATTGAGTACTTCTTCGCCTGCATGGAGAAGTGGGGAGGAATCGATATCTCTCGCCTATGGTACCACCTCTGTCAGCTTGAGGACAAAACTGTTAACAACATCAAGAGTCAGTTCCTCAAGTGCCTCGAAGAAGTAAACGAGGAGGAGAAGGAGTTCGATGAGCGTTGCAAGAAGGTTGAGGATAAACCTGAATAGCTCGCTAAGGAGAAAGCCGCTCGCGCTGAACTGATGGAGAAACGCGCTAAGGAAGTTGAGGAGAAGAAAGCTTCTCTTTTCACTGAGAAAAAGAAGACTAACCTTGTTGAGTCTCTGGCCACTGAAGCCCTCGCCAAGGGTGACGCTGAATTGGGCAAGGACATCCCTGTCTTCAACCTACTCGATGACAAAAAAGAGAATATTGAGAAGCACATTGACTCCATCATTAATGACTAGATTGCCAGCAAGGACCCCAAGGAGGAGAGCGCTGCTGACAGGACTAAATCTGAGGAGGAACAGCGTAAGCTCTACTTCAAAGAGATTAACAAGTTCAACCAGACTCAGATCGCTACGGACTACCGCACCTCAATGCAAAAACTGCAGGTGAGTTACTCTCAGAACTCCCTGGAGCATGTGTTACTTGACGCTGACCTATCGACTATTATGCCTATCCTACTTGAAGATTTGTCTGCTGCCAAGAAGCTCTCTTGCTTCATCAAATCTCAGTTCGCTAAGGCCTGCCTAACCAAAGTTAACACTGGCTAGAACTTAGAGCTCAAAAACTAGAAGAAAATGCTCCGCAGACTCTTTACCTTCTGCCTCGATCCTAATGCCGTAGGTGATTTCGCTAAGAAAGCTGAAGACTTCGCCCACAGGTTCCTAGCCGACGATATCATCAGAGCTGGATGCGAGACCCTGAAGCAACTGCAAGATAAGAAGAGTGACGTCCCCTCTAAATTCTTTACCAACGAAGATCAGAATATCACTCTCCTGACTCCCTACATGCTAAAGTTCGGCATCAGTCTGTTTATCGAAAACAGAGCTAAATGGCTTACAGAGAACAACTCTTACCTCCCCAACCTCTTCTCGATGGCTGTCGGAATGATCCTCAAGTTCTGGAACACCACCAAGGAGAACGCCATCATCACCAAGCTACTCCACTCTTGCATCCATCTGGTCTTCTACATGTCTGAGTACCTCAAGGAAATGAATGATAACGGAATCCTAGAGAAATTCGTCAACGAGCCTCTTATCACCAAAATCGTAAAGCAAATCGATTATGAGAAGGCCGACAAGCCTGACAACAAGTCTTTCTCCGAGAAGCAGAAGCTGCTCCTTGAGATCTACCTTGGTCTGATTGGCCTCGTACAGAAAGCCTCTAATGACTTCGGCAGACTCACCTGGGACTCCACGCTCGAAATTACTAAAGGAATCTCTATCGCCAAGCGTGGTTTGCAGATCATCAAAGAGAAGGATGCCTTCAACTTCCTGCCCTACTTCATCCACCACAAAGACCTTAAAGACAACGAAAAGAACATGCTCAACCAGACCTATGAGTCCAACCACAACGCCTTCAACGTCAAGACGTGTGGAAAGTTCGTCATTGACCAGGTCGAGAGAATGACCATTAAATTCAGCGATAAATCCGACTTTAAGCCTCTGACCTGGATGGGAATCGCAACTGACGCCAAGGGAGCTGGAATGCACCTTTACGACAAGGAAGAGATCAAGAAGAATGACGGAAAGAAGGAATTCAACATGAGCCACTTCTACTCGTTCTACCCTATTGTCAAGCAGATGGCTGTTACTTTTGGAAAAGAACGCAGAGACAGAACTGGCATGAACAAAGATGCAGAAGA
>Ga0138258_1615444_pt1 | contig 10324 bp, 5 predicted proteins | sample RNAICE20151110_FD_105263 | JGI IMG/M metagenome (GOLD analysis project Ga0138258, IMG submission 105263) | Metatranscriptomics of polar marine prokaryotic and eukaryotic communities from Arthur Harbor ice station, Antarctica -... | ecosystem: Environmental > Aquatic > Marine > Unclassified...
CAGAACAAGATCAGGTAAACGTTTCATGTCTTTTATACCATTCAAATTCTTACGTAACTTATCTAATTCTCTTTTTAGTATTGCTGCTTCTTTTTTTGGTAATTGATCTAAATAACCACTTTCTTCTTTACCTTCCAAGTCTTTTAATCTTTCTACTCTTGTCCTGATTGTAAACCAGTTTGTTAGAATTCCTCCCAACCATCTTTGATTAATATAATGTGCTCCACATCTCTCTGCTTCTTGTGCTATTACTCCAGCTGCTTGTCTTTTCGTTCCAACAAATAAGAATTTTTTTCCTTCCTCAGATGCCTTACGTACGAAATTACAAGCTTCTGTTAATAATTGGGCAGTTTGGACTAAGTCTATAATGTGTATTCCATTACGTTCTGCATAAATATAAGGAAACATTTTTGGATTCCATCTTCTTGATTGGTGTCCGAAATGAACTCCTGCTTCTAATAATTCAGCTAATGTTACAACAGCCATATTTTTTATTTTTCTATTACAAAGTAAGTATTAATTGGAATATAGATAATCTTTAAAAAAACGCTACTATAAATTTTTTGTTAATTGGATTATATCTAAGATATAATTATCAATTTTTCCTTTTTATATTGGTATCTATGATCTTAATATATCTATTGTTTTATTTGCATTAATTATAGATAGATTTACATAATATTTTTACCACATATTATTAAATTTTTATCAAAATTATTATTTTTAGTCGAATCACTATTGACATCCAGATGTAAAAGTTATTTTATTTATTTCTAAATTTTTTTAGTTCTACTTAACCTATTGTAATTATTTTAGTAAATGATTAAAGTAGTCGACAAAAAATATGTTATTTAATCTCGAAATTTGATAGTGGAAATAATTCATCATTCTTTTTTTTCTATTTCTAATAGGAAAAAACTTTAGTAAATTAGATATTGTGTATATAATTTTGCTATTCTTTATGATCCTTTCAGAAATATTTTTTATTATCTCTGATATATATAAATTAATTACCTATCGATCAATCAAATAAGTATCTTTTTGGTATTGACTTTGTAGGAATTGAGGAACTAATCCAAATGTTGTTATTGCACCTTTAAATCGTTTTGTACATACTCAATGTTTTCATCTACGACAAAGTGCATTGTTTGTTTTTCTGAGTTTTTGTTTTCAAAATAATATCCATCCGTAGTTTTCTTTTCATTTTTACTAACCTTTGATATCTCTGTGTAGGAGTTAAATCCTGTTCCTGCTGGAATCAATCTTCCTATTATTACGTTTTCTTTTAATCCTCTTAACCAGTCTGCCTTTCCTTCGATAGCAGCCTCTGTTAAGACTCTTGTTGTTTCTTGGAAACTTGCTGCTGATATGAAGCTGTCTGTATTAAGAGAAGACTTTGTAATTCCTAGTAGTGTTGGCGAATAAGTCGCAGGTATGCCTCTTGTAAGTAACATCGCTTCATTGATATTTTCAATTTGTTGTAATTCAACTAATTCTCCTGGAAGTAGAGTTGTATCTCCACCATCCTCAACTCTTACTTTTGATGTCATCTGCCTTACTATTACTTCAACGTGTTTATCAGATATGTCCACATTTTGTGATTGATAAACATTCTGCACTTCATTTACTAAGTATGTTTGTACTTTTTGTAAACTCAGTTTTGCTGCTTCATATATTCCTAGTACATTTATATAGAAATTAAAGTATAAACTTAGCATTTCGTGTGGGTTAGGTGCTCCATCAGTTATTGCTTCAGCTAGTAATATGTTCTCTCCATCTGAAAATATTACTTTTTGAGTACTATTAATAATATATTCATTAATATTGCCATCTGTCTCTAGTATCTCAACGTGATAGTTTTCCTCCGTATCATACCAGACCTTAATTTTTCCCGGTCTCTGCGTTAGTTTACAAGCTTCTTTAGGTCTTCTTGCTTCTAGAATTTCTTCAATTCTTGGTAAACCTTGTATTATATCACCAGTTTTTGATCTTTCAAAGACTAGTATTGCAAGGTATATCCAATTTGTATAAGATCTCTATTCTTTGTCTGTAGTATAGCACCTGACGATACTAGATACGGATGAGCTGAGCGAATTTTTACCTTATTATTTTCTAACGCCACAATCTTTCCAGATTCTTTTGCTACTATATTTGGAGCGATTTGATCCCCATATCTTACCAATTCTCCTTTAGATACTTGTGGTGTTTGACCATTCAGGTCGATAACCTCTTGATCCGTTTCTCTTAGGACAAGAATTTTTCTTCCTGATTGTCCGTTATCATTGATATTTTCGATCTTCCCTTTAGATTTGGAAATTAATGATGTTTTTGCAACAAGAGTTCCTGATGTAATTTCTTCTCTATCTTCTACGCAAAAGACTGTTTTTGTGTGTTGTTTGTTATTCTCGCCAAATGTATCGTATTTGATTTGTAAATTTTCTAGTATAGCTATTTGTAGTTTGTATTCATCGCTTTGACTGGTTTCGAGAAATTCTACATCTGCTGAACCATGTATTTGATCAGAGCATATATCTACAGTTAAATATGTTTTAACTAAGTCTATACCTTGAATAGACTCAATCCTTTCTCCTTCTTTAAACAATAAATGTTGTACTAAATTTATGCTTATAGACTGATTTCCATTGAGTGAGTGCTCTGTCTCTACTTGAAACTGTTTTTTATTTACATAATATTGATCAATTGGTCTAATTAGTATTCCTTGTTCGACTCTTTCTATTAAAGCTGTTTCTTCAGCAAGTAGATTCTCTTGGATTCTTTCTCCTGCCTCAATGATTTTTGGTACTGTGTATTCTTCTATATCGAGGCTGTTACTTTCAATAACTTTTCCTATTTTGATAATTAATTTCTCAACAATACCATTGTCTTCTATTACTTCTAAATATCCTGCATTTTCCGTTCTTATATCCTTAATAATTTCAGTATCTGCTTCTACATAAGTATTGTTTTCTACCATAAGTAGTGAAATATCTTTTTTTATCTCATGCGTTTCTTCTGGAATCCATAGGATACGATGAGTATCTTCTTTATCATCTAAGTTATTTTGATACTTTATGTATCCTCCAGTTTTTGTTCTATAATCAGTGTCTACTAATTCTCCTATTATCTGGGAGCTATTAATCTTATTACCAGGAGAGCAAAGCATTAGAAATTTGTTCCCATTCGAGAAATTTAGAAAAAAGTTCCCCGTAGTTCCATCATTTTCATATTCATTTTTGACTACTGCATCTTTGATAAATACAGATGATGTTACTATATGTATTTCATTCAGCTCATCGAACTGATTTTTTTTATTTAGCCTAACAGTTCCCCCATAGTCACTAACGATATGTGTTGTTGCTAATATGGTATCTTCTGAAATCTCATCTCCTTCTTTAACTTCAAGTTGTGCTGATTGTGGTAAGTTATGTACTTCACCTGAAAGTATCCAAATTAATCCTGCCTTCCCAGTCTTTGTTGTTATGTTCCCTTGTCTATCAACTTTTTCTTCCGCAGTTAGCTCTGAAAAGAATACTTCTCCTGAGCTTTCAGTTAATAAATCTTTTGTTGCTCTTTCCGTTATTAAATTTGTTTTCGTACTAATTTCTCCTATTACTTGTCCCTCTCGGAACTGTTCATTATCATTGATGAAGAGTATAGTACCTTGTATAAATTCTATTTTTCTTTCATTACTCTGGTAATCGTACAACGAGAGTTTATAACTTGCTTCTAATACAATTGCTTCTTGACCATGTCTAGTTCTAATTAATCTTGATTTTAAATTCTTAGGAATTCTTATAATTCCATTAAATGGTGCTTTTATCTGTTCTGCTAATTCTCCAGTGAACACTCCTCCTGTATGGAATGTTCGCATTGTCAATTGTGTTCCTGGCTCTCCTATCGATTGTGCTGCTATTATCCCAACAGCTTCTCCTAAATCTACAAGAGAACCATGTGCCAGATTCCATCCGTAACAAAATTGACACACTGACCTTGCCGAGTCACATGTAAGTGGCGATCTAACACTAACTGATTTTATTCCGGCATTTACTATTACTTTGCTAGTTTCGTGGTCTAGGTCTTGATTAACATGTGCTATAACACCACCATTATGTGGATAATATAAAGTTTCAAATAATACTCTGCCAACTAATCTATTACCAATAGGAATTAGTATTTGATTGTTAGCAATCATATCCTTGATGATGATGCTTCTTTGAGTCCCACAATCAATCTCTCGGATAATTATGTCTTGAGCAACATCGACTAATCTTCTTGTTAGGTAGCCTGAATCAGCTGTTCTAAGTGCAGTATAAACTAATCCTTTTCTCGCACCATAAGATGAAATTATGTATTCAGTAACAGTAAGTCCTTCTCTGAAATTACTTTTAATTGGAAGATCAATAATTTGTCCTTGTGGATCAGCCATTAAGCCTCTCATACCGACAAGTTGTCTAACTTGTGAGATGTTACCTCTAGCACCAGAGAATGCCATAATGTATATAGGGTTCAAAGGATCTGTTTCCCTAAAATATCTAATAACTTCGGTCTTCAATTCTTCACTGGCATTATTCCAAGTATCTATGACCCTTTGAAATCTCTCAATAGCTGTGATTTCTCCTCTTTCGTATTGCTCTTCTGTTAATTGTATGGCTTCATTTGTTCTATTTAGTAGACTTCGTTTAGTTGGTGGTACTCTTAGATCCTCGACACTAAGTGAGATACATGCTCTTGTTGCATAATGAAAACCTAACTCTTTTAACCTATCCGCCATATAAGAAGCTCTTCCCGTGCCGTAGTTACTAAAAGCCCAAGCCATTAGACGTTTTAATTCTTTCTTATCTATTACTTTATTTGTGAATCTAGGTTTAGGCGGTACAAATAAATATTTTTCTTTCATGTTATGCTTTTTCGTTATGAAATTCTTTCCATCATTTGGCTATGACTAGTGAGTCTAATAACACCTTATTAAGTAAAATACGCCCAGGAGTTGTTAATAAATATTGAACGATTATCTCCCCATTTTCATTCTTTTTTATTATTCGATCATCAAAAATATGAAGTTCAGTACCATCATTTTGCTTTTCAATATTAATTAAACTATTCTCATTATCAACAACTCCGTCGAATCTAACCAAATATAAGAGTGTAGCGGAATTTTATTCGAATCATAAGCTAATATTGCGTCTTCTAAATTAGAAAAATAATAGGCTTGTTTATTTTGTTGAGTAGGATTTTCTGCAGTTAAGTAGTAGCATCCAAGTACCATATCCTGACTTGGCATTATTATTGGTTCTCCAGTCGCTGGTGACAAAAAGTTATAAGGTGCAAGCATTAGAAGTCTTGCTTCTGCTTGAGCTTCTAAAGATAGTGGAATATGTACAGCCATCTGATCTCCATCGAAGTCTGCATTGAATGCTGGACAAACTAGTGGATGTAATTTGATTGCCCTACCTTCGACTAATATCGGTTCAAAAGCTTGTATTCCTAATCTATGCAAAGTAGGTGCTCTATTTAACAGAACAGGATGTCCTTGTATAACATCTTCTAAAACGTTCCAAACAATCGGTTCATTTTTTTGAATTAATTTTTTTGCTGCCTTAATATTATTTACTAAACCTTGATGAATTAATCTATGTATAACAAATGGTTGGAATAATTCTAGAGCCATTTCTCTTGGTAATCCACATTGATTTAATTGTAATTGGGGACCTACCACGATTACAGAACGTCCTGAATAATCAACACGTTTCCCAAGTAGATTTTGTCTAAATCGGCCTTGTTTTCCCTCAATAATATCTGAGAGTGATTTGAGAGGTCTATTATTTGCCCCAACAACGACTTTTCCTCTTTTTCCGTTGTCAATTAGTGCATCTACAGATTCTTGTAACATTCGTTTTTCATTACGAATTATTATTTCAGGTGCTAGTATTTCCTGTAATCGTATCAAACGATTATTCCGATTTAAAACTCTTCTATATAGATCGTTCAAATCAGAAGTTGCAAATCTTCCGCCATCTAGTTGCACCATTGGTCTCAAATCAGGTGGAATAACAGGTAATATCGTTAATATCATCCAAGAAGGATCAGACCTAGTAGCAATAAAGTTATCTATTATTCTGAGCCTTTTTATTGCCTTGTCCTTTTTTGTTCCTTTTGATAATAATACTTCTTCTCTCAAACTTTCTGATTCAACTTCTAAGTCAATATCTTTCAGTAATTTTTGTATAGCTTCAGCTCCTATTCCAACTTCAACCCCATATATCTCTGATTGTTCTTGATATAGTTGATCTTCTATGTCGATCCATTCATCTTCACTTAGTAACTGTTTATATTTTAAACTTGCACAATTTCCTGGTCTTGTAACGACATATGAATTGAAATATACTATCTGTTCGACATCTTTCAAAGGTATATCTAATAGAATCGCTATATAACTTGGTAAGCTCTTAAGATACCATACATGTGTTACTGGAGCTGCTAATTGCACATACCCCATTCTATGTCTTCTAACTTTGGATTCCACCACTTCGACTCCACATCTTTCACAGACTATGCCCTTATATCTGACTCTTTTATATTTTCCACAGTGACATTCCCAATCTTTTACAGGACCAAAGATGCGCTCGCAAAAAAGTCCATCCATTTCTGGTTTTAATGTTCTATAATTGATAGTCTCTGGTTTGGTAACTTCTCCAACTATTTGTCCATTAGGGAGTGCTCTCTCTCCCCATTTTTTTATTCTTTGTGGAGAAGCTAGGTTGATTTTTACATAATCAAAATATTGTTCTATTTTTGGCATTTTACTGTTGGACCATGTGTTTTCTTTATTTTTGTTTGTACTAAATCAAAGATGTTTCTATATCCTCTTTTGTAATAGATTCATATGTAGGTCTTGAATGGAACTTCTTATTGTTTGCGCTGGACATAAGATCAACCTCTATGCCTCTCGTTTGTCCATCTGGTAAGGTTTTATATTATATGCACCTATATATAAACCTAATGATTGTAATTCGCGCATTAAAACTTTAAACGATTACGGTGTTCCTGGTCTTGGAATTGGTTTTCCTTTAACAATTGCATTTAGAGTTTTTCTTCCTTGCATATCGTCAGATTTAACAGTTAGTAATTCTTGTAGAGTGTAAGAGGCACCAAAAGCTTCTAGTGCCCATACTTCCATTTCTCCTAGTCTTTGTCCAGCATGTTGTGCTTTGCCACCTAGAGGTTGTTGAGTTACCAAAGAGTATGGACCTGTCGATCTTGCATGTATTTTATCGTCAACTAAGTGGACTAATTTCAACATATACGAAATTCCTACCATAACAGGATTATCAAATGGTTCTCCAGTTCTGCCATCAAATAAACGTATTTTTCCTGGGTGTTGAAGATCGAATATCCAATCTTTTCCTGTACTGTTACGAGCATTCATCAATTTATCATTAATTAGGACACGTGAAGCTTCTGCTCCATGCATCTCATCAAAAGGTACTATTTTAAATCTTTTATTTAGGTGTTCTGCTGCCAGCCCTAGAAGTGACTCAAAAATTTGTCCAACATTCATTCTTGAAGGAACACCTAATGGGTTTAGTACTAAATCCACAGGTGTACCATCAGGTAAATATGGCATATCTTGTCTTGGTAAAATTCTTGAAATAATTCCCTTGTTACCATGGCGTCCTGCCATCTTGTCGCCTACTTGTATTTTCCGAGTTTGTGCCACGTACACTCGAATAACAATATTAGCTCCAGTAGGTAATTCGTCGCCTTTTTCTCTAGTAAAGATCCTTACGTCTAAAATCCTTCCTCTTCCACCATTAGGCACCCTAAGTGATGTATCCCTAACATCTTTAGCTTTTTCCCCAAAAATAGCTCTAAGTAATTTTCCCTCAGGAGGTTGATCTGACTCACCTTTAGGTGTTACTTTACCAACTAGTATATCTCCAGATTCTACCCATGAACCAATAACAATTATTCCATTATCATCTAATTTCCGAAGTGAGTATTCTCCAACGTTTGGTAATTCTCTCGTAATTTCTTCAGAACCAAGTTTAGTCTGTCTTGCTTCTACTTCATATTTCTCTATGTGGACTGAAGTATATACATCGTTATAAACAAGTCGCTCACTTATAAGAAATGCATCTTCATAGTTATAGCCTTCCCATGGAACATAGGCTACTAGTATGTTTTGACCAAGTGCTAATTCTCCTCCCTCAGTGGCTGCACCATCAGCTATTACTTGTCCTGTTACGACTTCTTCTCCAAGCCAAACTGACGGTCTTTGATTAATACAAGTATCTTGGTTAGACCTCTGATACTTTTGTAAATTATAAGAAATTTCCTTTTTCTGATTATTTGTTACGCAAATTTTATCAGCAGAAATGTAAGTAATAATTCCATCCTCTAAACTAACAACTACCATTCCTGAATCACGTGCTGCTTGTGCCTCTAATCCAGTCCCTATTAATGGACTTTCTGGATATAATAATGGAACAGCCTGTCTTTGCATATTTGATCCCATAAGCGCTCTGTTAGCATCATCATGTTCTAAAAATGGTATAAGTGAAGTGGCTATCGATATAACTTGTATTGGGGAAACTGCTAAATAGTCAACTAAATCTTTTCTCGTTGTAGTGAATTCTTGTCGATATCTTACTGGTACAATTTCATTCTTTATTTCCTTCTCTTCATTTATCGGAGTATCTCCCGGTGCAATCCGAAATTCATCTTCTTGATCTGCAGCTAGATATATTGGAATTGTGTTAATTAAGGATTTACCATTTTCTACTTTGTAGTATGGTGTTTCTATGAATCCGTACGAATTAATCCTTGCATGAGTTGCTAATACACCAATTAATCCTGCATTTGGTCCTTCAGGTGTTTCTATTGGGCATATTCTGCCATAGTGACTCAGGTGTATATCACGTACCGCGAATCCAGCACGATCACGATTTAGTCCTCCTGGGCCTAGGGCACTAATTCTTCTCTTATGAGTTAATTCAGCAAGAGGATTAGTTTGATCCATGAATTGTGAAAGTTGACTAGAACCAAAGAATTCTCTTATTGCCGCAACAATTGGTTTGGGATTAACTAAAGTATTAGGTGTTAGTGAATTAGCATCACAAATAGTCATTCTTTCTCTGACTATTCTTTCTAATCTATTTAGTCCAACTCTTACTTGGTTTTGTAGTAATTCTCCAACAGATCGTACTCTACGGTTCCCTAAATGATCAATATCGTCGACTTCACCTATATCAAATTTCAAGTTAATTAAATAATCAATAGCAGCTAATGTATCTTGCGGTGTAAGAACACGGATGTTTTCTGGAATTGAGAGACTCAGTTTTTTATTGAGTTTATATCTTCCTACCTTTCCTAAATCATATCTCTTAGGATCAAAAAAACGTGAGTATAATATTTGTTGTCCACCATTGACTGTAGCTGGTTCACCAGGACGTAACTTTGCATACATCTGTACCAGAGATTCCTCTATTGTGTAGTTTCCTTCGACACGGAATGTCTTTTTGAGGTACTCTGGATGACGAAGTCCATTATATATATCACTGTCGCTAAGTCCCATAGCTTTGAGAAAAACATGTGCTGCGATCTTTCGAGTTTTATCTATCCTAACCCATACCAAATCATTTCTATCTGTTTCAAATTTAACCCATGCTCCTCTGTTAGATATTAAGCTGCTGCTGTATGTTCGTCTTCCTTGTTTATCTGTTTCTGATTTATAGTAGATACCTGGACTTCTTACTATCTGATTAACAATAACTCTTTCAGCACCATTAATAACGAAGGTTCCTCTATCTGTCATCAGTGGTAGATCACCTATGAAAACTTCTTGTTCTTTTATTGTTCCGGTTTCTTTATTTATAAGTCTTGCCGGTACATATACTTGTACTGAGTATGTTGCATCTCTTCTTTTACACTCATTGATACTATATTTCGGGTACTTTAGTTTATATTCATCTCCAAGTAAGTGTAATTCTAAATTATCTGTATAATCTGTGATTGGAGAAAAATTTTTAATTTCCTCAGCTAAACCTTCTTCGAGAAACCAGCAAAAACTTGCCCGTTGGATTTCAACTAAATCTGGTAAGCTAAAAGTAGATATTTTACTAGTGCTAGACATTAGGTTACTATCTCCTTTACATTTTCTTAAAATTAATTGGTCTAATTAACCTGTTTGAATGAGGTTATATTCTAGTATTTCATGTCTACATATAACTAAAAGATATGATCAGAGTCTTTGAATATTGAGTAAAGATTCATAGTTCTCTTGAAAATTTTGGCTTAGAATAAAAATGTTATTTATGTGGATTGG
>Ga0138258_1017761_pt1 | contig 10270 bp, 7 predicted proteins | sample RNAICE20151110_FD_105263 | JGI IMG/M metagenome (GOLD analysis project Ga0138258, IMG submission 105263) | Metatranscriptomics of polar marine prokaryotic and eukaryotic communities from Arthur Harbor ice station, Antarctica -... | ecosystem: Environmental > Aquatic > Marine > Unclassified...
CTTATTCGATTTAAAGAAATTTGAATTTTTATAATATATGTTACCATCAAAAGGAATCTGGTATTTTTTAAGTTTTCCTTTCGCGAATAAGATTGATCTTGAATTTAAATTTTGAGGGAGTTCTTCAATAGTATATTTCTCACTATTATTATTAATTAGTACTAATTTAGAGCTAATCTTATCTTTGTATAGTGGTATATTAAAAAATTGAAGACAATTTAAAATTTTAATTGTTTCTAATGAGTTATCTATTTTGTTCTGCCCAATTTTAACAATACCTTCAGTTTTAGATGTTAATTTAAAATTAATCAAACTATCATTTTCTGTTTTTATATTATTTTTGTAAAATTTATTGACTAGAATCGCACTAATTAAATTATAGATATCACCATTTAAGATCCAAATTACATTTGAGTTTGGTTTAAAAAAAACTTCACCAGATACTGGAGATAATATATTCTTTTTTGCTTGTAAGGTTTGTTGATTTGTTAAGGGTAATTCGGCTAATAATTCCTTCTTTTTAACATAATTATTATCTTTAATGAAGATTGAGCTGTTTGGTATTAGCTTAATTTTTGAACTTTCATTTTTATAATTTGTAATTGTGATAGTAGTTTCTTTCTTTAGCAGAAGAATATTCTTTCCGAACATTGTCCTAGCTTCTTGAGTTTGAATATCTTTATTAAGAGATACAAGACCCGCATTTTGGGCATGAATCTGTCGTTTTAATTTAGCTGTAAAGATACCCCCTGTGTGAAATGTTCGCATGGTTAATTGTGTTCCTGGCTCACCTATGGATTGTGCCGCAATAATTCCTACGGCTTCACCTAAATCTACTAGTTTACCATATGCTAAATTATGACCATAACATTTTTGACAGATAGAACGCGTTGCTTCACAAGTTAAAGGTGATCGAATACTTACTATTTCTATTTTTAATCTAAAGAGTTTCTTCGCAATATGAGAGCTAATTTCTTGATTACGGCGCACTAACAATTCTTTTGAGTTCGGGCAAATAATTTTTTTTGCTGCGATACGTCCAGTTATTTTCCCAACAAAATTAGATTCCTTAAATTTATGCGAGTAAATATTTAAAGCACGTCTTGTAAAACAATCTTCTTCACGAATAATAACATCTTGTGCTACGTCAATTAAACGACGTGTTAGATATCCTGAATCTGCAGTTCGCAATGCTGTATCAACTACCCCTTTTCTGGCACCGTAAGATGAAATGATATAATCTGTTATGGTCAAACCTTCTCTAAAATTACGGATAATCGGAATATCCATAATTTGACCTTTAGAATCTGACATTAAACCTCGAATACCAACAAGCTGTCTTACTTGAGATAGGTTACCTCGTGCACCCGAAAAAGCCATTAGATAAATCGAGTTAAAAGGATCTGTTGTCTTAAAATAGGTCACCAAGTCATTTTTTAGGTTTTCACTTATATTATTCCAGACATATGTGACATTTTCGAATCGTTCGATCATGTTTATCTCACCCCGATTATATTTTTTATCGGAGATTTGAATTTCCTTACTAGCTTCGATTAATGAGTTTTTCTTTATGGGGGGTACTTTTAGATCCTCAATACTAATTGAAATACCAGCTTTCGTTGATAATGAAATCCTAACTCTTTCAATTCATCGGCTAAATAACTTGCCCGCGCTGCACCATAATTTATAAATGCCTCATATATAACGTTCTTAAGCTCTTTTTTATTAAAAAGTTTATTTTGAAATTTAACTATTTTATTCATTTGTTAGAGATTCAGATTTTTTTGGATAACATTATTAATTAATATACGACCTGGTGTAGTATTTATGTATTGTTTTGTTTTCCCATTATCGAATTTTATATTTTGTACCTTACTATTTTTTTCTTTTGTTTTTTCTTCTCCCATTTTTTCATTACATAACCATACTGGTGTGTGTAAATTAATCTTTTTTTGATTAAAGGCAAAAATAACATCTTCGTTATTTGCAAAATAATGATTTGAATACTTGTCTTTGAGATGAGTATTTACAGTTAAGTAGTAAGATCCTAAGACCATATCTTGGCTAGGTAATAATATAGGGTCACCTGTTGCAGGTGATAAGAAATTATTTGTCGCTAGCATAAGTATTCTAGCTTCTGCTTGAGCTTCAAGCGATAATGGTACATGGATTGCCATTTGATCCCCATCAAAATCGGCGTTAAAAGCGGGACAAACTAAAGGGTGTAATTGTATAGCGCGACCTTCAACTAATATAGGTTCAAAAGCTTGAATACCTAAACGATGTAACGTAGGAGCTCGATTTAATAGGATTGGATGTCCTTCAAGTATACTTTCGAGTATAGCCCATATAAAAGGTTCACCAGTTTGTATTAACTTTTTGGCTAATTTCATATTACTTGCTAATCCATTTTTTATTAATTGTTGAATAATAAATGGTTGAAATAATTCAAAAGCAATTTTGTGGTAACCCGCACTGATTTAATTTTAAGGATGGCCCTACAATAATTAAAGATCTTCCGGAGTAATCTACTCTCTTCACTAATAAATTTTGTCTAAAACGACCGTGTTTACCTTCGATTATATTGGATAATGATTTTAAAGCGCGGTTATTAGCACATAAAGCTTGTCGTCCTCGTTTACCGTTATCAATTAACGCATCAATAGCCTCTTGTAACATCCGTTTTTCATTATGTATAATGATTGCTGGAGCGTAAATTTTAAGTAGACGTGCTAGACGATTATTACGTGTAATAACGCGTCGGTATAATTCATTTAAATATGAAGTAGCGAATCTACCACCTTCTAATTGAACCATTGGGCGTAAACCGGGAGGTATAACGGGGATAACATCTAATACCATCCAACTTGGGTTTGATCCAGTAGCTATAAAATTTTCTATTAATCTTATTCGACGAATTATTTTTTCTCTTGTTTCGAATTTATTTGGTATTTGATTTGGTCGATCTTCAAATACTTTGTAATCCTGATCTTTCAGAAGAAGAAGTAATCTATTTTTTCTAATTTCTTTTTTTAAGTTTAATTTTTTAAGTAAAAATTTTATTACTTCTGCCCCGATATTAGCTCGACTTTCGTCTGGCACAAAATTATTATCATAAAGATACAAATAATCTTCAAAGGTTAAATTATTGCTATTTTCAAAATTCTCATCATTATTTTGTTTTAGATATTTGTTAAAATAGATAATTTCTTCTAAAGCTTTTACTCGCATTCTAAGTAGGAGACTTAAATAACTAGGTCTACCTTTTAGATACCACACATGTGTAACAGGTGACAATAAACAAATAATCCCCATTCTATGTCTTCGAACCCTAGATTCTGTGACTTCAACACCACATTTTTCGCAGATTAGAAGTTGCAAAGGTTCTCTTCTTTTATATTTTCCACAGGAACATTCCCAGTTTTTGACAGGACCAAAGATTCGTTCGCAGAATAGGCCATCCATCTCCGGTCTAAAAGTCCTATAATTTATTGTTTCGGGTTTTGTTACTTCACCCACAATTTGTCCATTAGGCAATACTCGTTCACCCCATTCTTTTATTCTTTGGGGTGAAGCAAGATTAATTTTAATATAATCAAAATCATGTCTAGAATTAATCATAGTAATTTTTTTGTCCCACTCATTTTAGTTAAGCTCAATCGATTTATAGGTTGGCAATAGAGACTCTTTTTGTTGATTTGTCATAATATCAATTTCAATACCTTTAGTCTGTCCTCGTTTATTTTTTTGTATTTTATACATTCCAATATTAAGACCTAGAGACTGTAACTCTAAAATTAATACTTTAAAAGATTCCGGAATCCCTGGTTTTGGTATGGGCTCACCTTTAATAATTGCATTTAGAGTCTCGTTTCGACCATTCATATCATCTGATTTAATAGTTAAGAGTTCTTGTAATGTATATGCGGCACCAAAAGCATCTAATGCCCAAACTTCCATTTCACCAAATCTTTGTCCACCTTGTTGTGATTTACCTCCTAAAGGTTGTTGTGTAACTAAAGAGTAGGGCCCAGTTGAACGAGCATGAATTTTATCATCTACTAAATGTATCAACTTTAACATATACGTTTTACAAACAGTAACTGGGTTATCAAACATTTCACCTGTTCGTCCATCTGTCATGAATAAACGTCCGGGTGAATATTTATTAAAAAGCCAACTTTTTTTTGTTTTTTTACTTGCCTCTTTTAAATTAACATTTGTTAGTATTCGTGAAGCCTCTAAACCATACATTTCATCAAAAGGCATAATTTTGAATCGTTTATTCAGATTTTCTGCTGCTAACCCTAATAACCCTTCATAAAGTTGTCCAACATTCATTCGTGATGGAACACCCAAGGGATTTAGAATTAAATCTATTGGTGTACCATCGGGTAAATAAGGCATATCTTGTCGAGGTAATATTCTCGAGATAATACCCTTATTACAATGACGTCCTGCCATTTTGTCTCCAACCTGTATTTTTCGCATTTGTGCTAAAAATATTCGAATTAGTGAATCTGTAGATGCGGGTAATTCGTCCCCATTTTCGCGTGTAAATATTCTAATATCTAACACACGCCCATAACTTCCTTTCGGAACTCGTAGAGAATTATCAGTGACTTCTTTCGCTTTTTCACCAAAAATTGCACGTAATAGTCGGCCTTCTGGTATTTCATCGGATTCTTCAGATGGAGTTACCTTACCTACTAATAAATCACCTGGTGAGACAAAAGCACCTTTAAAAATAATTCCATTCTCATCTAAGTTCTTTAAGGCTTTTTCATTTACATTTGGTAGATCTCGCGTAATTTCTTCTGTTCCAGCTTTGGTTTCACGAACTTCAATGTCATATTTTTCTATATGAACGGAAGTAAATAAATCGGCATAAATAAGACGTTCACTAACGAGAATAGCATCTTCATAGTTATAGCCTTCCCAAGGCATGTAAGCCACAAGAATATTTTGACCTAATGCGAGTTCTCCATGTTGTACTTGGACCGTCGGCAATAATTTGTCCGGATTCAACTAACTCTCCTTCCCATACGATGGGACGTTGGTTAATACAGGTATCTTGGTTAGATCTTTTATATTTTTGTAAAAAATGTTTTACTTTTTTAAAAATTTATTATGTATTTGAATTAGTTCACTTGTAACTTTATCTACTTTTCCATCAAAATAGTTAGTAACTACTAAACCCGCATCCGTAGCTAATTGGTTTTCTAAACCAGTACCAATAATAGGTCTTGTAGGATAAAGAAGAGGAACAGCTTGGCGTTGCATATTTGACCCCATCAGTGCACGATTGGCATCATCATGTTCTACAAACGGGATCAATGCCGTTGCAGCAGAAATAATTTGGACTGTAGATACTGCCATTAATTCTATATCCAGAGCTGAGATTAAGATAAATTCCTGTTTATAGCGAACTGTAATCAGTTCACTAATAATTTTTTGGTTTTTATCTAGTTTGGTATCACCAGGTGCAATCTTTAGTTTATCTTCCTCTTCCGCTGTTAAATAAATTGCCGGTAAATTTTTGAATACGATACCATTTTTAACTTGAAAAAATGGTGTTTCGATGAATCCAAAAGAATTCACGCGGGCGTAGGTAGAAAGAGATGAGGTTAATCCTGCGTTTTGACCTTCGGGTGTTTCAATAGGACATATGCGACCATAATGACTTGGATGAATATTACGTACTTCAAAACTAACATGATCACGACTAAATCCACCAGGTCCAAGACCACTTATTCTTCGTTTATGTGTTAATTCGGCTAGTGGATTTGTTTGATCTAAGAATTGTGATAATTGGCTCGAGCCAAAAAACTCTCGCATTATGGAAATAATCGGTTTTGGGTTAACTAACCGTGTTACTTTCATAACATTTGGATCACAAAGTGTCATACGTTCAGATAAGATTCGCTCCAAACGAATTAATCCTGTACGAAATTGTCTTTGTAATAATTCACCAAAAGATCTTACTCGGCGATTTTCTAAATGATCTATATCATCAACGCTTCCTTCTTTGTATTCTAGATTAATCAAGTGATCAATTATAGCAACGATATCTTGATGTGTAAGATCAGTAATAGTCTTTGGAACATTTAAATTAAATTTTTGATTTAATTTGTAGCGGCCAACGTAGCCTATACTGTAATATTTCGGATTAAAAATACGTGTATCAAAAAATTCTTTAAAAGGTGTAACTGCGGCTTTATTTTCTTCAAACGTCGTTTTTTTTATATTCCCCTTTTCAAGGGGATCAAAATCTTTGGGTATATTTTGTAATCTCTCTGAAAAGGGAACATTAAATCTTTTTAAAAATTCAGGATGTGTTATATCACCATAGATTTCATTCATATCAATACCAAGTGCAGCTAAAAAGATTGCCACCTTAAATTAATCGGTTTTATCTACACTGACATAAAGTTGGTTATATAATTGCTTTTTTTTATGAATACCAAAGTTTAGCCATGAACCTCTATTAGGAATTAAAGTTGCCTTGTATAGACTTTGGCCATCTTTTGCAATGTCTTCTTTGTAATATATTCCAGGACTTCTAACAATTTGATTAATTATAACCCGCTCACAACCATTGATAATAAATGTACAACGGTTGGTCATTAAAGGTAGTTCACCTATAAAAACTTTTGGTAAATTATTAACCTCTTGTACAGCCCCATTAAAAATAATTAATGACATTGGAACATAAATTCGAACACCAAACGTAAGACCACGGTCTTTCGTTTCGATTATCCCATACTTTGGTTTAGTTACTTTATAGGCATACCCAAAAAAATTGAGTTTAATATTTTCTGTAAAGTCTGTAATAGAAGAAAAATTTTCAATCTCTTCGCTTAGACCTTGTGATAGAAACCAACAAAAACTTGCTCTTTGAATTTCTACAAAATCAGGTAAGGTTGTAACAAAGGCTTTGTTTTTCATAAAGATCCTAAATAATTTTTAAGCGTATTTAACTTTTGTTAGTATTTAAATTCTAATTAATAAAGTTATTGTTACCATTTTAAAAAAACAAATATTAGTTTTTTAAATGTTTATTATATTACGAGGTTAATCCTCAATATATCTCTACGAATATTAGCTCTTTGTAATATTTTTAGTCTTACTGTATAGAATTAAAAGCATTTGCTAACGCACGCTTTTTTCTTGCGGCTGTATTTTTATGTAATACATTCTTTTTTGTTGCCTTGTCAATTTTACTAAAAACAAGAGATAGATACTCTGTGACTAGAGCTAAATTCGAGGGGTTTGGTCTTAAATTATACTCATTTAAAGAAATTAGATACTTTCGTGTAAATGTTTTTATATTTGATTTGTATAATTTATTTTGTAACGTATTCCGTTTCGATGTTTTAATTCGCTTAATTGCGGATTTAATATTTGCCATAATTTTAAACAGATTTCAAATTTGATTATGAGTTTAACTATAATACATCACGTTCAATATAACAAGCCACAAATAATCGCAATACTTAAATCTTGTAATTCATTTTTGAATATGTAAAAATATACATATAATTAAATCAAAAAATTTCAATTTTATGGCTAAAGCTAAGGGATCAAGAATTGTTATTACACTTGAATGTACGGACTGTCGTACAAATGAAAATAAAAGATCAAATGGTGTTTCACGTTATACTACGAAAAAGAATCGAAAAAACACTCCAAGTCGATTAGAAATTAAAAAATTCTGTCGCTACTGTAACACTCATACAAATCATAAAGAGATTAAATAATACTAAAAACTACGGATAATAATTTATTCATCTTCCGTGGAAAAAAGTAGTTTAATCGAATTAAAGAATTGGGTACGGCACATTAAAATATTAAATTACAATATTAAAAGGAATCTTTAAATACTAAACTATGGTTTCATACAATAGTAAAATAAAAAAACGCGTATCTCCTATTAAACTTGACCAAAAAATTAACTACAAAGATATAAATTTACTTAAAACGTTTCTTAACGAAAATGGTAAGATTTTACCGCGATATCTTACAAATTTAACAGTAAAACAACAACGTGAGCTAGCAAAAGCAGTTAAACGGGGTCGAATTTTAAATTTATTACCTTTTGTTCTAAAAGATTACAATTAGAACTTAAATATATCCCTGACAGTTAGATAAGGAATTAAATAGCCTTATTCTTATTTTTATCCCTTGATTTAAAATGCAAAAATGGGTCGAATACAAAAAAATGATAATTTCATCGATAAAACTTTTACGATAGTTGCGGATATCTTATTAAAGGTCTTCCCAGCAAGTAAACAAGAGAAACAAGCTTTCTTTTATTATCGTGAAGGAATGTCAGCACAATCAGAAGGTGAGTATGCCGAAGCATTAGAGAATTATTATGAAGCACTGCAAATTGAGGAAGACCCGTACGACCGAAGTTATATTCTTTATAACATTGGCTTAATCTATTCGAGTAATGGTAAATACTTGAAAGCTCTAGAATATTATCACCAGGCTTTAGAACTCAATTCAAATTTACCACAGGCATTAAATAATATCGCTGTTATTTATCATTATCAAGGAATTAGGGCATCAGAAGTAGAAAATTTAGAAATTGCTAAAACTTTATTTGATAAAGCAGGTGAATATTGGAAAAAAGCAATCCAATTAGCCCCAAATAATTATATTGAAGCACAAAATTGGTTAAAAACAACCGGTCGCTTATCCGAAAATTTATTATAATTAGTTAGTGATTGCTCTACAACAAAAATAAACCAAATTTATTATCTGATTATCTGCTCATAGTAAAAAATAATTACAATGTCTGAGACTATTACAACTGCAAAAACAGGATTTGTTACACAAATTATTGGTCCTGTAATCGATGCCGTATTTCCTTCTGGTGATTTACCTAAAATTTATAGTGCCATTGAGGTCAAATTCGAAGGTAAAACTGTTGTTTGTGAAGTTCAACAATTATTAGGTGATAACAAAGTACGTGCTGTATCCATGAGTGCAACAGATGGTCTGCAACGTGGTATTGAAGTTGTTGATACAGGTGCAGCAATTAGCGTTCCTGTAGGTGTACCAACCTTAGGTCGTATCTTTAACATTTTAGGTATACCTGTAGATAATGGTATCGAGATTGAAGCAGATTGCGAGCGTTCACCAATTCACCGTGACGCACCTGCATTTACGGATTTAGAAACTAAGCCTGCTGTTTTTGAAACAGGTATCAAAGTAGTAGATCTTTTAGCTCCTTACCGTCGTGGTGGTAAAATTGGTCTATTTGGTGGCGCTGGTGTTGGTAAAACAGTACTAATTATGGAACTAATTAATAATATTGCTAGAGCACATGGTGGTTTATCTGTGTTTGGTGGTGTAGGTGAGCGTACACGTGAAGGTAATGATCTTTACATGGAAATGAAAGAATCTGGTGTAATTAGCGAAACGAAACTAACAGATTCAAAAGTTGCCCTAGTATACGGACAAATGAATGAACCGCCTGGTGCGCGTATGCGTGTAGGTTTAAGTGCTTTAACAATGGCAGAATATTTCCGTGACGTAAACAAGCAAGATGTTCTACTTTTCATCGATAATATTTTCCGTTTTGTACAAGCAGGTTCTGAAGTATCTGCACTTCTTGGTCGTATGCCATCTGCTGTAGGTTACCAACCAACATTAGCAACTGAAATGGGTGGTCTACAAGAACGTATTACTTCAACAAACCTTGGTTCGATTACATCAATCCAAGCTGTTTACGTACCAGCAGATGATTTAACTGATCCAGCACCAGCTACAACATTTGCACATTTAGATGCGACAACGGTATTATCTCGTGGTCTTGCTTCTAAGGGTATTTATCCAGCAGTTGATCCACTTGACTCAACTTCTACAATGTTACAACCATCAATTATTGGTGATGATCACTATGCCGTTGCTCAAGACGTGAAGGAAACACTTCAACGTTACAAAGAATTACAAGATATTATTGCAATTCTTGGTATTGAGGAATTATCAGAAGAAGATCGTACTGTTGTAGCACGTGCACGTAAATTAGAACGATTCTTATCACAACCATTCTTCGTAGCAGAAATTTTCACAGGTTCACCTGGTAAATATGTATCGCTTGAAGATTGTCTGAAAGGTTTTAAGATGATTCTAAATGGTGACTTAGATGATCTACCAGAACAAGCCTTCTATCTAGTTGGTGATGTTGATGAAGCAATCGCAAAAGCTGAAAGTCTAAAAGCTTAAAAAAGGAGCTTAAATGAGTTTAAAAATTCGTGTA
>Ga0138258_1007562_pt1 | contig 10267 bp, 19 predicted proteins | sample RNAICE20151110_FD_105263 | JGI IMG/M metagenome (GOLD analysis project Ga0138258, IMG submission 105263) | Metatranscriptomics of polar marine prokaryotic and eukaryotic communities from Arthur Harbor ice station, Antarctica -... | ecosystem: Environmental > Aquatic > Marine > Unclassified...
CCCGAATATATGAAATCACTCTTCAATGTTTAATATAATCAAGTTTGCTTTGATAAGTTTTCAATTCTATTTGCGATCACAGAATACTCAGAAGCAACGAAATGCTTCAATCAATCTCTGTCAAATCTCAAATTTGTTCACTCCAGCTGCGAAGAAATCCTGAGCTCCAGCTTCGGCTCCACCAACGTATTGGCCACATTTATCACAAGTGAAGGCGTCGGGAGCATGTGTAATATCACAGTTGCAGCGAGTTTGAGCATCGACGCCAGCTTCCTGGCGGTAGCCTTCTGGGCCAGAGCTGACGTCGCTGTTATCTGCTGGCACCAGCGTGCTGTTCATCCTGGACTGCATCGGTAGACCCATTGCTTCTACGGCCACCGTCTGCATCTGCTTCCTGAGGCTGGAGGTTTAGCAAATTAGCAAACTGCTCCTCGTCTGCGCTTGCTGGTCCACCATATGGGCCATAAGCGGTGGCAGGTTGAGAGTACTGAGTTTGGTACGCAGCATACTCTGCGTCATCATCACGGTCGTCCTCATCATAGTCGTTGGTGGGTGATCCTCCCACTCCAACGCTATGGCTCTACTGGGCATAGTGGACCTTCTTAGCAGTGCCACCTCCTGCCATACCATCTGGGTTCCGCACAGTTGCCTCAAGCTCGATTTTGATCTAGTCCAAATCCTTGAAGAAGAAGGGCACGCTTGGGTCGATTTTCGTCAAAGTCTCAACAATCTTCTAGTTTTTCGCATGCAGGTGTGTCTTTCTAGCGGCAACGGCTAGAGGAACATTCAGAGCTCCCGTATCTGCTGGATTCGTGACGCCGAGCTTGTACCAGACCTTGAGGTCCTTGTCCTGGGACTTGTTGGTGAGAACAACTCTGAGGAGGACAGTGCCTTCCCTCTTGCATTCATCCCAATCTCTCGTCTCTGCGATCAACTTGTTGCGCTCTTCGACTGCTTTTGCCTTCTTTGTTTCCATATCATCGTCGTTTTGAGCAGTATTATCATTACCAGGTTGGTCCTACTCGGTGGTTTCGTTCTCAAGATCAGCGTTGTCGTTCTTTGCTGCTCCTGCTGCCTGAAGCCTCTTGTGCTGCTCGTAGCTCTAGGTCTAGTATGTGCTCGTCCTAACTTCAATGTGTGGAAGCTGGAGGTTAAAGAGGCCTGTTGGGGCACTGTAAGCGTATTCACAGTCAAGCTGGAAGATCTGGAGCTTTACGAATGGGTCCTTGTCATACACGAACACCTCCTGTTCGTCTGCAACCTACTTACCAACGATCAGCTGTGGTGGGAAGTGCCTAATAACCTCGGAGCTGTTTGCTCCAGCCCAGTGGGATGCCAAATCTGAGAATTGCTCCTTCTTTTCAAGGCAGTGCTCAAGTGCGGTTTTCTGCTCTTGCTCAAACGCAGCAAATCTTGGCTCAAGTGCATTGAGATGGGCAACCGCCTTAGCAAGGAGGTCATACTTCTTTCTAAAGTATTGATTTTAGGCAGCTGAGCCTCTTTGAGGATCAGCAAGTTGCTCCTCGAGGTATGGTCTGAACCAGTCAGTGAATCTAGCGCACTGGTACGAAGCAGGTGGTAGATGATAAACGAAACGGGCTATGGCGTCATCCTTCCTCATCAAACTCAGGAGCTCCTTCAGGCAACTGATGCATTGCACGTCGAAGCGGCCTTTGCACTTGACAATCTGGGCGATGAGCGCTTCATCGGCTGCACCTGAAAGGATTGGACTGGTATACTTGATGGCGTCCTCGTTGATCCTGTCGACGAGCTCGAGCCCGTACTTGCACCTTGCGTCTCCATAACCCTTCCTCGACACCACTTCTGGAATTCCAAAGACCCACTCCAGCTTCTACTTCTTGAGAGAGTCATCAGACCGAAGGAATGGTTTCAGTGCCTTCAGGAAACCCTTAACTGTATCTAAATGAGCTTGCTCGATGGATCTAAGGAAGACCTTGGTGACCTTCTTGGAAAGCTTCTCATTGTCTTTGCACATGTTGGCCAAGCACTGGCCAAATGCCTTACTCACTGTGGCTGAGCCAAGCATCGTCTTCAGTAGATCCTAGTGGAGGATCATCTCCTTCTCGACCGCGCTCAGAGGGTACTTGGCGACAAGTTCTTCATCAGTGATCAGCGCTGCCATCAGCTTCATGACGCTGCTGAAATCTGGCTGGGTGTATGCGCCTCCAAGGTCTGGCCTACGCTCGTTGGTTCCACAGAGCGGGCTCTTCCTTCCTAACATGAAGTCGCCTGCTCTCTCTATGTACTTGACCTTGCAGAAGAACTCGAGACCAATACGTGCTCCCTTCGATTCTGTGTCAAGCATCCTGACTACCTAGGCTTACTCGTTTTGCGTTGCCTATTATGTCTGGAACAATGGCTCTACATCTTCCACATCTGCAAGTGCGAAGGTGAAGAGCAGATCATGGAACTGATCGAAGCGGACCCAGTTCTTTGCGACCTGAGAATTGAGGAGTTCGAGAGCTCGTACAACGAAACGGGAGCAAAGAGCCCGATGACGCTGCATAGTCATCTTCTTGCCATCGTCTCCTTCGACCTCAAAGTCCTCTGGCTCCATAAGATAGTCTTTTTCCTTCATTTTCAATGTCACCAGAACAAATTTGAGGAGGTTGGCAACACTTTACCTGGCTCGAGCCTCTGGGCACTCCAACAGGAGCGAGAAGAGGAAGTTGAAGCCATCATCTCGATACCAAGAATCCAGGAATTCTGTGGCAAGGCTTCCGGTCGCATCATTTTACATCGCTTAGACTAAGATGGAAACGTGCTCGTCCAGGGAAGAGTTTGCTTTGGCCTTGGAGAGAACCTCAAGCGTTGCTTTGCCACCAACTTCGAAAGCAGTACGCCTCAAAGACTTAGTCGTCTCATCATCGCCTTCAAGGCCGAGCACTACCTTCTGGAGTCCAAGCACAAAGTCGAAGAACTCCGAGGAGTAGATCTCCTTTTCAAAGCCGAACTTTCGGTTGTCTTCAAGTACCTTTTAGAAGATTCTATTTGGTACCTCAGAGTCAAGTACACCGGTTTTGAAATCTACGTCAATGTATTTCTCCTCTTCTTGCTTGCCTGCTTTTTCATCCTTCACTTCTTCTTTTGCTTGTGCCTCTTTCTCTGCTTGTTCTTCCTTTCCATCATTTACAAGGAGCTTGAGTGGCTTCTTTTCGCGCCTCTCATAGAAGAGCATATAACCAGACTTTCCGTATCCACCTCCACCAAGACCCCAGCCATCAAAAGAGGAAAGACCAAAGCCGCCCGAGCTAGAACCATCGCCACCGAAGCCTTCTTCCTTGAGCTTTGAGGCTTGGAAGTCTCGTACGTTAGAGTCGTTAAATTCCATCCAGTGATCGTTGTCAGTCTGGCGCCAATTATGGCAATCGTTGTAAGCTGCCTTTCCTGCGTTGGCTGCCTCATCGTCGTCCCTTTGGGTGTTGATCTAGGCCCAGTAGTGACCAGCATGGGCTGTACCGGAGTGTACGGTAATTCCCACGAGATTATACTCGAACTTGTCTTCCTCTGGGGGTGGGCGACTATCTTCCTCCTCAGCTTTCTTAGCCTCAGCATCTGCAGCCTTTTCTGCTTCAGTTTTGTCATTTTTATCTTGTTCTTGATCATCGTTGCCTTCTTCGTCTTCTTCATCCTTGTCTTTAGCTTCTTTAGGGTCAGTCGCTGGCTCTTTCTCTCTCTCCATTACCTGATAGTACGAGTATGGTTCAAGGTTCAGGTGCTGAGGGAACTCGAAGTAATGATTGATTTTGTCATTCTGGAAGGTATCGAAGTCAAAGATGATCCTCTAAAGGTGAACGACAAGCACATTTGGAGTTTAGGTAATCAGGGTTCGCTTGCGTACATCCACCTTCTTCTTGCAGCCAGTGCATTCATAGTCGCTGATGACTTCACCCTCGACTTAAGCCAAGAGGCTTTCGTGTACTCCCTTGATGTCTTTCACAGTAAGTGAAAGGTTGTAGAAATCCTCGAGCCTATTCTTGAGCTTGCCGCACTCCGAGCAAACAAGTTGATTGCATGTCTATCCTCCAAAGACTGATTGCAGAAGTCGCTGACGTGAGGTACCCTTGAGTGCAGTCTCAAGCCTTTCAAAGAGGAGATTGAGGAACTCTTGAGCATCTTTCTGCTCTGCGGTGTTGGTGGGGCCACCATCGAACTCCTTGAAGGCAAAGCAGAACTCCCATGGGTCGTAGTCTTGTCTTTCGGAGAGTTCCAGGTTAGCCATCAACTTCTGCAGCTGATGCAGCATGTTATCATCGACTGGGTTACCTTTGTATTCTTGAATATCATCTGGCTTGTTATCATCGACGCAGAGAAGATTGTATCTGAAAGTTGGGATTGCGAAGAACTGCTAGAGCATTGAGTTCATATAGCAAATACAACCAAGGTTGCGAAGGCCGACAAACTCCTGGCTCCTACCTGAAGCAGATGGTGGAGTGTAGTTCCAGGACTCTGCCCGCTGAACATGGGACATTAGAGGCTGCATACAGTTCTCAAGGAAATAGTGCATGAGCTTTGGATCTCTCCTCAGAAGACCATTAAGGAGCCTGTAAGCAGCAGTCTTACCCTCGCTGCCCAGGCTCGCCTACTTCGCTTGGTGTTTGGAGTCCATCACTTGTGTCATGGTCAGAGTGTGGCTCTTATCGTTGTTGTCCTGGTGGAACACAGATGGAAAGAGGAACCTGGTGAAGATCTCGTCGATCAGACCTCGCTACTGGCGCCCACTCTGGCTTGTTTCGGAGTCACCTGCAGCCTTGTTTTGGTTGTCTTAGGAGTTGTCGAGGATTTTTCCAGCCAGCAAGATGAGTCCGAGGAAGAGGCCAGAGGATTCCTTGAGATCTTTCGCTTAAGCGGCTGAGTCTTGGCCTTCAAGTCGAGCCTTTTAAGCCTGCTGGTTCTCCTCACGGATCCGTTCGATGACTGTTGAGAGAAGTGCCTCAGAATCGATGACTTGTCCAGCAGCAGCATCCTGAGAATTGAGTTACCTTTTGGAGGCCACCTCTAAGAAGTGCTTATCGAGCAGCTCACAGAAGAGCTCAAAGTATTGTTTGCAAGGATACTCGGAAATCAGAGAGAAGTTGACGCTCAACAGTTTGAGGATGAAATCAAGAGGCTTCGTTTTATCAGGTTGCTTTTGGTCTGGTGCCATACGACAGAGCGCTGCAAGACATTGTCTGAACTCTTCGCGCACTGTCTCATATGGGCAATAAAGGAGCCCAGAGAGCACAAACTGATCAGTGTCGATGTCTGCATCAATAGGCTTGACAAATTCGTCGAAAAGCTCACCACTGTGCAATAAGCATCCACTCCAGAGGTTGAGGGCATGCTCCAGGATCAGCTTATCCTCGAAGATGAGCTTAGGTTTCTTGAGAACTTGGGACACCAAGCGGAGCACCTGGCGTTAAATCGCGGAGTAATCCACCGCTCCCACCATCTCTTGGCCAAGCGGTCCAGCAAGCAGAGTCTACAGCTGCTTGAAGCTGCTGCTCTCCTCAGTAGCTGCCCCGCCTTGGACCTCATTTTGGTCTCCTTCTCTTTGGCTGGTCCTTCTAGCGAGAACGGCCACCTGATAGACATCTGAATCATTGGTTGAAAAAGCGGCCATGATAAATGTCCTGAGGAGACTGAGGACAAAGGCTAAATACTTGAGTTCAAAGAGTCCCTCAAGGGCCTCTCCTTGTTTGCTACCCATGAAATCCTTGAGAATGAATTAGAAGCCCCCATTGCTCACAAACTCCTCCGCCCATTACGATCTCAGTTAGGCGTCCTCTTGAGCTGACTCAACAACCTGCGAGCCTACCCTCTTCATCTCTGGTTCCGCAGCGCCAGCCTCACCACCCTCAGTAGCCGCAGTGCCGTCTGCTGTAGCACTCGCATCTTAAGCCTTAGGTAACGCCTTTACCTCCTTTCTTTGTGGGAAAGCATCAGAACTGAGCAATATGACCCTCTTATCATCCAGTTAATCGCCCTCGAGCACTGCCTGGACTATTTGGAGAGTATAGAGGAGCCTGTACCAGGAACTCTTGTCGAAGAACTTTGTCCAATCAACCTATTCTGAGTCTCCAGTTTTGGCAATGTCTAGCTTGAGAACCTGCCTGTATAGAGTAGGATTTGTTGCGAGCATTTGAAGGAGCTCCCATGCTTCTTCAGCAACCTTCGTAGTGCCATCATCTATGAGACTCATCAGTTGGTCGAAATGCCCTTAATCCCTAGACATGAAGTACCTAGGCAATTCGGCAACGGGAACGCTTGCTTCATCCTCAACCTCGCTCAACTTTTTGAGGTCAGGCCGGACATTGAAGGCTTTGAGGTTCTCTCGAACTGCTCTGGCCTTCTCTCCGCGGCTACCTGAATGGTAGAACTACATGAACTCCTCTCGCTGCAGCCTTCCATCTCCATCTACATCGTGTACGAACAGTCCTGAGATCCTAGCGTCGTGTGCAAGTGGCTTATCGCCACAGCAGGCTTGAATGAAGTTGGCAGCGCTGTCCTTCGTGAATTAACCCTCAGAATCAGTAAATAGATCATACCAACCGGCAAAGATCCTGCGAGCTGCTGGTGTGAGCTCACCGTCGGAGCCAATAAGAGGCGCCTCTGGGATGTACTCATCAACGGTGAGCTTCTGGGCGGTGAGGACTTCACCCCCGACGAAGCCGAGAGCAGTCATTGTCTTGCCGTTATCGACCTCCTTGAGTTCTGTTAGGGAAGTGCCAGTACCCAGCGAAACTTGTAGATATCTTGGAGCGAGGTCAAGTGCTTGGGCGACTGCCTCCCTGAGGTCCCATAGTCGTGCATTGCTGTGGACCTAGACGAGGAGCTCACCTCCTTTTTGAGTGCCTCGATACTTGACAATTAGAGGCTCTAGTGCTTCTCCCTTCTGGAGTGCGCCATGTGCTAGCACATCGCGAGTTCCTTTGACTTCCGTCTCGTGGACCAGGGTTTTTAGGATCTCAATCACTCGAACTGCACGCCTTGGGTCCTTGCCCTTGTCACTCTTGAGGATTTGCATACATTGATCTATCAACTCCTTGAGCACTGCAAGCCGCGACGACTTCAAGTCCTCCTGAAGGGAAAGGTGAACCTTGATAAGGAAATCTATGACTCGTGGAACCACTTCTGGCCTCTCGCACTCAAGTACGAGGGTCCAGAGCATCTTGAGCTCCTTCAGTTCACTTGGAAGCTTCAGGAGGGTGAATTTTGGGGCAGCATCGAGTGGGCCTTTTTCTTCTGCCTTTGCGGCTCCCGTGTTGTTCCAGGAATAGCTTGTGGTCCAACGGCCGGTCGCGTTGGTGTAGCTTGGATATCCAGTGGCTTTTTGGGCCTTGGCTGCTGGTGTCTGTCTTCGCAGATTTCCTTCCTTCTCGTTGAGCGAAATGAAGTAAAACTGGAGAAATTCGAAGCCGACGGATGCCAGACTCTTCACATCGAGCTCCTTACAAGCAATCTTCTCGGTGAAGAACTCACCGACCTGCGCGAGGTCGAGAACTGCTGTCTTTGTAGTTTATGATTCACAAGAGCTCTTACACCAGGTGAGGAATTCTTGCTGGTCTGACTCAACGCAAGACTTGGTGATCAGAAGGTCGTATATGACCCCGAGCTCTTTCTTTGAAATGCAATATTCGTTCGACTGTTGGGCCACGAACTGCACAAACTACAACCTTGTATCAATCTCTGCATGATGGGAATACTATCCACCCATCAAGAATAACTTGGATCGGACTTGTTCTGTACCGGCTCCTGAACCGTCCTTGTTGGCCTCCTGAAGCTCCTACTGCATCTGCTATTGGTATTGGGTTAGATCGTCCAGAAGATGGCGCATCATGTCGTGTTCTGTAAGGAGACTTGTCAGGATGCTCTGCAAGGTGAGCTCCTTAGGTGGTTGTGGCTTTTCTTCTATTGCTTCTGCTTATCCTTAAGGTGACTCGTTTTGTGGCTAAGCGGTGTCAGGTGCCCGCGTCCTGAGCGCACTTCCACCTGTTGTAGCGCCGCCGTAGCCCACTACTCCCGAGGCTTGACCAACTCCAGATACTGAGTAGCTTCCTGTGGTGTAGCTGCCTGTAGTATGAGAGCTATATGAAGTAGTGCGCTCACTCTAGTCCTTTATCAGCCCCTTCAGTAGCTTGAGGCAAGGAATCGATGGTGTAGCTGGATCACTGATGCATTTCAGTAAGCCCACGAACATGTCTTGCTTTTCTCGAGGACCCAGTACCTTACCATATCGCGATACTTATGAATACAATTATCAACCAGCTCCAGATTCTTTGAGTCCTTTGAGACGATGAGCTCCCAGAAGAACTGAGCCACCTTCTCCTGGAAGCCTGAATCTTTGTCTTTGGCATACTTACCGAGTTCACTGAGGCAACTAAACTCTTCCATGTCAAGCTTCTCTGGTGGAGTATGATTTCTGATCATATCGAAGATGAAGTCAAGATGCTGCTACTTGTAGTAAAAGGAGCAATCGGATATAATCTTGAACACCTCAAGCCTCAAGTCGGTCTTGGTGAGGGCCCAGAACTGCTTCAGAAGCTCCAAACTTAGAAGGTCTTCTTACAAAAGGAGCTTAAGAACTTCATCACATCGTTAAATGAGCTGGAGATGCGTCTTCTTTGGATCGAAAAGGACGTCGAAGACTCCATGAGTCTGCATCCACTCTACTAGGAATGATCCTGAAAAGCGACTTGAGTAAATCCTGTTGTTTTTGATGATTTAGTTGAGATCTCTAATACCCTAGATCCTCCTCTCCATGTAGCTGGAGTTCAGGCAGAGGAGAGCTACCTCAAGCTTCAGGATCTCGATCTCCTTCTCACGTTCTACTTTTTCGACGAGCCGTACGCTGAGGGCATCGACTGCTTTGACGATGGCTTCAATGTGCTGGCGTCTTACGTCTCTGAGAGCTCGGTCTGGCGCCGAGAGAAGCCTCTTCTTGCTTGCTGCAATCAGCCTTGGTGCAAATTCAGCGATCACAGATTTATGGTATACCATAGCTGGGAGGCTTATAAGGCTGAGAAGGATGGCCAAGCTGGAAAGAGTGAAACCATCAGCAGCATCTGACTGCTCTTCGGACTCCATGATGGTGAGGATCGACTCAAGTCCTCCCAAATGGCAGAAGTAGTTGATCTGGCGCATGTACTCGCTTGAAGTGCATTTTCGAGGCCTTGGGACTGCCCAAACTCTGGACTGTCCTTCGTCTGGTCTCATCACGTCATCGAGGCTCTCGTCAAGCTCGTCATCGTCTGGGCCCGCCTTCGTAGACCTGGTCTTGAACGGGCACAACCGAGGAGAATACACTGGAATCTATTCGTCAAAGCGGTCTCCCCAGCCATCGAAGTTGCCTCTGTCATCGCTTCGCTGGCCATTGGGCACGTAGACCCTCATTCCAACGCAGGCCATGGGATAGGTCCTGCCATCATCTTCCACTTCTTCTTTGATGCTTATGATGGTCGCTTTGAGCCATTTGCATGTGTCGTCTTGGGCGTCCAGCTCATCATCGACCTTGATAGTCTTTTTCCATTCCCAGATCTCTTTGGTCTTGCTTTCGAGAGGAGCGATCTCAACAGACCATCTGTCAAGCGGGCGATCTGCGTCCTTGGTCTCCGTTGGGAAGATCAAGTATAACGTGTCGCCGTCTGCACGTTCGATCTTGGCCTGCGACCAGCCTGCTCCTCGGCTCGTCCTTACCCTGTCGTAATGGTGCACGAGAGCGTCTACCATGTCTCCCTCCTTCAGGTCGTTACGCCACGACTGGCCAGAGCCTTTCGTAAACAAGCTCTGCAGGGTCTCATCCGGGATCTGGAAGTTGCACTTGTGAAGGTTGCAATCGTAGTCAAACATCTGGCGACATGCAAGCAGAAGGTCGTCATTGAAGTGTTTTCTCTTCAATACAGTGAGTAAAAGATCCAAAAATCCTTGCAGCACACCACCGCATGCTTCGAGGTACTGCTCATCTCCGCTTCGCTCTCTGCACATCTTCTTGATGAGACTTGGAGCCATATCTTCAAAGATGTACCTGATCTCATCGGCTGGTAGTGCTTCGGATCCTTCTTCTGGTGCTGCTCCTGGCGCTGGACCAAGCAGAGCGCCGTCATTCGCGCAGAGATCCCCGAGGAATCGTGTGATTGTTTTGAGCTAGTCCGTAGGCTCCTACGCCTTGGCAATAGCCGAGGCGATGGTGTCATAGGTGAGCTTTAGCTGTTGGAAATCTAACATTGTGGTTGGTAATTAAAGTAAATAAACTAAATTATATTTTTAA
>Ga0138258_1036651_pt1 | contig 10066 bp, 16 predicted proteins | sample RNAICE20151110_FD_105263 | JGI IMG/M metagenome (GOLD analysis project Ga0138258, IMG submission 105263) | Metatranscriptomics of polar marine prokaryotic and eukaryotic communities from Arthur Harbor ice station, Antarctica -... | ecosystem: Environmental > Aquatic > Marine > Unclassified...
CTTCATCATTTAGATTATCTTTTTTGTTTGAACACTGTCATTTGCCTCGTCCAATAGTAATATCTACGACTGCGACGTCTCTGTAGCAGGCTTCAGCCAGTCTGGTCTTTTTCTACTCTTCGTCCCTCTGTCTCATTTCGCTTTGGATCGCGCCGATGTGGCCGACGGCTCTCTTGTGGAACTTTTGGAACTCAGGCTGGGCGTCGCGTGCGTAGGGTGCAACCGAAATGCTGAACTTTTCGATGAGATAGCCGCCTTTATACTTTATGCCTTGTGTGGTGCTGCTGGACGAGGTGGGTGCCTCGGAGAGATGGAAGTTCAGCTTGACGCCAGTCAGAGCAGAGCAGAAGTCCGCGAGATGGCCGCCGCTGGAACTCGCATTAGGATTGGCTGCCCTGTTGATGGCCGCAGTTTTCCAGATGTAATTCTGGATCTTGCTGCTGTAGGCAGCGACGTACTCGTCGTCTGGGAGTCCTCGTCGTCTTGGTGACTATTCGGAATCGTCATCTTCATCGCTGCCTTCTCCTTTCCGCTCTTCTGCTTTACCAGCTTGCTTAGTGGATGGTGCGTGCTATGAGAGCCGCCAATTCACCAAATTCTCCGTAAAGAGTGGATCCAAAATATCTGAGTGAACGCCATAGAAGAATAACTCATCGAAGATGGCGTTGACCTGGCATTTCAGACCTTGCCACTTTTGAGAAAAGTTCTGTTGCTCTTTGGCCTTAGCTTGCAGCACTTGGAGGTAGATGGTGAAGAAGTTGTGAGCGACGTGACTCTTGGAGAAGTCATATTTATGTCCAGCTTTACTTTTCTTGGCGTGCCTCTTGGCCTCAGAGCCAGAGCTCTTCTGCTTGGGGAGTTTATAGTTTTGTAATCCCAACATCAACTTGTTCAAATTCTTAGACAGCTGCTTCCAATAAATGTTCGTGTGGTAAAGTCAGCGATCATCTCGCCGCCGGAAAGAGAAATCAGGACTTCTTAAGAATCAAAAGTCTATTTGGTTTGATAAGTTTCCAAGTTGCTCAAGAAATTGGCCTAAACGTTGGCCTTCAGCACCTCATGCGAGCAGAGCTTGACGGAAATATCCGTGAAGAGCTCCTTGTTCAACTCATGGAATTGATGCTCCTGGAAGCGCTGCTTGATCAGCTCAAAGATCCTGGGCGTTTCGAGCTCATAAGCATATTTCTTGGCTTGAGCCATCTAGTCTTCGACGATATATTAGTTGATGAAGTTCACGATCTCATCATAAGGCCTTTCCTCATTGAAGAATTCATACCAAGGCTTCTCGATTTCTTCTTTCTGTTTGGCTTCATTTTCGTTTTGCAGCTTTTTAACCGACTCAAAGATATCGTTTATGACCCTCTCCTGATGATTTGCGTCTTCAAGATACTTGATGTCCACCTTCTTGTAGAGGCGCGCATTATATTCTTCTGCTGTCATCAACTGCTTCGTGTCTCCTTCTTCCGGCTCAGCAGGGTCTTTAGCTTCTTCATTTTCTTTGGTCTGTTGATTCTTCTTCTTTGTCTTCTTTCGACTCTTGGTCTCGGCAGCGTCAGGCTCAGCATCCATCAGTGGTATTTTAAAGTATTCTTCCAGCAGAATGTTCTTGCGGATTCTGTCGGTGAAGCCTTTGACCTGCTCTTCATGGTCAAGGTTTCTGTTGGTACCGCTGGTAAGATAATAAATGTACTTATTGCTTTGCAGAGCCTTCAAGTTGACCGCAACTTCACTTTCGTCTGCCGACTCTGCCTTTTTCTTTTCAAATCTGATTGCCAGCTTCAACTTATCTTGAGTATTGACTTGCGAAAGATCGCTGTCAACGACCTTGCATATTTTCAGAATTTGTTTTTCAATTTGGTTTTCGATTCGGCTTAAAAGACTCAAGGTTTATTCAAATTGCACATGTTTGGTATCGGTGGACTGTTGCTCCTACTTCATTGAGATGAAAGCAATCTTAATGCTGTAGCGATCATGCTCTCTCTTGAACTTGGCGCTTATCTTTTTGATGGCTTAAAACAACATGTGCTCAAATAAATCGCAGTCGAGGATTCTGAGACGCTCAGAGTTGACGTCGAGTTTTGAATTCAAAGAGAGCCCTTGCAGTGTATGTTCTAAAACCTTTTTCAAATTATGTATTGACTCTATGATTTTGTTCAGCGAGGACTCCAGAGCCAGTTCGGGTTGAACTTCTTCTAATTCTTCTGCTGGCTGAGAGAAGCTCCTGGCGATGATGTAGGTGATGAATTTCTCGATGTCGGTCTGGGTGAAGGCTGGTTGCTTCTGTGTCAAATAAGTGATCACAATATAGGAGGCTCTCACAAATTCTAGCTTCAACTGCTTGCTGTAGAAGGTGTTGATGTCCGTTTCGGCATCTGGGTCATCTTTGGGCTTCTCTGTCTTTTTCTTGTTCGACTGTCTTGACCGCCGAGTACTATTTTTCTTCTTTTCCTTTTCTTGCTCATTCTCTGGCTCAAAATCTATGAAATTGAACTTGAGGTTGACCGGACTTGCCGGAGGCTTCTGAATTGCTTCACTCTCATTGGCATTTGTCTCCATATCTTTGTTGAGATCCTCGTTTTCAGGCATAGATTCATCATCATCTGGCTCTGGCTTCGCATCTCTGTCAACTCCATCAGCATATTTCATGACTTTGATGCTTTATTTGATGAACAAGTCCTTCAATTGCGGCTAGTTTTGGTCGTAGAACTTGGCCATCTCCTCCATTGAGGCAAAAACAGGGAGATAACACTGCAACTCTTCCAATTGGCTGGGTTGTACCTCCAAAATGGGCACAATTGCCGAAAAGAAGACATAATCATCAAATACTGTCGTTTCTACTTCATTTTACCTAAAGGACCTCGTCTTGCAGCTGTTGTTGAAAAGTGTCTATATTAATTAGTTTTCATCGATGAATCTATATAAATCGCTAATCTTCCTCTCTACTGGTGGGGCTGTGAGATGCTTGGCTTCGAACTCTTCAAAGATTTTGTAGCTTTCATCAAGATGAATATTTAACTCTTTCTGAGGATAGGAGATACCAAATACCTTGGCAAGCCCATACAAGACTGTCTAATTGTTCCACTTTTGCATATACTTGAGCACAAAATCAGCAACAAACTCCTTCGCTTTTTCATTTGGAGGCTAGCTTTGCACGTTGAGGAGGTCATGCTTCACAAAGAGGACCAGACAGAATACGTCCACTGCCTTCTGGCTGCTCTAGGTGATGTTTAGCTGCTCAAAGATTCTATACGAGTTGGGGCTTCTCGAAATGAACTACAACAGCTCCGGCAGGATGAGAAGCAGCTTGACGATGTTGGTGGTGTCATTCTTTTGCTCAAAATCTGAGTCTTGGTTGTCCCAGAAGAGCTTATTATACCTGTCGACGATGCTCTTGGCTTCCGATTCACCCTTGAAGTCAGCCGCTTGCAGTCCTGATTGCGACGCCCTCGCGATATCAGAAATGTCAATGAACTTTCTAATGATGGCTATTTCTTCATTTGTGAATGTGAAAATGGATTAGAGCTTGTCTGGTGGGCAATGTTCTTCACCGAAGCGGAGGGAAATGGCCAAATCAATCTTGGACTGCTCCAAAGCGGCAAATAGTGGCAGAATCTTGTTTTGCTCTGAGTCCTGCTGCTCGTCTTCTGACTTCTCATTTGAATCTGAATCTCGACCAGACTCTGAGTTGTCGTTGGCAACTCTGCAGTCCATGCCATTCAAGGTTGCATGCATTTGTCTGGTGACCAAGACTTGACTGAGAGATTGCATTTGGAGATCGTGAGGGTCAGCTTTTGAAGCTTTGATGGCCAGAGCCATCTCCTTGGCAATGCTATAGTTCTTCTCCGATAACAAATCAAATAGGATGACTTTGTAGCCGTCCCGGTCATTATCTTTGTAATTTTTCAACATCACGTTCTTGCTGAAGAAGCTCTCGAACGCTGAGAAGCAGACATCGTTAGAGCTCTTTTTCAGGAACATATACATTTTGGGAAAATCCTCCAAGAACAGTTGGCGATTCATGCCAGTCGAAGCTTTGTAGTTGCCGACAACATTTTCCAGTACAAATTGGACAACATCGGCATGACGAGCAGCCGGCAAGGACCTACATAGATTGAAAAGATGGAATTCTGTGAGCTTGAAGCTCCCAGATCCAGTTAACAACGGCGGAATCAGCTCCAATAAATTCTCTTAAATGAGCATATTGATCAACGAGTTGGTCTTCTTCTGGTCGTCTTGCCCCTCGCGGATGTCGATCGTCAACAGGTGAGGCAGAAACTGTCGGACGACCGTCTTCTTCAAGGCGAGTGACTCATACGCCCTGCCTGCGTTAGCTGAGCCAACAGCAGCAATACCCCTCTGAGCTGCAGCAGCAGTACATAGCCACGGGACAAGCAAGATTTGGAGCGGATTGGTGTTGGCGTTTTAAAAGAGATCACTGAATGTGTTACTGTGGCGATAATCATTCACTATTTGCTCTGCGAAGTCGTCGCCTCCGCTTTCATGCTGTGAACCCAATTCTTTAGCTCCTTCTTTATTTGTGGTATCGTCATAATCGTCATGGAGCTGTTCCTCTCCAGTCAAGATCGGTATCAACAGCTTTATGACTTGGATACGGAAGCAATCTGTATCCAGCTTACCAGGTGCTTGATCTTGCTTCGTCAGCTTCAAGGCCTTGTTCTATTGGAAGCGCATCAGAGCGTATGTCATCTGGACGACGCTGTCTTTTGAGAGCAGGCCTCTTATTTGCTCGTTTGTGAGTAGTGACTTAATCAGCTCATGGGAGATGTATTGATGGAAGCCTTTTCGCTCCTCGTCGCTTAAGGCCTTATCTTGGTCACTGAGCTAGATATTGGTGAACAAGGGCAAAGTAAGCAACATGAAAAAGTTCACCTTCAGTTTGAGCTCTTTGGAATCAGATTTCTGAAGCTATTGAAGCTTTTGGATGATTTGATCGTTGCTGAGAAGCTTCTAATAGAAATTGGTTTTGCGAAGCAGGATCTCTTTGAGTCTCGTGCAGTTGTAGATCACGTAGCAGAATGTCTGCAGCATCTTCTGGATTTGGAGTTCACTGAAAGTGATCCAATCAGTGGTGAAGAAGCACTCGAGGACCTTGATGAAATCCTGGTCAGAATCCTTGCTGTCGAAAGCATCAATTATGAGGTCCTCAGCATGCTTCTGCAGCATCATCGATGTCGGGGCCGCCTCCTGCAAGGTCAAGAATACTCTGAGCTGAGTATCGAGGACCTTGAATACCAAGGCGAAGTAGCTCTTCTGCGTCGGTCTGTGCTTATTCTTGTAAACGGCAGCATTATCGTCATCGCTGTCACCATTATCATCATTCCATTAGTAATCGTCGTAAGCCTCATCTTTCTTCTCAACCGCATAATTACTTATTACTTACTACTCCAAGAGATACAAATCAATCTTTTAGATATCATGCTTCTGCAGCAGGTCTACGTACATGCTACCGATGGACTTCGTGATTCTCTGCTGCAGCTTCACCAAGCTCACTGCAGAGTAAAGGTTGGCTGCACTTTCACTTCGTGAATGGGAACCATAGCCTGGCATACCATAGGGAGCATCTGTCCTATCTGTGAAAGCATTTGGGTTGAACTTGGTGTTACTCAGGTGCCTTCTCACATATTGCACTATCTTGGTGGCTACCATCTGCTGCTTGAACAATTTGCGTTGGCTTCTCTCGTGCATCAGGCCTTCAGAATCTGCGACAGTCTTCACCCGTTGAATCATAGCGGTGATATCCCTGAGATATGTGATGTGCGATTGCTCACCAAGGTGGCTCTCCCAGCTGGCTGAACTATGACACAGCCAATAACATTTGTTCAATTAGCAAATCATGTCGGCGTCGCGCTTGTTTTTCAGCTCCCTTTTCTCATTCAATGTCTTGCTGAAGAGGAATTCGTCGCAAATTATGTCGAGCTTTTCGTTATTCAAGATGATCTGGAAGACGTCCAGCTTTTGCTAGAACTCGTGCGCTTGGACGTAGCATATCGCTTCCGCTGATGCCACGATTCCGCGCTCAATGAAGGTTTGCCTCTTGTTCTTTGCTCTTTTTCTGATGTCATTGAGCATCTTAATGTCGAAGCTAGTAATATCCAGAATCCGTTATTCATACGCAGGATCGTTCAGCATTCTGAAATACGTATCATTAGCTGCAATCTCCTCATCTTTGGAAAGCATGTACTTGCTGTAGAATTATGCGATAATTCTTGTCGGGTTCATGAGGCTCTGAGGATGCTGTTGGACAGCATTGGGCTTAAAGTTCGACTTGCTGCATGCCCTCTACTGCTGAAGAGTGGTCATGAGCACTGAGTAGAAGAATGTTGAATTGCTGCTCTGGGCTGCGTATTGCTCGATGTGCTTCAACGCTTCTGTCATCTTCTTAGGAGAGCAATGGCTTATGATGATCACCAGCTTCCTGAGTGTCGCTTCATCTACCCTCTTGATGGATTCATGCTGCAAGAAATCATACTGACTGGCCTTCTTGGAGTTTCTTGCTCCCGCCTCCTGCCCGATGGCTCCGAACAGATCATTGCTATCATGCCAGGCTTCTCTGGTGTGCTGTTGGTGATATTTCATTTTTCTTTTGTAGATTTTGAGCATCCGTAGGTCGTGCTCGGTGGTGCTCGTAGACCTCGCTGTGAGGCTCGAAATCAAGCGCTTGCCAGCAAATGGATTTTGATCCTTCTCATTTGACCAACCGAACTGGAACTGGGTCAGCCCTTGTCTGCCATCCCAGCCATTATTATCCTCATCTTCCTCATCGTCATCGCTCTCTGGCTCTGCCATCCCAGGCATCGGATGTCCTATGCCACCAGCGCCAGCCGGACCCTGGGCTCCGCTAGCACCAAGCTGTTAAAGAACAGAATAACTTAGCACGTCTGCATCGAAGACCATAGGCAGGCAATGCCTGCTCGCATTCTTGTACAGCTGTCGTTCGGACTTACAGAACTGTGCAATATACCTGCGACCACCGGCACTTCGTCTAAATACCACGCAGCCATCAGCAGCAGCATCTGCCCAAGAATCATCTTCCTGCTCTTCTTGCTCGTCCTCGTCTTGCGATTCATCATCCTGCCTCTCCTCGGTTGCTGCTTCATTCTCAGAGTCAGTCTCCGCCAACTCTTGGAAATGCTAGGCTTCATTTATCATGGTGTCCAGTTTAGCCAGCCATTATTTATCAGATCCAGGAGTATCCTTGGGCATGTCTAGCTTCATCGGGTGCTTCTTCTTCATCAAGTGGACGTTGAAGAAATGTTTTTTCAATTTGGTAAAGTCCTCGTCGTCTTCGAGAATCAAATCGGTAATGATCTTGTCTGCGACGTATTGCGGGCAGCCAGGGTCACGAATGTGCTCGAAACTATCAATGAAGACGAGGTAAGGATTCGATTTGAAGATTCCACCGCTGCCGCCGACTGCGACGCGGCAGAACTGCAAGCCGAAAGGTAAATGCTTTCTTGATAGCCAGTCGCTCAAGCTCATCTTCTCTGTTGTGGAGAAGTTGGAGGTGTGTAGCAAGTACAGGCCAGCTGGCACTTGCATGAGAATGTGAAGAAAGATGTCATAGAGGACGTCAGATGAAGCTCTATCGTTCTACTCGTTGGCCGCGATCCCCTCGAGAGCCAATGCAAAGATGCAGCTTGAGATTACAGCGGTCGGAATCTGCGTAGTGCTAGCCATGAAAGACTTGAAGATGTCGGCTCGGCGAAGCAGCACCAAATATTTGGCCATCAAGCCTAGCATGCTCTAAAATGTTGATAAATCTGTGAATTCTGCAGCCTTTCTGGGCAGTTCTGCGCACGAGAACTTCATCTATCTGTTGGCGGAGTCCATCTGGATATTACCAAGCTTATAGAGCTGTGCTGTTCCAATACGCTCACTCAAAATCCTGTCGATTGATTCTCTGACATTCCTGTCTTATTTCCGCAACTTTTAAACTACTTTTTCGACGCAAACTTCCATGAAGATTACAAGAGTTTCAAATTCCAAAAATAATGGGAGCATTTCCAAAGCGGCATCAAAGTCAAGCAGAATCTCTCGGAAGCCAATAAGTGCCTTTTCATTGGCGTTGAATTTCAAGAGCTTGAGTACTTGGAGCAATTTGTGCTTCAGCCCATACATGAACCTGTACTGCTAGGCCCAGATTTCGACGTCCAGGCCGACATTCTCCTCCTTCTCGAAGACTCCACGCTCACTGTCGAACTTGAAAATCTTGTTTGATGTAGCTGCTCTGCCCTCATCGGGCGAAGGTCGATCGGATACCTGGAAGGGGAAGTTGAACTCCTCGAAAATGGCTCTGTGTCTGCTCGGTTCCACAGGGATGACACATTTGCTCTAGAGGAAGTCATAGGCCTTCTTGGCCTTCAACTCTACCTCGTTGCTTGCAGCGTTTGAGACATTCTTCAAGACTTGAGCTCCGTACAGAAGCTACGGCTAGACCATGAACCAGAAGCAAATCTCATCAACGATTCCCATGTCGAGACCAGCTTGTGAGAACATCGTGGAGTTAATGTTTGAGAACTTGTTCCTCATGTGCTTGGTCCTCGCAGATTCGCGGTCAGTATTACGATATTGGAAGCTTGATGCCAGCGCCTCCGATTCGTTGTTGAGTGGATGACAGAACACCTTCTTATGTGCTGGCTGACGAGCTGCCTGGATGTTCCATTTGAGGCACTCCTTGAGCTGCTCATTCAAGGCCTTGGTCTACGTTGAGCAGGAGAGATATGGCCACAGAAACTTTTCAATGAATTGGATGAACTCGCTGGCTGACTCCTGCGCCAAGTTACCTAGGGCACAAAGGAGGTTGCTTGAAGGACGAATTTGTACTGGCACTTGCTTCTCGACCAGAAAGGCAAGGAATTGCCAATTCTTGCTGAGAACAGCGTATTCAATTGGAGTGAGCCCCTCGCCAGAGACTTGAGTCAAGCCATGTCCGCGCACCAATGACTTTTCTGAAGTCAAGAGCGTCATAACCGTCTCAAAGTCAGCTAAAACTTGGGTTTACATCGCTAGAAAATGAAAGAGATTACAGAATTGTATCTGATTCTTCATTTTATTGCGAAGAAACTACAGAATCGAGCAAAGGTTACCAATCGTCTTCCTTTTTACCTTGTCCATATTGCTCTCTTTGCTGAACTGGACTTTGATGCTTGGAAACCCTCCCAGATAGAATACCTACTCCATTATCGCCATCACCAGGTCAATATTGGCACTACTGCATCTGATAACAGGACTGTCCTCATTCTCACATTGCAGCATGTTTTGAAGCAAGGCTGAGTAGTTAACCTAAAATTCTGGGCCTTCTGGTGGGGTCTTGTTGCCCAAGAGAGCCATGAAGGCATCTTGATTGAGCAGCGCGTCGAAGTCAGTGAGCTCATGGTGGTTCTGGGCTTCCCTGATCGCATCGTGTTCGCGGCCTGAGGCTGTGACCACCTGAACCATGGATAGTTTGAATGCGTAGCCTGCCCACTTTTGTGAGTCTTGGAGCTCAATTTCCTGCCCAAGTATGCGGTCTTGAACGTCAAAATATTTCTTTTCTTTAAAAAGATCAATTGGAGTCTGCAAGTTGACCAGCGGTGAGCTCAAGTATGCATGCAACTTCTTCAAACTTGCTAGAGCCGAGGTCAGAGATGCCTCCGAGCTCGTACACAAATTCCGGTGAAGATCCTTCTCCAAGATATCTCTCACAGCTTCTGGAATGCAACAGAACTGATCGAGAGGCCCAGCCATCTCAAACTCGTTTATGATCTCAGTATTATCTAGCTTCTTGACATCCACTATCATCTTATCTTGATACGAGATCTCTGTTGTATCCTCTCTGCTCGCCTTCATGACCATAACGAAATCCTCGGCCTCTCCTGTCTCTTTATCTTTATCTTTATCTTTATCACCATCTCGACCTTGTGTTGCTTTAGCGTGCCCACCTTTCTTCTTAGTCTTGCCTGCCAGCCTCCACTGCTGCGCAGCTGCAGCGAGGCTTAGAGGTTGGGCTCCTTCAGAGCCCCCTGACGCACTTGATTTCCTTGGATCAACCGAAATCGGTATCATA
>Ga0138258_1098938_pt1 | contig 9925 bp, 14 predicted proteins | sample RNAICE20151110_FD_105263 | JGI IMG/M metagenome (GOLD analysis project Ga0138258, IMG submission 105263) | Metatranscriptomics of polar marine prokaryotic and eukaryotic communities from Arthur Harbor ice station, Antarctica -... | ecosystem: Environmental > Aquatic > Marine > Unclassified...
AATACTTTATAAAATACTCAAACATGAATGCTGCTTTAGAATTTTTGAATATGTAATTATTCTTCAAATATTCTTATACAAGCAAACCCAAGACAATAATGCCATAGCGGCACCAATAGACCAAAATTTTCAACGCGTTTGCCATGATTCTGTGGCGGGTACTCCTGTGGAGCGTGCTCGGAGGTCGCATCGGCGGCACGATGGCTGCTACGAGCCTATAGGCACCGGCTATCGCTCAATTAATTCAAGGATCAGTGACGAACTCGCCCAAAACAGTCGATACTGCGGCAAGTTTGACCTTCGATGTCGAGCAATGGCAAGGATCGGCAGCACTTGGAGCAGGAAGCAAGATCTAGATCGACTTTCCAGGCTCGGACTTTGCTGCTTACTTTAGGACGTTCAAAGGAGCGCGACAACAGCTGGATACGGACAGCTGTCAAGCCAATTATGGGTTCGCAGCAACAGAAGTGTTGAGGTGTGAGGTCAATCCGTAGCAGAATAGAGTCACTGTTATCCTATCAGCGGCTTCACAGCCATTTCTTGGGTTCTCACTTGGAGGTGTCATCAATATGGACTCGGCCAGAAGGTCAGGTGCCTTTGGAGTTTCGCTGTTTGATGAGAAAGGTCAGCTGGTGGACTCCACCGGTAGTACCGGCTCCAGCGTATTCACGATCGTGGCGGAACCTGATCTTATACAAAGCGTCGCCTTGAGCAATTCGAACAAAACTGTTGGTGGGTATGGACGCCTGACAGTCACCCTGGTCACCAGGCACGGTATCGGCGGCGATGATGAGATCTCGATTGCGTTTCCCAAATGGGATGCAGCCTCCTCAGCTGCAGTCAAGGTATAGAGTTACGTACGCGACAGCAAATGTGCCATAGTGCCGCCAGCAGTCTCAGGTGGTGTCCAGCCTACATCCACTGGCGCCAGTTGCTCAGTCTCCAGCTCTGCCGATGCTGACACCGTCTTGGTTACTGCTGCATTCTCAGGGCCAATAGCACCTGGTAGACCTGTGGCGTTCACCATAGAAGAGGTCAGGAACGCTGGGTCTCTTTGGGGTGTAAAGACAATCAAAATATAGACCCTGAAGCCTGATGGATCGGTAATGGAATACAAGGACAATAACGGCTTTGCGCCTATCAAATAGGCCAATGTACCAGCAGACAATTTTGAGGTAACTTTGGGCAACCCAGAGGTCTCAACTCTGACTGGCCTCAGCTTACGGCTGCGGCTGCTCAATCCAGCACCAGCAGGGAGCCTCATCAAGGTTCGATTTCCTCCTGAGCTGAAGTTAACCGACCCAAACTCGCAAAGATATTTGACGAGCGTAACATAACTGGGAAGGCATCGTGGATATATGACATATTAGCTGAGTGCATCTTCAGGCTCTCTTGAAGATACAGTGGTCATCGTTGATGCAATACCAAGCTACAAGGCTGCAGATTCTATCATGTACTTGGAGTTTTAGAAGGTGAAGACACCTGTTAGCAGCGCAGAGACCTCTGCTTTTCAATTTCAGGTCGAAGAGGTCGTCAACGGAAAAGCATATCCAATCGAGGGCAACAGCCAAGGTGTCACTGTCCGAACTCAAGCTCAAGTACTCGCCAATTTCGAATTTGAGTCCAGTAACAGGCAAGTATTCTCACCTTTTGATGCCACAGTCAGCACACGGTTCTCAGGCATGATGAAGGCAGCCAACCGAGTCGTGTTGTTCTATCCAGATGCCTTGACTGTGCGAGACCGTCCGACTTCTCAGAGCTCCCAGATTTCTTGCTCAGCAATAATAAATGGGAACACCTACAGCCCGTCTTGCTCCATAGATACCAGCAAACGAAGGATCACCTTCACCAACATCCTCAGCTCCAACAAGGACTTCGCTACTGTGCCCAATGGAGCACTGCTTCGATTTACGGTCAAAGACGTCTTCTTGAATCCAGCGGATGAGCAACCAGTCAATGTGGGGACCTCGATTGATATTGAAGACGGTGCTGGTTATGTAATTGCTTCATATGATTCAGCTCCATAGCCCACACTATACTCTGCCGAGGCCGTTTAGATTCAGTAGCTCCAGATCACATCAAGCAGCCCAGAGACAGGCAGCATCGCCAAATATCACATCCAGTGCGAAGTGCTTCAAGGTCAATCGTTGAGTCCAGGTACCTACCTGGAGCTTGAGCTTCCATCACAGGTCGGGATACCATCTGGGGAAGAGCTGAAGTGCACCAAAGGCAGCAACCTGCAAAATGAGCCAATATGTACAGACATAACCAATAAATCAAAAAAAGAAAGCGGTTCGTACCATCAAAATTGAGATCCTCGAGCAAGCCGGAGCACTCGTGGGACCTATGAGCTTCAGTTTTACAATTTCTTCTCTTCGAAATCCATTTTCGACAGCGACAACTGACTCATTCAAAGCCATACTCATGAGCAAGAACAATTTTGCGATTGCAATCCAATCAAGTGGTATCACAACATCAGCAAGTGTGCCAAGCCCATTCAAGGATATCACAATGTCAAGAGGCTCCAAAGAAAATGGAGTCCTGACTGACTACCAGTTGGTGGTCAAGCTGCAAAATCCAGCTCCCAATGGTTCCATCTTGGTGGTTGCTATGCCATCTGAGATCTCTGTGGCAACTCTGGATGGAGCCGCTGTAGATTGTGCTGGCCGTGGGAGCCTCAAGAGCTCTCTCGAATGCAAGCTCATCGGCAACCAGATCGTGACGAGCTTGGCCTTCAGCTCGGTCAAAGTCCTCGAATCAGGAGAATCTCTTGAGCTGGAATTCTTCAACATCAAGAACCCGATCTCATTGAAGCCAACAAAGAGCCTGAGCTTCGACCTCAAGTCTAGTGATGGCGTTTATGCTATCTCTGCTGCACATGAGGGTCATAAAATCACGAATACGTAGGCATCTGTCATTCTGAAAGCTGACGTTGAGGCCACCAACCCGACGCTGGGAGAAGAAAGCGCATACAGAGTCGAGTTCACTCCGGTAAATGCCCTCCCGAAGTCAGCAATAATTGTCATCATCTTGCCTGTGACCTTGGTGCCTCAAAGAAGGCAGGCTCTGAAGTCAGCTGCGTTGGCCTTGCCAATCTGGATAACAAAACAAACAAAAAGCAGGTCCTTGGCTGCAGCTATGATGAGACTGCCCACAAAGTCACGGTTCAAACTGGAATAAAACGAAATCAATTCGCACCAACCCAAACCATATTTGAAATTGATGGTTTTCAGAACCCTACAGCACCAAGGTTCACTTAATCGTTTCAGATCATGACCTTTGACAAGGATATGTTCCTGATTGACGAGATCAAAGATGGATTGAGCTTCACTCAGGAGTGCAACAAGCCTTGCAAGACTTGTGGTCTCTCCAAGACAGCATGCTTGAGCTGCTTACTTGATCAGCCCTACAAATATCTCCACCAGAGCAAATAGGGCAATGCATGTGTCTCCCAATGTCCACCTGGTGAATATGCAGATTCTCAATTTGAGTGCAAAAAGTGCAACAGCGTCTGCAGCCAATGCGTTGATACGCCAACTCGCTGCACATAGTGCTCAAATAGCTTGGACTTCTTGCACTTGGTCACGGGCAAATGCCTTGACTAGTGCCCAGACGGCCAATTCACAGATCAACAGAGTGCCACCTGCCTAAGCTGCCCCAAGAGCTGTACGACGTGTTCCAGTGCGACCAAGTGCCAGAGCTGCGCCGAGGGTCTACTGCTGCATCAAGGGATCTGCACAGAGAAGTGCCCGATATCGATGCTGCCTAGCAAAGACGGCCTGAGCTGTACAGAGTGCCAAGCTCCCTGCCAGGAATGTGTGGGCACAGCTGATCAGTGCACAAACTGCGATCCAAAGTCTGGCAAATCCTTCTTGTATGGGTATAAATGCCTGACCAAATGTCCTGGTGGCTACGCAACAAGTGCCAAGGATGGCTTCACGTGCCAACGTATCCAAGAAGACGTAGTTCCATTCGTATTCCTGCTGATAGCTTTCGTCGCCAGCCTGAGTATCGGCATCGCCAAGGTCTTCAAGAAGAATATTCATTACAAAAATACACAGATTGCAATCATCACTTCGATCTGCTTGGCGAATTGGTTATTCCTCATGTCCTTGACAGTGAAGGAGGAGATGTGGCAGTCGTCAGCTGTGCTGCTGTACGGGCTTGCTTCCTCATATATTCTAAATGCCATCTTCTTTATACTCTATCTATCAGTCATGCGGCAAGATGAGTACTACAACAAGTGGAGAGAAACGAGAAAATGCCGGGAGACGCTTCTGGTCGTTTGCGCCTTGCTCTCAAGCTTTCAACTTTATCGTATCGCATTTCAACAATTGTCAAAGGTGATTAAGCTGCACAAAGAAGAGCAAGCCAAAGCAGACCCAGAAGCTGCCGCCAAGAAGAGCTCAGAGCCTGAAAAGCTATACACATTCTCCGATGAAAACAGCGTGAAATCGATTTTCAATAAGTTGACAATAATAATGATAAGCTGTGTTCTATTTCCAGTCCTCATCCAAAATGTTTATAATCTGTACTTCACCCATCCAGGAAGACAGCTCTTCTGGGAAGACTGTGAAAGCATTTGTATCACTGGCTATCTGCTTGTGATGATGGTGTTTGATTCATACAAGAAGACTAAAAAGATTGAGTTTCAGAACTTGAAAAGGGCCACAGCAAAGAAAGACAATGCGGTGCTGACGGTCACTGATGGTGCTGAAGAGCAAAGCGGCAAGTAACTGGAAGCTGCCCATCTGCACGATATGTTCAGCTCGACCCAAGAAATGAGAAGGTTTAGAGAAGTTCTGACAGCAATGATCCACAGCGCAAGCTAATAGAAGGAAGCTCAAAACCAAAGGCTCGCGGCGGGGCTAGAAGGGCCCCGAATGGAGTCTGGTGACGTCGATGATGGAGGTATGAGGGCAGCTGATGGCCGATTTGGAGATAACGAGAACCAATACGCAGAAATCAATCAAGAAAGCAATATAGCATCTTTCCGGTAGCGCCTAAAGGATCAGCGAAGGCCGATAAATGACACATGGCGTGGAGGTGCGCTTGAGCTGACCGGGAACAATCTATACAACAAAGGAGATACTACAGCAATATCATTACAAACGGACGACAACGGCATGGCAACAGACAGGCAGCTGATCTTTGGAAATGGTGGAAACGTCGACAGAGAGGACTCCACCAGGCAAATGTTTGGTCAACAAATGCATGAGCTTGAAAAGAGATATCGGTCACCCATTGACGAAATGAACGCCGAAGATGATGGCGTACCAATGGAAAGCAACACCTAGTTGGAATCAGATGGTAATATCAATTCCACAAATGGGAACAATATCAAAGACGAAAATAGAGCAAATATCCATGGTGGAACCGACTCAGAAGTTTTGAAGGATCTCGAGCTTGTTGGACCAAATGGTGAGGAGAATTTGAGAGACTCACAAATGAAAGATTCTTTCATAGCAGGAGAAGGCACTGGCAGAAAACGCTTCCGTATTAATGGCAATGAGGACAATAGGAAAAGCCTAATGTAGAGGAGACTCCAAGATGAGGATGCCCAGGATCTGCTGAAATCACAGGTAGAGCTAAATATGCAACAAGTGTAACAGACTCAAGATAATGTCCAAAACGAGGAATTGGTCCATATGAATAACATGCATCTTAGCACCTTCAAATCATTCCCTCACCACTTCAGCATCATATCCAATAACGTCGAGTCCAAAGAGCAAGAACGCACCGACGCAGACATCGACAACAGCAGCAGCGTCGAGATGCGAGAAGGTGGTGTGCTCTCTACTCGCAATCAGCACACCACGCTCTAGGCGATGAACATTTTGAATACAACTGTTAATACCAACAAGTCGAGCAAGTTCAACTCAATGATTTCAAGCCCAAATTTTAGGTAGAATAAACACATAAATCAGTTGAATGGGAAATCGATAATGCAATATGAAGATGGGGTGAGCGTCATAGATGAAAATGCAGAAGTGAATGAGCAGGCTGCTCAGGGCCTTGTGAGTGCTTCGCCGAAGAATAGAGTCGATCAGGCCAGGGAGAATGACTCGCCTGCTGGGTAGCCTTCGTTTCCGTAATAACCACCAGACTCGGAGCTTGAGAAGAAGATAAAGAATCATAAATAGAAGAAATACCAAGATGCTGGACCAGATATAAAGGTCATCTAGAACATCGACTCGCCGCTGAGTCCAAGTCCAGTCAAGTTTAAGTAGAAAGGAGCTGGCGTCGCCGCAGTGCTCGAGGCCGCAATCTCAGTCAGCTCATCGAAGTTGACGACCGAAAAGGCACACCATCCAGTCGGCCACATCGACAACATGAAGTTCCACATCAACGTGGTCGAGGCTGACCAGAAGCGAAAGCGAAAAGAAGAAGATACACCAAAATAAGAATCAGCCTTGGCATCACAAGGAGTTCAAAAACATCAACCTGAGCTTGATGAAAACGGGAGCCCCATTCTACCCTCACGCAGGCAGAAGAAGAATGAGAGGCAATTTACTGACGACTTTTCCTACGGCGAAGGCACACATGACGTCAAGATGCACAGTGGAGCCTTGAACATCTTCAATCGTGAAATTCAGAAGGCTGGCCCTTCCAGAAAACGAGACCTGCTGGACCTGAATAACCTTGGGACAGGAAAGGAAGATGAGCTACTGCTGCAATCTCACAAGACGATCGTATGAGAGGGCACTGATCAGAGCAAGGCATCGTTATAGTTGTAGTTGTTGTAGTAGACGGACATGGCCTTGGCTGGCAGCACCAGGCCCCTCACCGCCATCATCAAAAAGACAGGTGATAATGCTGGAAAGGAATTAATCGATGGCCTCCCAAAAAGGACTCACAACGCTCTTAAAGATGCGAGATGGATTTCTGATTTCAAGCAATAGCAGCACGCAGCAGCAGGGCTGGACGATTCTGGAGCGCTCATCCAAGATGGGACATTTAATCATCCGCCTGGTATTAGCAAGTTTGGTAGCCCAGATCAGACATAAGACACCAAGATTAATCTCGAAGACTCTAGAGAGAAAGCAGAGTATGGAGGCTTCGATCTGCATAGAATTGTTGCTGGAGAATAGGCAGAGAAGGCGGCCAGAGATAGGGTAGCACCTACAGGAGAAGAGCGAGGCAGAGATGCTGGAGCTGCAGGATTGTCAAGGAGAAGGCGTGGGTCTGAAAAGTCATCGGAAGAGAAGGGCTATCAATGGTATAATGAAGAGACTGGACAGAAAGGTTCGCATTCCAGAATCAGTTCACAATTCCAAAGCGGACAGTTCTCAAATGCAGCAAAGTCATTGTCACCAAGCAAAAGGTTCCAAAAGAAACCCACCGACGAAAAGGATTCAGCTAATCAACGGTCCAACCAAAAGTATCTTGGTAGAGGCTAGAACTCTTCATCATAATACGTAAAGAGAGAAGGTCCCACAAAATAACCTTCTACTATTACTGGGCAAACGAACCTCTAGTATGTGCAACAACAGACAGCAAAAATGAATCAAACGAGTATTGGATTTGGAGCGAAAGCAGCAGCTGTGGTAGCTGATGCTGATGTCAAGGCGTCAATCAAATCAAATCAATCACTTCCGAAGCATGCATCGAATGTGAGGAGATAGACCACAGAGCTGGGGACAGGGAGAACTCAGCGACAACGGCTAGAGGAAGCTGAAATCGAGGCAAAGTAGTTTCTGGGGGCAGATGAAGAGGCAAATGTCAACGTCGAAGGAGGCGAAAAGGATCAAAGACTTCATTAACACACCAACTACCACCAACACAAGAGGAGCGCCAATATGCAGCTAGATGTTGGTGATCGAGCCCAGTAAGCCATCTTAGGCAGGCAACCAGCCCTGGACAGAGCTTTGGATAGCCCAATTTCATAAGCAGTGTATACACGCTAACTACATCATCCGTCAGGGGCATAGGAGAAAATGGAAATTCATAAAGGGAGGTATGATATTATGACACCAAAAGAACAAAGCTCGGAGAGTAGCAGCAGTAGCAGCCACAGCTTCCAAGCATCGCCTGCGCGCACCTCCAAGTTGGCCTCGAATATAGATGAATTAGATAGAGTCTCGCCTCTCAATTATATCGAAGAGTCAAGCCAGCTGCAAACTGGACAAGATTTGAAAGGCAAACATGAACGAGGACCATCAAACAGCTCCAATAGAGCCAACGGGCTGCCGCTAGTGCCACATGATAGTTCAAATGTATTGCTCAGCACCCAGGAACAAAGAATGCGAGTACAGGGCAACCACACCACAGAGCTCGGCAAGAGCCATTTGGATCCAGATGGCCACAACCTGGGCGCCACATCTGGATCACAGGCTGGCGATCACACCATGACGAGGACGGTGTCTCGTGAGATCTCCAACGTCTTCTCGATCGAGGCCGTCACACACCAGAGAGACAAATTCAAAGACACAGCTGACCGAAAATAACCAGAACCAAATATACAGAGACCGTCATAAGCGAGCATTCTGCACTCGCACTCACAGAGCCGTGCTGATCGTCGGAGCATTAACAACCCCATGAGCGACAGCAAGGAGCCAGACATCTTGAAGAAGTCAGCCAATTACAGAGTTGGCAAAGCAATCATGTCATCAATTATTTCGAGCTCAAAACCAACATATCAACGAGAAGAAGAAAAACGATATGATGAGGGCTCCAACTCCAATCGCTCAGGTTTGGCCAAGGCCGACTCGGTTTAAAATCTCTAACAGTCGTAATCACCATTTTAGTCAGCTATTAGGCTGGGAAGCACTACAGAGAGACAGAGACAGAATGTGGCAATCGAGCATGAAATTGAGGATCAGAGCCGGAGAGATAAGCTCGAGCTGCAGGCCGTCGACACCGGTGGCCTGGGCAATAGAGAAGGCGGCTAGGCCAGAGGCAAAAGGGTGCGGCCACCAGTGCAAATTGAAAGAGATGAGCTCGACCAGAGCCTAGCAGGCAGTAGTGAGGCAGCGAAAGCAGCCGCACAAGTGCCGTTCAACCGCGGGTCAGGATGGAATGGGGCGGAGCATCATGGACTCGCAAACGGTAGCCACAATGCCAAGCCGACTGCAACCTTGAGCAACAGGTCTGGATCACGCCTAAGGTCTTCTGGACTCGGGTCAGAGTCAGAGCCCAGCAACAAATAGATCGACGAAGCCACCCAACAAAATCAGAGAGACCCAATGATAAAGTAAAAGAAAAAAGCTACCTTCCTGGCCCTACCAACTGACGAAAACGAAAATACCGGTGGAGCCGTGCGCCTCCAGAACAAGAGGTTCACCATAGCGACCAAGCCAGGCGATGCACCCACTCACGTCTCATCGGCTCTGGCTGAGGAGTTGAAGAGCAAGTTCATGATGGCCGAAACTAATATCGAGTAAATAGAAAAACAGGAGAAGCGGGAGCAGTCCAGGCAAAGGCTTTTGCTGGAGCGCAAGGTCAGCGAGAGGAGGACCAGGAGGCAGGGAGCCAGCAACGCTGAAAGTGGCGATGCGAGTCGATGGAAAGGAAGCAGAGGCAGTTCTAACTAGCTGGGAGTGGCGACTGAAGCAAGGATGCGGTAGACCGATGGCCTGGGTGGCTTTGGTGGGTTTACTGCCACCTTCTCAGACCAAGTGCCAGTACTTCAGCGATAGGCAGGCGCCTCAAGCTCCGGTAGCCAAAGTGCAGCCAAGTAGAACCGCACCGGCCCGTTCGCTGGTGACCCACAGCAGCAGATGGAGAAGAGGATGAGAGCTACCGCAGCCGTGATGGGAGCTACCTTCGCAGGACGCGAGCGCGACCGCTCCGATCCTGACGATGGGAGGTGACGTAGCTTCTTCTGCAGCACCAAACCGCACCAGAACCAGTCCATATGACTGCTGGCCGCTTCGTTTGAAAATATTGATTTGTTTAATAAATTATAATTCTATATTAGACGATG
>Ga0138258_1082392_pt1 | contig 9839 bp, 19 predicted proteins | sample RNAICE20151110_FD_105263 | JGI IMG/M metagenome (GOLD analysis project Ga0138258, IMG submission 105263) | Metatranscriptomics of polar marine prokaryotic and eukaryotic communities from Arthur Harbor ice station, Antarctica -... | ecosystem: Environmental > Aquatic > Marine > Unclassified...
AAGAAAATGAGAAAGTTAACCTTTTTCTTCTATAATTTCTACCATGTGCGCAACCTTACGAACCATGCCACGTACTGAAGGAGTATCTTCAAGCTCACGAGTTTTGTGCATCTTGTTTAGCCCAAGACCTATTAATGTTTGACGCTGGTCATTTGGGCGGCGAATCGGCGAACCAATTTGTTTTACAACGATTGTTTTAGCCATAATTTAAGCCTCTTCTTTTGGAAGGATGTCAGAAACCTTCTTGCCACGACGCTGTGCAACAGAACGTGGTGAAGCTTCTTTTGAAAGACCATCCATTGTCGCACGGATCATGTTATATGGGTTCTGAGAACCAATTGATTTCGAAACAACGTCTTGAACGCCTAACATTTCAAAAACAGCACGCATTGGACCACCGGCAATGATACCTGTACCTTGTGGCGCTGTACGCATGACAACTTTACCTGCACCGTGACGACCATTTACATCATGGTGCAAGGTGCGACCCTCTCGTAATGGAACTCGAATTATTTGACGCTTTGCCTGTTCAGTTGCTTTGCGGATTGCTTCAGGTACTTCTTTAGCTTTACCTTTACCATATCCAACGCGACCTTTTTGGTCACCCACTACAACAAGTGCTGCAAAACCAAAGCGCTTACCGCCTTTTACTGTCTTTGAAACACGGTTAATGGCGACTAAACGGTCTTGAAATTCTGGTGTTTCATCGCGATCACGACCACGACGATTATCTTCTCTAGCCATACTGGCCTCCTGAATATGGGCAAAGCCCTAATAATACCAATCCAAGTGAGCAGTGCCCCCGGATTATCGAGGTGGGCCAAAGCCCACCTACAGTTTTAGAATTGCAGACCACCTTCGCGAGCTGCATCAGCCAATGCTTTAACTTTGCCGTGGAATATAAAACCCCCACGATCAAAATAGCAGATTTCAACACCAGCTTTTTTTGCACGTTCTGCTATTGCAGTGCCAACTTTGGCTGATGCTTCAACATTATTTTTACCAATAACACCCAATACTTTTTCAAGTGAAGAAGCGGAGGCTATTGTTACACCATTTACATCATCAATCAATTGGACGCTGATATTTTTTGACGAACGGTGAACGCATAGACGCGTACGACCATTAGCCATTTTCTTAATTTTGTTCCGGTTGCGCATACGACGCTTGAGGAACAATGTTCTTCTAGTTTGTGCCATTTTACACGCTCCTACTTAGACTTACCTTCTTTACGGAAGATATACTCGTCTTTATATTTGATGCCCTTGCCTTTGTAAGGCTCAGGCTTACGCCACTCACGAATTTTCGCAGCAACTTCACCAACTTGTTGTTGATCAATTCCTTCTACGATAATTTCAGTTGGCTTCGGCGCTGTTACGATAATACCAGCAGGCACATCAAACAACACGTCATGCGAATAGCCTAGTGCCAACTTCAGGACTACGCCCTGCATTGTGGCACGGTAACCAACACCGTTGATTTCCAGCTCTTTTTTGAAGCCATCTGTTACACCAGTTACGCAATTAGCGATTTGTGTTCGAGACATACCCCATTGTTGACGCGCACGCTTAAATGAACCACGCGGTGTCACTGACACGGCGCTATCTTCAACTGCGAGAGTTACGTCATCAGTAGCTTTAAAGGTGCGAACACCTTTTGGGCCTTTGATTTCTACAGTCTGACCAGAGACAGTGGCTGTTACGCCACTGGGAAGGCTGACTGGCTTTTTACCAATACGAGACATATCCGCTCCCTAGAATACTGTGCACAAGACTTCGCCGCCAACGTTGGCTGCGCGCGCTTGAGCATCTGACATCACACCTTGCGGTGTAGATACGATTGAAATTCCCAGACCTTGACGAACTGCTGGAATGTCAGAGCAAGCCATGTAAACACGACGACCTGGTTTTGACACACGTTTAAGTTCTTTTATTACTGGCTCACCATCAAAATATTTCAAAGAAATATCTAGCTCTGGATGACCAGCGTCTGAAGTTGCACCTTCATAACCACGGATATAACCCTCGTTCGCTAGAACGTCGAGTACCCAACCGCGTAGTTTAGAAGCAGGTGTTTTCACTGTAGATTTGCCACGCATGTGTGCGTTGCGAATACGAGTGAGCATATCACCGATAGGATCGTTCATAATTGCTACTCCTTACCAGCTCGATTTGACCATGCCAGGTATCTGGCCGTCAGACGCCAATTGGCGTAACGCGATACGAGACATTTTCAGTTTACGGTAATAACCCCTCGGACGGCCAGTCACTTGGCAACGATTGTGCAAGCGAGTAGCTGAAGAATTACGTGGAAGCTCTGCCAATTTAAGACGCGCTTTAAAACGCTCTTCCATTGGTAGATCTTGATTGTTTGCGATTTCTTTCAACGCAGCACGCTTTGCAGCATACTTAACAACAAGCTTTTCGCGCTTGAGTTGACGTTGAACCATTGCAGATTTAGCCATAAGTTTTCTCCTTCGCGATCAACTGGTGAAAGGCATGTTGAAATTCTTCAACAAGCTCAATGCTTCAGCATCTGTTTTCGCGTTTGTGCTGATAGCGATGTCCATGCCCCACATTTCATCGATTTTATCATAATCGATTTCTGGGAATACGATATGCTCTTTTAAACCCATGGCATAGTTGCCATTTCCGTCAAAGCTTTTTGCCGAGATGCCGCGAAAGTCACGGATGCGAGGCATTGCAACCGTGATCAACCGATCAAGGAAGTCGTACATTTGATCGCCACGCAATGTGACTTTACAACCCAAAGGCATCTCTTCACGAACACGGAAACCAGCAATAGATTTCTTTGCTTTCGTAATAATTGGCTGTTGACCAGCAATAGACGCCATATCAGCAACTGCAGAACGAATCTTTTTAGAATCGTTTACTGTTTCACCAATACCCATGTTTAGGGTGATCTTAGTGATCTTTGGGATCATCATATCATTCTTATATGCGAATTCTTCTTTCATCGCAGGACGAACAACATCTTTGTAACTCGCCTTAAGGCGTGGAGTATAATCAACCATCGATCAAAGCTCATGATTTTTTTGCAAAACGAACTTTTTTGTCGCCTTCCATTTTGAAACCAACACGAGTTGCGCCACCTTCTTTTGGATCAATCAAGGCCAAATTTGACAATTGGATTGGCATTTCCACAGAAACGCGACCACCTTTAGACGTTTGGGATTGTTTAGTATGACGAACTGCTACATTCACACCCAATACAATAGCTTTACCAGTAGACGGGTTAACAGAAGTGATTTCACCCTCTTTACCTTTGTCTTTACCAGAAAGAACGGTGATTTTATCACCCTTTTTCAATTTAGCAGCCATTACAGAACCTCCGGTGCCAAAGACACAATTTTCATAAAGTTCTTTGCACGCAACTCACGTACGACTGGGCCAAAAATACGAGTACCAATTGGTTCGTTATTATTGTTAAGAATAACAGCAGCATTACCGTCGAAACGTATTGCTGTGCCATCATCACGACGAACTTCTTTGGCTGTACGTACTACCACCGCTTTGCGAACGTCACCTTTTTTCACGCGACCGCGTGGAATGGCTTCTTTCACAGAAACGACAATAATGTCTCCAACAGAAGCATACTTCCGCTTAGAGCCACCTAACACCTTGATGCACTGAACACGGCGAGCGCCGCTGTTATCAGCTACATCCAGATTAGTTTGCATCTGGATCATTGGGTTTCCTCCGACCTTTGGGGACCATGCAAATTGGCCCCAGGGTTTCGTTAAACTGATCAGCTAGTAAGAACTGTCCAGCGTTTAGTCTTCGAGATCGGTGCACATTCTTCAATGCGTACTTTATCACCGATTTTGAATTGGTTTTGTGCGTCATGTGCACGATAAGTCTTTGACTTACGGATAATCTTTTTCATCACAGGGTGCTGAAAGCTACGTTGTACAGATACCGTAATTGTCTGTTCATTTTGGTCACCTGTTACAGTGCCGGTTAAAATACGCTTTGGCATAGTAAGGCTCCTACTCAGCGGCCGCAGAAGCGGCCTTTTCGTTCAAGATTGTCAAAACACGAGCGGCTTCACGACGTGCAGCCTTCATTCGAACAGTAGATTCTACTTGCCCAGTAGCTTTTTGAAAGCGTAAATTAAATTGCTCTTTTTTAAGCATTACAAGATCTTTTCGAAGCTCGTCAGGTGTTTTATCGCGTAGTTCATTGGCGTTCATTGCCATTTCCTTTCAACATCACCGGAAGGCCCAACTTTGTATGCAACTTCAACACACTTAGGTCACCCCGAATCCGATGGAGTACATTAGAAATCTTGCTTTAGAGGGGATTCTACTCTCTGGCAAGAGCAAAGGCTTAATTTGCAAAGATTTAAAAGCTATACATTCTTCATTGACTCAACCCGAACAGTATACTTAATCTAATCCCATCCATAATTAAAACTTACACTAATTCGCTCACTTTCAGATAAGTTCATGGGCACTTCATGGCGCAACCAGCTTTCCCATAGTAATACATCACCAATATTTGGCTGTATGTAATTAAACGTACGTAGTTCTGTCTGCACATTTGGTACCCGTGGGGGTGATGCCATCATCATGGGCAAACGTGGGTCTTCAAATTTTATTGCACTAGCACCAGCGGGCATAGAAACATACATGGTTCCACTTATTACTGATTGAGGGTGAATATGGCTAGAATGCATCCCCCCTTCCGGCAGTACATTAATCCATAGACTATTTAAGGTTAATGATCTGTCACCTAGGTCAAACTGTGCATCCTCAGCAAAAATATTAATGTGTATATTTAAAGCTTCAACTAAACTTTTAAAAATTGGAAACCGCCAAGGAAGATCGTCTAATGAAGCGTAGCTAGTATAGCCAGGAAAATCATTTTCTTCGCACCAAGTTTGTCCAGCCTCATCATCATTTGAAATAGAGTAGCAGGTCTTCTCCAACTCATCCACATCAATTAAAGCTTCAACCTCATTTAAAGAGGCGCGATATACGCGTGTAACAAAAAAAGTAGAAATATTTGACATTTTTATCTCATATCGTAAGCGGAACATAAATTCTAGATACTTTTATTTTGTAATATCAAAATAATCAAAAACCATTATAAACAACTACAGTTCAATAAATGCCTTAGACAAGCTTAAATCATAGGCTTTTTATATAATGATATTGTATCTAAAAAATACCCCCACCAAATTTTTGGAAGGGGTTTTACACATTATAAATATTTTAATGATTTACATTGATTTGATCAAATCAATAATGGCTATACAACCAATATGTATTACCAATCTTCGCGTTGCACTACGCGAGTTTTTACAGGTAGCTTCATTGCTGCAAGACGTAGAGCTTCAACAGCAACAGCTTCTGAAACACCATCAATTTCAAACATTACACGGCCAGGTTTGACCTTACATGCCCAATATTCAACAGAACCTTTACCTTTACCCATACGTACTTCCGTGGGCTTATTAGTAAATGGGACATCTGGAAAAATACGTATCCAGACACGTCCTTGACGTTTCATATGGCGTGTCATTGCACGACGAGCAGCTTCAATTTGGCGTGCAGTTACACGCTCAGGCTGTGTAGCCTTCAAACCGAATGACCCGAAGTTCAAATCTGAACCACCTTTTGCTAGACCTTTAATACGGCCTTTGAACATTTTGCGGAATTTAGTGCGCTTTGGTGAAAGCATTGTATAGCTCCCCTATATTAACGGCGTGGCGGGCGATTGCCGCCTTGCGGGCGTGGCCCACCGCTGTTTTGCATTTCTTCAATACGACGATCGCGGGCTGCTGGATCATGTTCCATGATCTCACCTTTGAAAATCCACACCTTGATACCAATTATACCATATGCAGTCATGCCTTCAGCACGTGCATAGTCTATGTCAGCACGCAATGTATGCAACGGAACGCGACCTTCACGGTACCATTCAGTCCGAGCAATTTCAGCCCCACCCAAACGTCCAGCAACGTTAATACGGATACCTAAAGCACCCATACGCATGGCATTTTGAACAGCGCGTTTCATTGCACGACGGAAGGAAACGCGGCGTTCTAATTGTTGAGCAACCGACTCAGCAACTAACTGCGCATCCATTTCTGGCTTACGGACTTCAACGATATTTAGATGTAATTCACTGTCTGTAAACGCTGCTAATTTCTTTCGCAATGTTTCAATGTCAGCACCTTTTTTACCAATGATAACTCCAGGACGCGCAGAGTGAATTGTCACACGGCACTTTTTATGTGGTCGCTCAACAATCACACGAGCAACACCAGCTAGAACACATTCTTTTTTCACGAATTCGCGAATTTTTAAATCTTCTAGTAATAGGTTACCATATTTTTCGCCTTCTGCGTACCAACGACTGTCCCATGTACGGTTGACTTGCAAACGAAAGCCAATTGGATTAATTTTTTGACCCATTATGCTTGCTCCTCTGTTGCGGCAGGTACACGGACAAGAATAGTTAACTGAGCAAATGGCTTCAGGATCTTGCCGTAACGACCACGCGCCCTTGGACGACCGCGCTTCATAGTTAGATTTTTACCAACGTAGGCTTCTGCTACGATAAGATCGTCAACATCTAAGCCATGATTATTTTCAGCGTTAGCAATGGCAGATTGCAAAGTTTTCTTCACATCAGCAGAGATACGCTTTTTAGAAAATGTTAAATCAGCCAAAGCTCTTTCAACTGGTTTATTGCGAATCAATTGCGCAACAAGGTTCAGTTTCTGTGGGCTTGTGCGGAGCATTTTGTTAACGGCCATAGCTTCGTTATCTGCAACGCGACGAGAGTTTTTAGACTTACTCATGGCTTATTTCCGTTTCGCTTTTTTATCAGCCGAGTGACCGTAATAAGTACGTGTCGGGCTGTATTCGCCAAATTTCTGGCCAATCATATCTTCTGATACGTTTACTGGTATATGCTTATGGCCATTATAAACGCCAAAAGTTAAACCAACAAATTGTGGCAGTATCGTCGAACGACGAGACCAGATTTTAATTACATCATTTAGACGGCCAGATTCGCGCGCTGCTTCGGCTTTTTTAAGCACATAAGCATCGACAAAAGGGCCTTTCCATACTGAACGAGACATCGATTAACGACCCTTCTTCTTCGCGTGGCGCGAGCGGATAATCAGCTTGCTAGACGCTTTGTTTTTGTTACGAGTGCGCGCACCCTTAGTGGGCTTACACCAAGGAGTAACCGGGTGACGACCACCTGATGTACGACCTTCACCACCACCATGTGGGTGATCAACAGGGTTCATAACCACACCACGAACACTCGGGCGAATACCCTTGTGACGATTACGTCCAGCTTTACCAAAGTTTTGGTTAGAGTTGTCAGGGTTAGATACAGCACCAACAGTTGCCATACATTCTTGACGAACTAAACGCAGCTCTCCAGAGGAAAGGCGAATTTGTGCATAGCCACCATCACGACCAACGAACTGAGCATATGTACCAGCGGCACGTGCAATTTGGCCACCTTTGCCCTGCTTTAATTCTATGTTGTGAATTATTGTTCCGATTGGTAAGCCTGTAAACGGCATAGCGTTACCTGGCTTAATATCAGCTTTTGCACTAGATATAACTTTGTCACCTATAGCAAGGCGTTGAGGCGCCAAAATATATGCTAAATGACCATCTTCATATTTAATAAGTGCAATAAATGCAGTTCTATTGGGATCATATTCGATACGTTCTACAACAGCTGGCATATCCAACTTATTACGTCTGAAATCTACTATACGGTAAAGGCGCCGAGCCCCACCGCCTTTGCGACGCATAGTGATCCGTCCGGTATTGTTCCGGCCGCCGTTTTTACGCACACCTTCAGTGAGCGCTTTAACTGGACGACCTTTCCAAAGCTCGGAACGGTCAATCAGAACCAACCCACGTTGGCCTGGCGTCGTTGGTTTGTACGACTTTAATGCCATTCTTTCTGTCTTCCGTTTTAGCTCAGACCCATGTGGGGCCTGAAAGGTTAGGCGGCCCCGTAGGTCCGCGTATTTTAATAATTTTAATATCAACAAGCTTAGGAACGAATCCGGCTACTTATGATCTGTGCCAAGTATCAGATAAACACAGGGGCGTCTATAGGAGCCAATCGGGTTTATCATTATAATGTGTAATCAACTCAAAAAGCTTATTATTAGTTATTTTGAGAATATTTTTGCATATATTTTACGCAAAAGGGCCTTCACTTAAGTGAAGGCCCTTTTGTTAATCATTAATTGACTTAAAGCCCTGTTGAAATATCGATAGTGTTACCTTCTTCCAACGTTACATATGCCTTCTTAACGTCTTTACGATTACCTAACATACCACGAAATCGCTTTACTTTACCTTTAGTAATGCTTGTATTTACGGCTTTCACCTTCACATTAAACAGTGTTTCCACCGCTTCTTTAATTTGTGGTTTATTAGCTTCGATCGCAACTTCAAATACGACAGCGTTATGTTCGGACGCCATAGTAGCTTTTTCAGTTACAATTGGCGCGCGGATAATGTCATAAAGTTTGGCTGTATCACTCATTTTAAACGTGCCTCCAATGCTTCTGCGCCTGCTTTTGTCAGACAAGTGTGTTTGACTTTAAGATATCGTACACGTTTGCACCAGCTGATGGCAAAATATCTAAACCATCAATATTGCGAGGTGCTAATAAAAAGTTTTCATTAACACTAGTTCCGTCAATGATTAAAACCTTCTTCCAACCTAAATTAGCTACTACTTTAGCTAAATCTGCTGTCTTTGCTGTCTTAGCTTCTACTGCATCAACGATTACTAATTCACCCGCAGTTGCTTTCGCAGATAACGCATGTTTTAGTCCTAATTGACGGAATTTTTTCGTCAAATCATGTGCGTGAGAACGCACTTTAGGTCCCTTGTAAACACCACCACCACGAAAGATTGGTGCATTGCGGTCACCGTGACGAGCGCCACCAGTACCTTTTTGGCGATATATCTTTTTAGTAGAGTATGAAGTTTCAGAACGCGTCTTTACTTTATGTGTACCAGCTTGGCGTTTTGCCAATTGGTAACGTACAACACGGTGAAGTATGTCAGCACGTGGTTCTAACCCGAAGATTGCATCATCAAGATCAATAGACCCCGCAGATTTTGCATCTAATTTAATTACGTCGGCTTTCATTATTCTGCGCCTCCTTCAGGTGTCGCTTCAACAGCAACTTCTTCTACTTGTGATGCTGCAGTTACAATGGCTGAACGCAAAGCTGCTGGAAAAGGAAGACCTTCAGGGGCTTTCTTTTTAACAGAGTCTTTTACTGTAACCCAACCACCTTTAGAACCAGGCACTGCGCCTTTTATCATGATCAAACCACGATCAACATCAGTACTAACAACTTCCAAGTTTTGCGTAGTTACACGAGCGGAACCCATGTGACCGGCCATCTTTTTGCCTTTAAACACTTTGCCAGGCTCTTGACACTGGCCCGTGGAGCCATGCGAACGGTGTGAAACCGAAACACCGTGGCTGGCACGTAAACCTTTAAAGTTATGGCGCTTCATCGCACCCGCAAAACCTTTACCAATTGATGTACCAGATACATCTACTTTTTGGCCACCAAGGAAGTGTGTGGCAATAATTTCTTCACCAACCTCAATAAGATTATCAGCGGAGACGCGAAATTCAGCAATCTTACGCTTTGGTTCAACCTTTGCTTTAGCAAAGTGTCCCCGCATCGCAGCAGATTGACGCTTTACTTTTGCTACACCTGCACCCAACTGGACAGCTGTATAGCCATCAGTTTCGTTTGTACGTTGTGATACAACTTGTAGATTTTCCATTTGAAG
>Ga0138258_1345972_pt1 | contig 9832 bp, 8 predicted proteins | sample RNAICE20151110_FD_105263 | JGI IMG/M metagenome (GOLD analysis project Ga0138258, IMG submission 105263) | Metatranscriptomics of polar marine prokaryotic and eukaryotic communities from Arthur Harbor ice station, Antarctica -... | ecosystem: Environmental > Aquatic > Marine > Unclassified...
CCCCATGCATCTACTTTAATGTCCTTAGAAATATCTAGAAAAATGTTTTCTGAAAACTCTCGTTCACTAAGAATCCAATGTCGATTACCAGGGGCATCAATTGACCACCTCTCTATCTCATTCTTTGAAAGTGGTAAGATATCATCCTGAACATGCCAAACATACACGGGAGATGTATCTGTATCTATAAAATCAAGTAATTTTTCAGCTACACCGAGACAACGAAAACCATAGATCTGAAATGATTCAGAGACTGGTTCCAATCTAACAGTTCGTGAGGCAAGTATGTCACGAACTGTTTCTTCCATGGTGTCGGATTGTATCATCTCACTTTAAAAGAACGTCTAGGGATAAATAAATTAATCTAATAATCGATTAAATTATTTTATTCAAACATTCATTGAAAGAGAAAGTAATTCACTCTGACCGGGGTCTAATACGCAAACTGTACTAACCGGAAAAGGTTTAGCACAAGCAGCACCAAGTTGTCTATTCACTAAGGTTACTTGATGAACAGTTACATCAGGATGGTTTTGCTTAATATCACTAATATATGATTTGGGGCAATTCGCAGCAACTAAAATCATACGTGCATCTCCTTTTGAGCAGGCGCTTTTAGTTTGTCGTTGTCCGAAAAGTAAATTTCCAGTACTAATTCCTTGTTTTAATTGTCTTGCTAAATCCATTAATATTCCTCCTTATGCATCCTCTGGGATATAGTATAAGTCAACGGCACCTGTACCTAATGAAACTGGTTGTCCGACAATAATATTCTCAGTAACTCCTCTTAATTCGTCTCTTTCACCGATAATTCCTGCTCTGAGAAGATGTGTTACTGTCACCTCGAAAGCAGACCTTGCTAAGATACTGTGCTTAGTTCCGCTAACACCGTGGCGGCCAATAGCACGTACTTCTCCTTCACTAGTCATAACGTCTGATACCATCAGTAAATGTCTAACATCTACATCTAAACCAGCACCTTCAAGTGTCAATAACAATTCATTAATGATCGCTTGACGAGCTGCTTCAATACCCAAATATTGATGAATCTCTGTAATGTTATTCGTATATGTTCGTCCACGATCTACACCTGCGTACTCGCTGACCTTCGATAAGTTCGAACCGATAGTAGAGATATAATACTCGCCAGTATCTACATCTGGACCCTGAACATTAGCTCTCATAATATCAGGAAGACCTTTTAATCGCAACTTTTTTATTTTCTCTTCAAGTTGTAGAAGAGCAGTGTAAGTAGGTGGGTCACTTGAAAGAGTTGCTAATTATTCTTCTTTAGCAATACCTGGGATGATTTTCAGAACTTTTGGCTTGTCATCATTATCTGCTTGAACAAAGAGTCTTAAAGCACGAGATAATTTATCTCTAACTTCTGCACCATTCATTTTCTTAACGCGAAGATTAGAAGTATTTAGTGAAAGGACAATATGACGTTGAGTAATATCTACGTCAATACTAGCAATATCTCTAGTAGTTGTAGTCTCTAATCCAGCAGCAATTTCCTGAACTAGTTTTTCATTTGTCCTTAGAGGTTTTACTTTAGCATTATTCTCATCAAGATATATCCTCATTGTCGGTGTATTAGGGACTTTTCTAGCATCAACAATTTCAATGATTCTTGGAAGACCTTGTGTGACGTTAACAGTAGCTACACCAGCATAGTGGAAGGTTCTCATAGTCATTTGAGTACCTGGTTCACCAATTGATTGAGCGGTAGTAATACCTACAGCCTCATGAGGATCAACTCTAGATGCAGTAAGATATTTATTAGCAGAATTCACTACTTTTTTTGCTTTAGCAGGAGTTAATTTCGTATCCCCTCTAGCAATAAGTGCTTGAACTAAATCATTAATAATTCTAGGAGTCATTGAAACATTCATTTTAACAGAAACATCTGTCAATTGAGAATATAAGTCAGATTCTACATCTATATCCCTAAGAATTTGAATTAATTTCGATTCAGAATCATATGTCTGAATTGGTAAAGTAGTTCTCTTCGTTGCTCTTCTTGGACCAGATTTTCTTCTTAGTAAAGTTTTATCAATTCTAGCTGCAGCTCTTTGTGCAGCTTTAGATGAACCAGCCATTACTTCAAATATTTTAGTTGCAGTACCGGAATCAGTTCCACAAATTTGTGCTATTTGTGAAGAAGTTAAGATTTTTACATCATCCCATTTCTTGTCATCTGCAAGTTTATGAGCATACTCTTCTTCAATTCCAAGATCCATTAACTTCTTTTTGGTTGCACTCTTAACTACCATCAATTAACACCCCCTAAGGCTTCATCAAGTACTTGATTGACATCGAAAGGTTCTCCCTTTCTACTTCTTGCTGGATCTACTTTATCTTCTCCATATTCGAATTGAATAATTCTATCCGCAGTATTTCTTACAGAACGCATATCATCATTTGCTACTTTCAAATCATCCATAGCGTTAATCAATCGGCGTTGCATATATCCAGACTTAGATGTACGAACCGCTGTATCTACAAGCGACTCTCTACCAGATACTGAAAGCATAAAGAACTCAGTAGGTTCAAGTCCTCTCTTGAAAGATGAGGAAACGAATCCTTTCTCTTTAGCACCTTTGACACCTCTCTGGAAATGTGATAATACTCTTTCTTGATATCCTCTTTCTAGTCTCTTACCTCTAACCTTAGGTTGACCAATAGAACCAGCCATCATTGCTAAGTTATCCATTGATCCTCTAGCACCAGAAACAGCCATCAATACAGCAGAGTTATCATCACCTAAGAATTCTTTAGCAACCTTTCCAGATTCAGCTTTACCTGAGTCAAGTATATTCAGAATATTTTCTTCCAATGTTTCTTCAGCAGTTCGGCCTGGACGTGTCTCATATCTACGACCATCTTTTCCAAACATTTCTAGTTCCTTATTCACATTATCACTTGCAATGCGATTAATCTCAGCGATTTTTGCTTTCGCGATTGGACCTATGTCTTCATCATCAATACCAGTAGTAAAGCCCATAGAGGTGCATATTGCGATTGTCATTTTAGTCATTCTATTGATGAATTCAGCACCAACATCTGGACCATGAGTTTGAACAACTGCATCTAATAATCTACCATCTTCTGCACCAATTCCTCTCTTGTCAATAGTTCCAGTAACGTTACCTTCGCTAACCTTAACATGATCTCCTGAACGGCTAGTGTATTCTAAATTAAAGCCACCAGGGACAATTAAACTAAGAACATCTGAACCGAGATAACCTTTGACACCATCTACCTCTTTAAGTTCAGGTAATTCTCCATCCCAAGAAACAGCTCCAAGGATCTCCATGACTAATTTCTCTGGGAGAATCTTTTGACCATGAGTTAGTAAGTAAGAACCCGAAATGTGATCGTGTATCCCTCCAATTACTGAACCACCATATCTTGGAGTGATTATATGCTCTTGAACCCTCATTAAGATTTTAGCTTCTGCTCTGGCTTCTTCAGATTGAATAACGTGAAGATTCATCTCATCTCCATCGAAATCAGCATTGTATGGAGTACAATCAGCTAGATTGAATCGGAAAGTTTTACCTTCCATAACTCTAATTTCATGGACCATCATAGACATTCGATGTAATGATGGCTGTCTGTTGAATATAGTTACGTCACCATCAATTAAATGCCTCTATACAACAACACCTGGCTTAGGGTTACCATCACGATCAATCGTGCTGAGCCTATCTTCAACATCTGTACGGTATGATTCACCAAAATCATCTTCGACAGAAGGACTTCCACAGTGTGGGCAGTTCACTTCAAGTTCTGCAGGATATTCTCCCACAAATTCGTCTCTATGTTCCCAAACCCAACGGTTATGAATCAAAGCACGTGGATCATCAGATGCAAGACTTTGTCCTTTAACTGAACCATCACTTTCTTCACCTCTGAGATTAGAAATTGTATTCTCAAGATCTACACCCCACTCTTCTTCAAGTTCTCCAATTGAATTCCTTCTCATTTGACGCTTTAACTCTAGACCAGGTAGGAAGTTAGGTGCAGGAAGCACTTGATTCAAATCAGGTCTGTAGCCAGTATAAGGCTCATCGTCACTTCCAGAATTACAATCAGGATTCATACATCTGAAACCTGCCCAAATATACTTAGTTCGATCAGTAATTCTCACTCTTAGAGTATCACCACGGATAATGTAGTTAACACCAGGGTGGACATCAGGACCTCTGAGAATCATTTGACGTAATTGTTCTCTGTTCCTATTAGTAACACGTACAGGAACAGTCAGTTCTTTAGCAGTTTTTCTTGGAATTCCAACTTCATTAATTCCAAGGTTAGGATCCGGAGATATAACAGTTCTTGCACAAAAATTAACTCTCTTTCCTGACAAATTAGAACGGAATCTTCCTTCCTTACCTTTCAGACGCTGAGTTAGTGTTTTCAGTGGTCGACCTGAACGATGGCGAGCAGGTGGTATCCCACTAGTTTGATTATCAAAGTAAGTAGTACAATGATATTGCAGAAGTTCCCATAAATCCTCAACAATTAATTGAGGTGCTCCAGCATCACGATTTTCCCTTAGTCTCTGGTTGATTCTTAGAACATCAACTAACTTATGAGTCAAATCGTCTTCTGAACGATCGCCGCTATCCAAAGTAATTGATGGCCTAACGGTTATTGGTGGAACTGGTAAAACTTTCATAATAGTCCATTCTGGACGACTTGAGTCTTTATCCATTCCAATAAATAATAGATCATCATCAGGTATTCTTTCTAACCATTCTCTGATATCTCTTGCATTTAATTTATGTTCACCTTTATTTTCTTTCTTTTCTTTGAAAGTTGATGGTTTGTCAAGAATTATTTTACCCTGTTCTGAACCACAATGCATACAAATTGTTCTCTTTTTACTAGAACATTCTTTTTCAATATCTTTGATAATTTTCTTAAATTCACGTGAACCAACACCATGTTTAATCATTACATCTTTCACTCTATCGCGGTAATAGTCTTGTTCAGATTTCTCTGGATCAAGAGGATGAGAATTTTCCTGTTTGTGTAGTAATATATTGCTACAAGAATTACATGTTGACTTCAAAGACATTTTGATAAGATCAGTAAAACCAATATGCATTATCGGAAGTTCTAGAGCTATATGTCCGAAATGACTAGGGCATTCTTCATGCTTATTCCCACATGTTTCACACCTTACTCCTGGATCAATTACACCCATTTTCGGATCCATCAAACCTTGCTTGTAAGCGTGGCCATCATCACGATAAGTATCTGCAGTTTTGACTTCAACTGCTGACATTTTACGTATTTCATTAGGTTCCAATAATCCAAATTTAATTGATTGAATCCTTTTAGGGATTTTTGCTGCGTCTCTAGCACTCATCTTCGGTCCTCCAGTTCAAGTCTCATAGCGACCCCGAGACTTTTCATTTCGTCCAGGAGAAGCTTGAATGCATATGATGTTTGGACTGTGTGTACATCAGCCCTATCACCACAATATGGGCAAACAGTAGTTCTACGTTTCCAGTCAAAGTATGCTATATGACCACATCCACGAGTATTACAAACCATCAAATTCCATCCATCAGATTCATCAAGTAAACGATCTTTAATCACCATTGATGCTCCGTGAGAAATCAAACAATCACGCTCCATTTCTCCGAATCTTAGACCACCCTGACGAGCACGCCCTTCAGTTGGTTGCCTAGTTAGGATCTGGACACGTCCACGACTTCTTGCGTGTAACTTACTGCTTACTAAGTGGTGTAATCGTTGGTAGTAAATAACTCCTACAAACACATCAGCTGGGAATTCTTCACCTGTTTCACCACTAACCATAGACTCTCTACCAGTGTGGTTATATCCATTTCTTAATAGTCCTGAACGGAGTGAATCTTCTTTTTCACCAGTGAATGCAGTACCGTCTACTTTCCTTCCTTCCATAGATCCTACTTTACCTCCAATCATTTCAAGAACGTGCGCTACAGTCATCCTTGATGGAATCGCGTGGGGATTAATCAAGATATCAGGGACTACACCATTAACTGTGAATGGCATATCTTCTTCATCTACAAGTCTACCAATTATTCCTTTCTGACCGTGTCTTGAAGCAAATTTATCACCTAATTCTGGGATTTTATTTGTTCGCAGAGTAATTCTTACCAATCTTCCTGAATCTAATGATTCTGTAACGAATACATTGTCAACCCAACCATATTCTCCGTTTCTAACCATCATAGATGATTCTCGACGCTCTTGAGCTTGTAGGAATGCACCTGCGGATTCTTCTAAGAACCTAGGTGGACTTGTTTTTCCGACCAATACTTTCGAATCAGGTGAACCACTTGATAAAAATTCTTCAGGTACAGGGAGACCATCTCTCTCAAGATGCGAATAACTATTGAAGGATTTCAGACCTTTGATTTCATCTAAACCAGTACCTGGGACTTCAATTCGTTCTTCCTGACCACCAGGGAATCTCTTGTTTTCAGCATTATAGGTCCTGATAAATGATGAACGCCCCATAGAACGTTCAACAGATGCTCTGTTCATTACAATTGCATCCTGCATATTGTAACCATGATGACTCATGATTGCAACAACGAAGTTTTGTCCACCCGGTCTTTGATTAAAGCCAGTTGATTTCATAGCTCTAGTACCAACAATAGATTGTTGAGGGTAGTGCATAATGTGAGCTCTAGTATCTGGGCGCACTCTGTAGTTAGCACTTGGTAGTCCAAGACTTTGCTTAACCATAGCTGTACCGCCAGTAACTCTTGGAGTTGAGTTGTGCTCTGGATATGGAACTAAAGATGCACACACACCCAATATTAGTTGTGGATCGATTTCTACGTGAGTATATGCAAGAACTGTGTTTTGTTTTGTTTGTTGCACTACTAATTTTTCTAAATTCTCTTGATAATAATTTAGAGGGACAGTAAATTCTTCAATAACTGTCTCACCGTTTGGAAGCTGTACTGCTGCACTAAGGTGAGCCTCTTTTTTATTCTCTAAATCTCCAAGATTCATCCATTCAACATGTTCTGGATTAATTGGTCTTGAGTATTTAGGAGAAAATTCAGGTAAATCGAAAGGTCTAGGAGCTACTAGGAGATCTTCTTCCTCTTCAGCGTCAATCCATTCCACGACTCCAGTATTAACTAGGTCGTTGAAAGATAATTCTCCTGCTCTTAAACCGTCAAGAGTACGCTTTGAAAGAACTAAACTTCCTTCGTCTAATACAAGAAGTGGCCTTAAAATTCGTCCACGATCAGTATTAATGAATACATCTTTATTTTCTGAGTCATGACGTATACTTACTTCTGGCCTAATGCGGCCTTGTCGGCGGCGGCGCTTGAATTGAGCTACGAGTTTATTCGGTCTCTTATGTAATCCGAAAATATCACCATTCACGTGGATTCTTGAACCATCAGCCCAACCAGCAGGCGAGTCATCGACTCCCGCTTCTTTCAGTAATTCTTTTACTTCGATTTCGTTTACTTCTTCAGAAACGTCTATCATTTGTGCAGCATTCTTAACTAGACCACAATTTTGCCCCTCGGGAGTTTCATTCGGACATAATCTTCCCCAATGAGTAGGATGCAAATCTCTAGCCTCGAAATGAGGTTGACTTCGGACCAGAGGACTGGTAACACGACGCATATGAGATAATGCTGCTAAATATGTTGTACGATCTAATAACTGACTAACACCTGAACGACCACCTACCCAATTCCCAGTAGCTAATGCATGCATTATTTTTGAAGTTAATACATCTGGCCTTAGGCAAGCATTAATTTTCAAATCACGCTTCCTATTATGATGACGCTCTAATTGATATTTGAGGTCACGAGCAAGTTGTTGTAAACTAACTCTGAATAAATCCTCAATTAAATCACCAGCTAAACGAACTCTCTTATTTGCATAATGATCCTTGTCATTAGGATCTCTATTAGTAATTGCCATTTCTAAAACTTGACGGACGATTCTCCCCAAGAAGATTGCTTTCTTCTCTCTCGCTTCAGGAAGTGAGCCGAGATGAGGTAATAATTCCTTATCAAGCATATTTTGAATACGAGATTCACGATATTCTTTTTGTTGCCCGTGAGCAAATTTCTTCTCTAGCCAAGCAACTGCTTCTTCAGATGTTTCAACATTATATTCTTCATTATCTTTAACATCATTTAGATTCGCTACAGTATATTTCATAGCCTCGACAGGTCCAGCGATTGCTGCAAATATTTCCCTATCATTTTGCATACCTAAAGCACGCATTAAGAGTACGACTGGAATTGCAGCAGTACCCGCGCTAGGGATTTTCACCATTAGCATACCATCACGGCGCTTTTCGACATTCAGAGGTTTCCTTACACCGTCTTTTTGTGAGAAAATTTTGGCAACTTCAGTTTCGTGAGCATATTTCTTATTCTTTTCAACTGTAACACGGTTAGGCGCTAGGTCTTCCATAGAGATTAGTACACGCTCTGTACCATTGATAATGAAATACCCTCCTGGATCCATTGGATCTTCGCCAAATTTTCTCAATAGAGTATTTTGGTATTCAGCGTCATCTGCTGAAGTATGAGGTGATAATTTTCTAGGTGATTCTTGAGAACCAGCTATGTGATTAGGGTGTAAATTGCACCTTGCAGACCTAACCATTATTGGGAGGTTTCCAATATGGACGCTTGATTCCTCGATTGAGCCATGAGTTTGTCCAGGCTCGGGAGGTATATCGTCGCGGTATATGATGAAATCCATGTAAATAGGTGAAAAATAAGTCAATTTACGAATTCTACATTCCATTGGAGTAGCAGGGTGCTCAGCACCATTTGCTTAACGAATTGTTGGGTTACCTAATCTGAGACCTTTCAAACGAACATAAATTTCTTTTTCTAGTACGTCAAGCTTTATTGCCCCGCCAGCATCTTTACCACCAGGTATTTCTTCTACAGCTTCATCGGTACCTACACGAATATTACGGACTATTTTTTCCATTCGGCTAATGCGCCCTTCCCCACCTAAGATCGTATCGTTATACGACATAAGCTGGTGATTGACTAAACTTCTTCTCTGAAAATAACTCTCTACAATTTCCTTCATAATAAACAACTCCTCAAGTACTCTCCACTATTAATCGATATGCCGTGCTAGATCCAGCAGATTTACTGTATCTTATGACTTTGACTACCCTATTAGTGAGCCACCCAGCAGGGAGCTCTGAATTGTTTATCTCTTCAACTTCTTTAATCGCTTGAATCGCTGGATCTGTAATTAGTACTTTAGGCAATAATTCTTTAGCTAATCGAGTACTTCCATCCGATTCTTTTTGGATCATATCCCATGGAGCAAGTTGTGTTTCTTATCTGCTACAGCTACTAACTCATGATGAGGAACTAAGAAATGATTTAAGACATTGAATCTATCATCACCTTGAGGAATGTCGTCATCAAGTATGGACTTCCTAGAGATTGTAATTCTACCACTGCGACTTCTCTTTCTTGAAGCCATTTGTTCACGAATGATTCCCATGATATTTTCAAGTTCTGCATCGCCAGTTGTTAAGTCAACTTTCTTTGCAACTTGGTCAACAGTCATTCTCTTGATTGCATCCATGTTTGCATCGTCGGCGAGTTTGTGAGCGTGTTCCTCGGATACGCCCAGTTCCATTAGTCTCTTTTTAGTTGAACTTTTTACTGCCAAATACACACCACCTTCCAACACAAAATACGGGCTTGTAAATCAGAAACGAACTTTTAGAGGGGAGATTGCCTCTTTTCGTCAAAAGCGTTATTTGACGTTGTTCGTATCTGAGCCACAGGCCCATAGCACA
>Ga0138258_1380862_pt1 | contig 9817 bp, 5 predicted proteins | sample RNAICE20151110_FD_105263 | JGI IMG/M metagenome (GOLD analysis project Ga0138258, IMG submission 105263) | Metatranscriptomics of polar marine prokaryotic and eukaryotic communities from Arthur Harbor ice station, Antarctica -... | ecosystem: Environmental > Aquatic > Marine > Unclassified...
CTTAAACACTGATTTTCTGTAATGTTTCAATCTCGTTTTGTTTCTATAATTAAGAGAGATCCAAAAAATTATATATATATATATATATATATATATATTAGGTCGAGCTCTAGCATTGAATATGAACGAACGGGTCAATTAACACTACTTTGACAATTTTATAAATTAATATAAAATTACTTCAAAATTATTATATATTAGCAGGTAAATATGTATTTTTCAATCCATAATTCTCAGTATGATAAAGTACTGGAATAGGTGAGAAAAAATTCAATTAAAAGAATTTGATAATTTTAAGTCTTTCAGGTCGTCAAGTTAACTATAAAAGTTTTAAATACTCTAATAATTTCTGGAAAAAATTAATATTAGATTCTCCATCAGCTGAATAATCCATATCATCACATTGTGCCCAATATATTACTTTTCTTGTGGACCTCTCAAATGGTTTTCGGACACTTATAATTCGCGTCCGTTTTTTCATGTCTTTGATTGCTTCTGACCAATTTTTATCTCCAGTTAAGAGGGACGAGTTTCCAATAAGCCAAAAACCATTTTTAGCACGCGTGAACCCAACATTAACTCGTCTACAGTCAGCCAGAAAACCAACACCTTTTTCAAGTTTTGATCTAACGCAGGTAAAACAGATGATATCTTTTTCTCTACCCTGAAACCCATCGATAGTGTTTATCTGAATTTCATCTTCTTTATTTTTTAAAAATCTGTAACTTTTAATTTCATCAATTTGTCCATTATACCCCCCAATAATACCCATTGAGCTAAGGTTAAACATAGGATATAAACAGACAAGAGACCTTAAAATAAAGGATAAAATTCGCAATTCATCCAAATTACACCAAGAAGACAAATTAGCCAAATGAGGCTGTTCCTGTCCTTCACAAACATCAAAAAAAGTTAAAGGTCCAAAGCATCGAAGATTTTGAAAGTTTTTTAGTTCAGCTACTAACTGTGAATCTTTTAAACAATTTCGATAAAATTTTCTTGCTGGAAAACTCGATATTTGAGGATGCATTCTATATTGATTTTCCAGAAATTTTATTTGGAATTTGTCTAGTTGAAATCGTTTAAAAAGACTCCTATTGTACCCAAAATCTGCTGAAAATTTTGAAAACACGGTAGCGGGTAATTGTTGAACATCTCCTATCAAAATCATTTTTTTACAAACTTCTTTTACGGGAATTAAAGTTGATAATTCGATTGCCTGCCCTGCTTCATCTATTATTACTGTTTCAGTTTTTTTTGAGTTTTTCATAACCGGGTGACCAGTGCAGGCTAATGTAGTAAATACTGAAGGTGCTTTTTTTAATATTTTATTAAGTATTTTTTTAAAAATTTTATTAAACGTCCCGATTCTAATTTGTTCATCAATATCAGAAGATACGATTATAGCGTAATTTTCCAACGAGATGTGATCTAAAGCAGCATGATAGTTTGGTCCTAGGCGAATTATTTTCATCGGCCATATATCGTCAAACCTTAAATTTAACATAAAACCTTGAGCAGCCCGCATTGCATTTTCATCAATTGCTGCATTTGAAGGTGCACAAATCAGTATCTTGTCGGGAATTAAGTTCAAACCAAAAAAGTTGGTGATCGGATTTTCTCGTATTATATTTATTAACGATATTATACCTAAAATTGTTCTTGTTTTTCCTGTACCAGGGGGGCCTTGAATTAAAGTTACGTCTGTCTTCAAGAAAGAAACAATAGCTCTAAATTGGCTTCCATTAAAATGCTTTAATAAATGAATTTTATCTGAATAATTAATTGTTATTGCTTCTTTTTTTAAATTATTAAACTGTGAAGACAAAATCAATGGTTTAAGATTAGAGCTTATGTTTTTAAATGAGTTTAGTACATCAAATTCCCTAACCAATCCTACAAGTCCAGATGTCTGATTGAAAATTACTATTTGAATTGGTTGTGTGGTAATTTTAAAATTTTTCCAATTCCAAAAATTCATTTCTATATTTAAATACCCGTTCTTTGTCGTTTTTTCATTAACTATCCCAAAACACTTCTTTGTTTTAATTTTTTTACTTTTTATTTCTTTTTTTGAAATTAAAGCAAGTCTTTTTTTATCTAAGTTTTTAACCCAACCATTTGTTACGAAAACGCTTAATAAAAATTTTTTATTTTTAATTCCACTCCATAAAACTTGAGCAGAAAATATCTTTTCTTTGTTCAGACTCATTTCCAGTATTCTATCAAATTGACTTCTGAGTTCCTCGAAAAATAGAACTTCGAACGAATTTTTGTATTTTTTAATTGAATCAAAATAATTTGATAATATTTTTAAACTATATCTTATTTTTTTTGTGTTTTTTAAAATTTTTTCCCAACTTAAGATCTCGCTTAAAATATTTTCCATTTGATTTTATTACCAAAAAAGGCTAATAGTATTTCTAAATAAATTGGTTTTTGTAAAACTAAATTTATTCTTACAATTATGATCTATAAATATCTATTCTTGTATTAATTAAAAACTACTTTATTATATTTACTGGTCTTTTTATATATGTGTTTAGTTAGGAAAAGATTTTCAAATAAATTTTAATTTTGGGTGACGTAATTCATCAACAATAATTTTCGAATTTTCTTTTTCTTCAACATAAACACTTTTTTGAGCAAGATACGCAACTTGATATTTAGATTTGGAATTTAAACCATGTGTATCAATTCCTTGTCTTAAAATATTTGCTTCATCACCTTCTCTTTGGTGGAATTGAATTGCTCTTCTAATCTGGGGGTCCAGTATTAAAAGTTTTATTTCACCAGATACACATTTTTCAGCCCCTAAAATTAATCTAGAATGCCCTTGATGTTGAAGATATAAGGGTACTGTAAAACTTACCGGATAGATTGAAGAATTGATTACGTTTTTTTTACAGCGAGAGGCAAAATATTCCCATATAACTTGAATCATAGTGTTTAAATCGCATAATCCACCTGTAAAATCAAAATCAGCGACACATGCCCTCACCTTACATGATCTCAGCATAGCTACCACTTCAGTAGCTCCAATCCATTTTGTTGTATTATAAAGTGAATATTCTAATTGCATGCCTCCTATACGATCATAACCTTTTTTCCAAGCATTTTCTATTATTTTTTGTAAATCTTTTAATGTTGGAATTGTAATTATTCCTCTAGAAAACAATTGATCTCTAACTACAGAATCGTGGTTGAGATACGATGATAACATTGATTGCATATTTCGATATCCACAGTCCCAGTTCATCGTTTGTGCATGAAAGTCCAGGGGAGAACATATATACATACGAATCACATCTCTCGGCCAGGAATCTTGATAAGCTTTTAATACAGCGTTACCTATTTTGGGTATTACCATTGCATTGAATACTGTCATAAATTTTACTCAGATAAGACAGTTTGTTAGCATTCTATATTATAAAAAATACATTCCATTCTAATAAATTATTTTTTGTCTTTTACTAAAGATAATATAAGATTGGCTGGTATTATGTTTTTATTTTTTGGAAATTATAATTAGATTTTAAACTAAAAACGTTTCGTGTGTTACTAATTATTTATATATATAATCTTATATATAATCTATTTTATCTTATGAATATTTATTTTTTCAAAATAAAATAAATAAATTTTAAAATTATTAAATAATTAATTTATTTCTGTTTTTTAAATTTCTTAAGTTATTTTATGAATATGGGTAATTTTTTAATTACAAACTTAAAATCATGCTATCGTTGTAAAAATGGACCCGTACAAATACTCGGGTCAATATCTCTAATTTTTTTTCAAAAAAATGATTTAAGTATTCAAAATAAAAACAATCTTAGACTTATGGATCAAATATACCTATGTATTTCTAGAGCTAAACTTTAGAACATTATATTAACTCATAGAATTTATAAAATCTATACAAATTTAAATATCTTATTTTATAATTCAGGATCAAAGTGTGAATCTAATTGCAAAAAAACTGACACAAAAACTGATAAACAGAAGTATTTGTATAAAATTGAAGGCATTGAAAAGATTATTGTTGAATATTTTTTATATTTACCTTTAGTTTTTAAAAATTCGCTATATTTGAATCAAAAAAAAATGGAAATTATTGAACTATCGTATGAAATAAAAAAATTATTTTTAATCGTTGATTTGTTTGGAATAGTTCAAGCCGATGAAGGAATTAAAGATTATTTCTGCGAGTTGAATCAAATAGAACTTCAAACTTCTAAAATTTCATTTCATATATTTCGAAAATTAAAAAATTTCAAAAATATTATCCTAATTGGTAATAATTTTGGCGATAAAAGTATTTTAAGTTATATTTTCAAAGATAAATTGATTAAACATGAAAATATATCACAATTTATTGGTTTTTTTCTAGAGACGTGCCAACTTAGTGCAATATACTGGTCGAATTTTCTTGAAACAAACCTAAAATTTTTTTTTCACTGGATAACCAATATCAATAATTATAAAATAAAAGTAGATAAAATATTATCTAATGTTTCTTTTTTAAAAACAGATAATGGGGGTAAACTCAAAAACGAAGACAGCTTTTTAAACAGTAATTTCAATTACACTCAATATTTAAAGTTGAAAAATTTTGGAACACTATTACCCTATTCATCTGAACTTGAATCTTTTACGTCATTTATAAAATACGGGGGATTGGTATCTATGGTTTTTGAAAATCCTCCGAAAGTCGAAGAAAATATCTCCGAAATGCAAAATATTAAATTATCAAATGTTTTCTTTTCCTCAGACTCTGACCAATATATGTTTGATACACTTGGGTTTTTTTATTTTCGAGAAATATTAGTTGGAATACTAACACTTAGAATCAAATTAATAAAACTTGAAAAAACCCAAATTCCATTTGGTTTTGAAAAAAAAATCATTTTCTCAATGGGTTTAATGGCGTGTAAAAATTTTTCCAAGAAACTTTTATATTTTTTTGTTAAAAAAATCCGATTGCAAGATGTTAGAATATTTTTAAATACAGGTGATTTTATGGTTTTTAAAAATCTAAGCTACTCGTGTTTAACAATTTCGTTAATTCCAACGAAGTTTATGGAAATATTATCAGAAAAAAAACTAAAAAAATGTCTAAGTGATTTATTAGTTGAAATTATCAACAAATTTGAACTAACATGTTGGTACAAATACTATTCGAATCATTTTTCACCAAGCAACCTCAAGACAAAAACTTGGTTGAATTTGTATACCAAATTTCTTATTTCTTTTCTTTTATCATTATCGCTGAGTCAGTTAAAAAATTCGAAAATTTTTTACAACGATTATTTTAGTAAATTGCTTTGTTTACTGAAATTTATCAGCAATGAATCTATTTTAAATCGCGAACAGGATATTTTAATAAGGTTTTTGCCACTAATTTTCGGAGTTTTAGTCCTTGGCACTGAAGCAAGTTTAAATTTATTTAGTTTTAAACTTTATTTACCCGGGAATAGAGTTTTGCAGCAAATATTTATTAGAATGATGCAATATTGTTCTTATTTAGGAACAAATAGAAAAGAGCTTATTGGTTTAGCAACCAAAGAAATTAGACTTTTCGAGTCTATAAAGACAAAAAAATCTGAAAGAGCCTTTATTATAAATGAAAAATGTAAAAAAAATAAAATTCCACTGATTTTTTTATCCATCTATGATCTAAACACCGATAAAGAACTCGATAGATCATTTATTTATCTCAGAACAAATATCGAAGGAAGTATTATAGGACTGTGCCTTTTATCTTTTGGAAATAAGCTCATGTCTAAAATTATTTACCGGGTTCAATCATTTTTTCTTTCAAGTGATTCTATTGAATATAGTTCATTTGCAATCTTATCTGTTTCGTTTTTATTTGTCTCTAATACCGATTGTCCTGCAATTGAGTTTATAAGTAAATTATCTGGAAATAAGGACTTTATTGTCGCAAAAAATTCAATCTTTTCGCTAGGACTCATTGGTGCTGGAACAAATAACACGAGAATAAAAAATGCATTAAAAAGTCTTGCAAATTTTTATAAATTAAAATTGGAAAGTAATCTTTCCAAAAAAAGACTTGGTACTGAAAATGACGATTTTCAATTTTTTCGAAAGATAAAATCAATAATTTTTTTGATAAGGTTGTCTCAAGGTATGGTTAATTCTTTGTACAATAATCTATTGCAAAAAAATGTTCATACTGGTAAATTAAATATATCGACTATAAGCTGTCTTCTTTTTGCACTGTTTAGTTTTATGATTTCGAATTTCATTGGGAACGAGTCGATATTTGTGTGTTTTTTTTTGTTTGGGAGGTCATTAAAGTCAAAACTAGTTTGTTTATATGGCGAAGATTTCAAGGTAATCTCCGTAAGGGTAAAGACACCTCTGATTAAAAAACTTAATCATATGTATATTTTAACCCCATGCTTTCTACACATCTAATATTATACATTATATTTAAATCAAACTAACCGAAAAACTGGGAAAAAAAATATATTAATTTTTTGTAATTTTAACAATATTTATTAAATTTATAAATTTATGGTTTTATTCATTGGACTTGCAAGCTTTAAATTCTCAAAAATCAGAAATCCGACTGAAAAGTTCTCAGTATATATGAATACTATTAAAAATCCTCAAAATAAAAGTTACGATGTAGTAATAGTAGGTGGGGGTCATTCAGGGTTTGAAGCAGCAATGGCAAGTAGTAAAAGGGGGGCATCGACATTATTACTTACACTCAACCTTGATAAAATAGGTTGGCAACCTTGTAACCCATCTATTGGTGGTCCAGCTAAATCTACTCTTGTTCACGAAGTAGATGCGCTCGGTGGATGGATGGGAAAAGTTGCAGATCGCTCATATTTGCACAAAAGGTTGTTGAATAACTCTAAAGGTCCCGCAGTATGGTCTCTTCGAGCTCAAACTGATAAAAAGGAGTATTCGGAAGAAATCAAACGGATTATGGATAATTCAGAAAATTTAAATATTCAGGAAGGTATGGTTAGTGATCTTTTTCTTAATAAAAACAGTGAGATCGTGGGAGTTGGAACTTATTTTGGAGGATATTTTAACTGTAAGGCGGTGGTACTTACTACTGGAACCTTTTTAGGTGGTACAATATGGGTAGGGTCGAAAAAAATTTCAGCTGGAAGGTCTGGAGAACTACCCAGTTTTGGTCTAACTCAAATTTTGAAGTTGAAGGGGATATCTATGGGAAGACTAAAAACAGGTACTCCCCCGCGAATTGATTCACGAACTGTCAATTTTAAAAAAATACAAAAGCAAGAAAGTGATAAAGAAGAAAAATGGTTTAGTTTTGACAAATCAGAGTGGAATTCCCGTGAAACTCTTGATTGTTACATTACTCATACCAGCTCAAAGACCCTTTCTTTGATACGAAAAAATTTACACCTCTCCCCCAAATACGGAGGTTTTATGAGAAGTACTGGACCTAGATATTGCCCTTCCATTGAAGATAAAATTACTCGCTTTTCTGATAAAGTTGACCATCAGATATTTTTAGAACCTGAAGCCAGAAGTATAAACGAAATTTATGTACAAGGAATGTCTACGGGATTGCCTGAGCAATTGCAAACAACATTACTTAAAACTATTCCGGGTTTAGAAAAAAGCGTGATGGTTAGACCAGCATATTCGGTGGATTATGATTATCTTCCCGCCATACAATTAGATAAAAATTTAATGTCTAAAATAAATGGACTTTTTTTTGCAGGACAAGTTTGTGGAACAACTGGATATGAAGAATCCTCCGGACAGGGGTTCTTTCTGGAATCAATGCTTCTCTATTGGCAGAAAAAAATCCAACAATAACATTAAGCAGAGAAGGATCTTTTTTGGGAACCATGATTGATGATTTGTGTAGCAAGCAATTGAGGGAGCCATATAGGGTTTTAACATCAAGATCCGAGTACAGACTTTTATTACGGGCCGATAATGCTGATTTTAGGCTTACACCTATGGCAAGAAGGTTTGGTTTGATTTCTGATCGAGAATGGACAAATTTTAAAAATAAAATCGAACGTATTGATATTGAAAATAAAAGATTAAATACGACTGTTTTAAAAACCAATTCCTTACTTCGAAGTATTATACTTGAGGAAACTTTTCAGATTTTAAAAAAAGAAACTACGTTATCCCAACTAATTGCAAGACCACATTTAGATTATAAAGACTTAAGATTACTCGGCCTGACTAACTGGGAAATTGGCTTTCAAGAAATTCAATTTATTGAAATTGAATTAAAATACGAGAATTATATTAGAAGACAAGAAAATATAGTTTTTAATATTGAAAAGATGATGGGTGTTCAAATAGTAAAAAATATTAATTTCATGAAAATCAACCAATTATCAAAAGAAGGTAGAGAAAAATTAACAAGACAAAGACCTAAAGACTTGAGGGAAATATTCCAAATGGGAGGGATTAGTACTTCCGATATTCAGACTTTAATGATGTTAGTTATAAAATAAATTATTTAATTTATATTTTTTCTTTAATAGGAAAATGGTAAAATTGAAATACCTATATAGCTTCTTAAGGCCATAGGAATCTTTACCCCACTTTTATTTTGAAAATTCTCACAGATACAACAAATTAATCTAGTGGTAGCACAAAGTGTCGAATTTAACATTGTAACAGGTATATTTTCGGTTGATTCAGAATTAATTTTAGACTCCACATTAAGTTTTTTCGACTGATGAGTCGTACAATTCGAACAAGAAACAAGCTCACGAAAAGTTTTACTAGCAGGAAAAAATCCTAATATATCAATTTTTTTAGATGCAGAAAGATTTATCGACCCGCTAGGAATGGTTATAAGATTAAAAGGAATATTCAGAGAATGATAGAAATTTCTAGAATTTTCTAGCATTTCTTCAAATAATTTCCAGGAGTGTTTTTCAGAATTTGTAATTATAAACTGCTCCACCTTTTCGAACTGATGGACTCTGAAAATACCCGAAGTATCTTTTCCGTGACTACCCCCTTCTTTTCTAAAACAAGTGCTAAACCCTGAATATCTTAATGGGAGTTTAGAAAACGGAATTTGTTCATCACTGTGAAATGCTGTTATAGGTTGCTCTGAGGTCGCTATTAAAAATTTATTACTATTATTTCCAACATTGTAAAGTTGTTCCGAAAAATCACTAAGCTGAGTACATTTTTTTAATAAACTATTTTTCATAAAATAGGGAGTTTGTAAGGCGATATATTTTTTTTTCGATAAATAATCAAGGCCGTATCTAATGAGCGAATAGTTTAGTAAAACCCCAGCATTTTTAAAGAAATATCCTCTATTCCCCGCTACTGACACTCCTCTTTTATAATCTACTGCACTGATCTTTTTTAGAAGATCAAAGTGGTTTAAAAGCGAAGGTCTTCTTGTATTTATACCAAAACCAAATGAATATTCAATCCTTAACTTTAATTCCGTTTTGGAAAATGTGCATGTATTATGAACTAGATTTCCAAGTAAAATTATAGTAGAATTCTGAAATTTTTTAAAGTTTTCAAGTTTTCGGGATAATTTTAATATTCTATTTTTAAAAATGGAAAATAAAATAAATAAATACTGCTTCTTTTTAGTTTTTGTAATTGAATTAAATTTTGATAATAGACTAAATTTCCACCTGATTATATCTTGAGAATATTTAAATTTTTTCAATGAATTTATTATTGTCATAATTTGATCAATTTTTGAGTTATCACCGAATCTTCTTTTTTCTGATCCTCTGTAAATATCTGGGAAACCTAACCTCCCAAATTTAACCAATTTTACTATACCCATTAAAAA